>Ga0209653_1002408_pt1 | contig 13654 bp, 15 predicted proteins | sample SaaInl6LU_22_DNA_FD_184644 | JGI IMG/M metagenome (GOLD analysis project Ga0209653, IMG submission 184644) | Marine microbial communities from expanding oxygen minimum zones in the Saanich Inlet - ESP_116LU_22_DNA (SPAdes) (version 2) | ecosystem: Environmental > Aquatic > Marine > Intertidal... | reverse complement strand
GTCCTGTTCCGAGATTTCCCAGACAGCCTAACTTGGTTGGGTATCGCGATTATCGTGGGATCAGGCCTTTATGTCTTCGCACGTGAGCGGCGCGCAGATTTGGAGCGCCGCACGACCCCACCTGTTTAAGCTTGAAACACATTTTCATAGGATTTGCGCATCTCGGCTTTTTGAACTTTGCCCATTGTGTTGCGCGGCAGGGCCTCGACAATCGCAAAATGACGGGGACGCTTGAACCCTGCAAGTTCCACCTTGGCCGCGGCAAGGATTGCATCCAAATCAATACTGCCTGTCGCCTCAGGCACTAAAACCGCCACTACGCTTTCCCCAAAATCTGGGTGTGGTGCTCCTATGACTGCGCTTTCCTTTACACCTGACTGCGCATCAAGAAACATCTCGATCTCTTTTGGGTAAATGTTAAACCCGCCCGAGATAATCAAATCCTTGCCGCGGCCCACGATGGTGACATAGCCATCCGCGTCAATCTTGGCCAAATCGCCCGTGATAAAAAAACCATCTTCAAGCAGTTCTTCGCGGGTTTTTTCTGGCATATTCCAATAACCACAAAATACATTTGGCCCGCGCACATGAAGCATCCCGATCTCGGCCGTGGGTAATTCCGCGTGCGTCTCAGGATCACAGACTCGCACCTCCACTCCCTTCAGGGGGAAACCAACCGTTCCTGCGCGTCGATCCCCCTCATAGGGGTTTGAGGTGTTCATATTCGTCTCAGTCATCCCGTATCTTTCAAGAATACGGTGACCCGTGCGGCCCTCGAAGGCCAAATGAGTTTCAGCCAAAAGCGGTGCAGAGCCAGACACAAAGAGCCGAATATGCTCGACCAAGTCACGGGTAAAGCGCGCATCCTCCAAAAGCCGCGTGTAGAACGTCGGCACGCCCATCATCGTGGTGGCACGCGGCAAGAGCTGTAAAATTGCCTGTTGGTCAAATTTTGGTAGAAAGATCATCGCATTGCCTGCCAACAAACTGACATTACAAGCCACAAAAAGCCCATGCGAATGGAAAATCGGCAAAGCGTGCAGCAGCACATCATCGCTTGTAAAGCGCCACTCCTCGGCCAAGGCGCGCGCGTTTGACAGCAGGTTCTCATGGGTCAACATCGCCCCCTTGGAGCGGCCCGTTGTCCCCGAAGTGTAAAGAAGCGCTGCAAGATCATTCTGGCCGCGCGGCACGGGCGTAAATTCCGTGGGGTGTTGCGCCGCCGCACGGGCCAAACTGCCCTGCCCTGAGGCGTCCAAGGTCAGGATTGCCGCCTTGCAGGTTTCGGCAATTGGGGTCAAGGCAGCCAGTTCAGACGGATCACAAACCACCAGCGCCGCATCCGCATCAGTGATGAAATAGGATAGTTCTGCGGGCGTGTAGGCGGTGTTCAGTGGCAAAAACACAGCCCCCGCTGTGATACAAGCCGAATAGAGCGCCAAGGCAGGCGCGGTTTTCTCTACATGCACCGCAACCCGGTCCCCCACTCCTACGTCTACAGCACGCAAAACATGTGCCATTTGATTGGCCAAACCAAGGAATGCGCTATGTGTCATTTCTGAGCCGTCAGGCAAGATCAGAAAACTGCTCTCCTTGCCCTGATGGGGGGCCAATAAGGCATCAAAAAGGGGGTTGCTCATTTGCAATTTCCTTACTCCTATGGGCGCTCTGATTTGGGGCGTTTTATCACCCCTTGCCCTAAGAGGCGCAACCTTACTGTCTGGAAAGAAATGGTCAAATGCTGAGTGAAAAATCGGGTTTGTTGGATGAAATTCGCGGTCGCTTCGCCCATGTGGACACCTGCCCCTTTGAAGGGCCTCGGGTGTTTTTCGAGAATGCCGGCGGCGCATTGACGCTGAATTCTGTGGTCGAAACTTCGGCCAAATTCGCCGCCATCCCCGACAATCAAGGCCGTGACAACCCTGCCGCGCATGCCCTTGTGGCACTGATCGACAAATCAAAAGCCGATATGCGGCTGTTTTTCAACGCGCCGAAGGGGCAGTTTTTTGTGGGTGAAAGCGGCACAGAATTGCTGTTTCGCTTGATCCGAACCGCGATCGTAGGAACGGGCGCAGGCCGTGTTTTGGGAAGTACGTTGGAACATCCCGCCTCGCGCAGTGCCGCTGCCCATTGGGCCGAAGTGGTGGGCAAACCACACATCCTTGTCGCGCATGATGACGCCACGGGCACAGTTGGCCCCAAGGCCTATCGCCCCGAAATCACCCCAGATACACGCGTGGCCACGATCCTACACACTTCGCCCGTCACGGGCATGGGCGTGGATGTGGGCGCAATTGCCGCTGAAATCCGCAAAACCGCACCTGATTGCATCATCATCGTTGATGGCATCCAGCACGCCGCACATGGCAGGCTTGATATCGAGAGCTACGATGTCGATGGATATGTCATTTCGCCCTATAAGGTCTTCTCGCGTCATGGCTATGGCGTGGCTTGGGTCAGTGACAGGCTGCATGCGATCAAACATGAACATCTAATTGATGCGCCCGGAAACCCATGGGAATTCGGCACTCGCGATACCGGCGCTTATGTGACCTTTTCCGATGTCGTGGATTATTTCGTTTGGTTGGGCGGCGAAGTTTCGAACCAGACCGACCCACGGGCGCGGATAGTGGCGGCGGGCGAGGCGATCCACGTCCATGAAAAACGTCTCACCGATGCTATGATCAACGGCATTGGCAATATCAAAGGCCTCAAGGATATGGTGGAGGTCGACATCATTGGCGGCCTCGAGAACCCTGCCCGCGAGGGTCTGGTCTGTCTCACTGTCAAAGGCCAAGCCGCGCCCGATATTGTTACCAAACTGCGCGAGCGCGGCATCCGCACCCATACCCGCAAGGCGGATCACTATTCAGGCAATGTGCTATCCCCGTTGGGCCTCGACGCGGCCGTGCGCGTCTCAATGTGCCACTACAACACCGAAACCGAAGTTGCACAATTCCTCACCGCCATGCGCGAGATTGTGGAGGTGGTGTGAGAGGCGCGTAATACCCTCAAGCCGAGTTCCAGTTGAGTTCAACTCACGCAAAGGTTTTGAACCCCACAAATTACTGACCAGCGACAGCGTTCTGAGATGGTCCAGTTGTTTCTCGTATCAGCAATTCAGCCGATACTTCCGAAACGGTAACGGGCATATCAGGCTCTCGTATTCTCGCTATTAGAACTTGTGCTAGCTTACGACCTAATTTCACAGGCGACACTGCCATGGTAGTTAATCTTGGGGTCGCCGCCTCCGCATCTTGGATGTCATCTGAAATCTAGCATTTTTCAGCCTGATCGGTGCCTTGTTGGGCAAAAACGATCAGGATCCCAGCACCAACGATTAGCAGTATTCCGACGAAGCTCAATATGCTGGGGACCACGCCCCAAAATGCCCAACTAAAAAAGCCCACAGAAATTAGATAAGAGTACTCATAGATTGCAGCGTAGCTGGTCTGGACAACTTGATAGGCACGCGTCATCATCGACAACGCTAGACAAGTACCCGTTGCGATCAGACACATCCAGAACCAAAACTGAAAATCAACAGCTTGCCACCCACTGAACAGGAATGGTGCTTGCTTAATCAATTCTGAAGATACAGGAAAAAGTTTGAGACCAGTGGCGGCGGCGGCCCCACTCAGGCCGATTGCAACAATGAAGCTCATCAAAATAGCGAGAGGGCTTTCATCGGCAAGATACCTGAAAGTGATTATTGATCCCAAAGCATAGGATGCGCCTGACAGAACAGGTATCAGATGAAAAAGTGAGAAACCCTCACTTCCCGGCCGCAAAATCAATAAAACACCGGCACTTCCAATAGCTACGGCAGATATCCTGCGCCAACCGATGCGCTCCCGAAACAAAATTGACGAAAAAAGTAACACAAATATTGGTGAAGTGAATAATCCGGCACCCGCCTCGGCAATTGGCATCATCGGCATAACAGAAAAATATAGGAAAATCGCTATAACCATAAAAAGCGTTCTAATTAGAACTGGCTTCCAAAATGTAGGGATAACGGAAAGACCAAGTAGTTTTCCAAGAATTACGATCATCAATATGGCAAATACAGATCGACTAAAATGGAATTGACCCACACCGACATCATCAGACACGAGCATTGTCAAATTGTCAGAGAATCCAAAAATTGAAACGCCGACAACAAGGAGAAGGGCGCCTTGGCTTTTGGATGAGATGTTTGAGAGCCAGACTTTCATTAGTTCCCAATCTGCGTCAGCACTCAATAGGACAATACTTTATTATCCTAAAAAATTTTCGTCCCAATTTTCAAAACGCTACCGCAATAAGTGAGCTTATGCGACTTTTTAAATGTGGTAGATTATTTCGTTTGGCTGGGCAGTGAAGTTTCGAACCAGACCGACCCACGCGCGCGGATCGTGGCAGCGGGCGAGGCAATCCACTCCCATGAAAAACGTCTCACGGATGCCATGATCAACGGCATTGGCAATATCAAGGGCCTGAAGGATATGGCGGAGGTCGACATCATCGGCGGCTTAGAGAACCCCGCATACGTCAGTTAACCCAGACCAGGAATTCTTGGTGGGAGAATAAAATAAAGGATTGTGTTTGCTCCAGCCGATATTGTTAGCTGACTTGAAACCAGAGGCCGCAAAGGCGCTCAACTGGCCATGAAGAAACATCTACATTCTGTGCATGCACTTTTTATCAGAGGATTGACGTATGATCGATTTATACACTTGGACAACCCCGAATGGCCGCAAAGTGTCGATTTTGTTGGAAGAGTTGGGGGTTCCTTACAAAGTGCACTCAATCGATATCTCTAACAAGGAGCAATTCGCACCAGATTTTCTCAAAATTTCACCGAATAATCGTATCCCCGCAATTGTAGATCACGATACCGGTATTACTATAATGGAGTCAGGCGCGATAATGCTGTACCTATCTGAAAAATATGAGAGATTTATCCCTCATGGGGAGCATAAATGGGAAGCTATTGAGTGGTTGATGTGGCAAATGGGAGGCATTGGCCCCATGCTTGGGCAAGTGCATCATTTTGTTAAGTACAACCCGGGTAGATCTGAATACTCGGAGGAGAGATACACCACTGAAGCCCTGAGATTATACTCAGTCCTGAATCGCAAGCTTGAAGGGCGCAAGTTTGTTGCTGGAGCGGGAGCAGGAGAATATTCAATAACAGACATGGCCATCTGGCCGTGGATTTCTCGCTTCGACTGGCAAAAAATTGATCTTAATCAATTCAAAAATGTTAAGAATTGGTATGTCAGAATTGCGGATAGACCAGCTGTTCAGCGAGGCTATCAAATCCCAAAATTCGTCACTGAAATCCCTCTACCCTGATCTGTGGGAGCTGATATTTGGCAAAAAGCCGCTGAAATGGATAGAGAAGTAATAGCGTGAGATGCGGTGACAGCAGCTGATACCCCCACGTGTCTATTTGCAAAACAACGTAACTTTCCTAGTTGGAAATTTCGCTATTACTTCGCTTCATTGCCCAAAGTTGTCCGAAACAACCAATCTGTTAATTTCTAATTTTAGACGGTTGGATCAAATTAGAAAGGAGTATCAATGTCTAAAGAAATGTTAGGCCCGCTAAACTTTCCAATCCATCGCATTGTTTTGGGTGAGTTTGAGGTGACAGCAATTTTGGATGGATCTGTTTGTTTGGGAATTAGTCCCCCATTTTTGTTGAACGAGAGCGATGCAGAAATTGATGAAATCGCTAAGTCTGCAAATCTGTCTCCAGAAAAATTAGAAAACAACTTCGTTCCTGTGGTCATAAATACAGGGCAGAAACTTATTTTGGTAGATACTGGCTTTGGAAACCTTGGCCGCAAAATGGGCGCCGGTCTTCTGAAAGAGAGGCTAGTCCAAGCAGGCTATCAGCCAACGGATATCGATATAATCCTACTAACCCACGTTCATCCTGACCACATTGGTGGCCTCTATGAAGACGGGCAACTTTCATTTCCCAAAGCTCAAATTATGATGAGCCATAAGGAATTTTATTCCTGGCAATCCGGTGAAGAGATACCCGAACAAAGGGCAGAGAATAGAGACCTGTTCCTAAAGTTTTTATCTCCTTTGGAGGATCAAATTAGGTTCCTCAACGATGGAGATGAGATCGTAAATGGAGTGACCGCTGAAGCAGCATATGGCCACTCAGTTGGTCATATGATGTACAGGATCCAAAGTAATAATCATGAATTATTGCTCTGGGGAGATGTCGCCAATCACTATGTTTTTTCAGTGGAGCATCCCGACAGCTTAGTAGGTTTTGACGATATTAAAGATGAAGCTGTAACCACCCGTAATAAAGTCTTGAATGAAGCGGCAGATAGCGGCGTTTTAGTGCTAGGGCACCACATGCCGTTTCCAAGCCTGGGATATGTTCAAAGAATTGGCGAGAGCTTCAAGTGGGTTCCCGCAACGTATCAATTAAGAGTTCAGTAAGAAAGCAAGCAACGTCCGTCGTTATCGTAGTTGTAAGCTGGAGTGTAAGTGGGGCACGTCAGCTCCTGTCGAGGAAACCCAATTCTGAAATCTCCAAAATCTGCAATGAAGCCACCATTAGCCCATGCCCATTCTCCGTTGCCAAGCAACTCTGAGTAGGCGTCACATGAGGCTCCAAGATAAATTGTCTCAGTGTCGTATCTAGTCTGTATTGACGCCCCAACCTCTCCAATACGACGGCCAACTGGATTGACAGAAGTAAGCACATATCCATTTGCATTGCAGTCCAACGTATACCCATGGCCAGCGCCAGATATGTAAACAAACGGCTCCTCCGCCCTAACAGGCGAGGCAAGTGCGGTGGAGATCAGTGCCAATGCCAGCAGATGTTTCATGGGATCACCAAGCGATTTCGTAAGTCTCTAGCATAAAATCTAAACACTCTGGATAAAGAGGAAATCGATCCACACAATTAACCCGCCATCACGCTCACGAACAAAACAAGTCGGCCGCTTTCTTGAAATACATCTACAATGAACGCGTTATTATAGCGGGCATCAATCATCATGCTCTCTAGGTCGGGAACATTTGCACCACAAAATGTCCGCAAATCCGCGTTGGAAATCATTGACCTCTGGTCGAGTTCTGTAAAAAAACTGTCCCACTCATCTAAATATCCCGGCGCGTTGAAACGGTGCATGTTGGCGCGGTCCTGCTGTATCAGAGCAAGAGCATCGTTAAGCGCGACGCCGCGCGAATTCACACGGTCTTGGGGATTGATTTCAAAGACATAGGATACAATGTAACCTTCCGCTTTTGCAGGAGCGCCGTCCCAATTTCTGCAAGCTGGAGCCGCACTCGCAGCAGTCGCGCCTACCCATAGTAAAATCGATATCAGAAAAAAACGCATGTAAGTTTACCTCTTTTGTTTCTTCAGATTTGCCCAACGACCTCACTTGGTAAAGCAAGCGCGGTGCCGACCAGGACGGCTGTCAGGACGTGTTTCATACTACGTCATCCTCTTTTGTAGCCTAGAGCTAGATTATGGTCAGTCTCACACGTATCGCCTGAGCAGCACTCAAAAATATTAGACTTACATATCGCACACTGCTCATGCCCATGCACAACAACGGTGTTCAGTTGTGACTGACATCTAGGGCATCTCTGCTTGTGTCGATTAGCTGGGTGAAGAAGGTTATCCATCATTCTGTCCTGCCGAAGCGGCGCCCGCCAAAGTAGCGGCTGCGATGGTTGTGGCTAAAATGACGCGCTTCATGGCGTGGCTCCTGTTTCACCACAGCTTGAGCGCATAGGGTTACTTGGTCAAGTCGCAGGGCTTTTAAGCGTTGCTCAGATAGAGAAGATACAACCATCTGCCTCAGGTACCTGTACAAAAATGTGAGCATAGCTGAGCTAGCTGTTTTGTTCGAGGTTTTTCAACATCCAACGCATCAACGGGTTCTGGACCGTGCCTGTAGATGATACGTGACCTTATCGGGAATTTAGAAATCCTGAAAAGTTGTTGAGCACGCAGCCGCGCGTGTGGAACGCGTTTCAGTGAATAATTTCAGTGGCTTAGATTTTCTCTTCTGAACCGGGTTTCGGGCGCGTCACTGCTCCGAGTAGTGTCTCGCGCCCTCCCCTTACGCATTGGGTGGGCGCGGATTTTTACTGTGCGCAGTCGATCACTGCGTAGGTGAAGGGCTCACCCCCAAACGCACAGTCGCCGCGGCTCGAGCCGTTTGCGACGCCCGAGCGCCCCTCGAGAATGAACTCGTAGCTGCTCGTGCAGCCGTCAATGGTATTCTCTAGCACGAGCGGGTTCGACGAGATTTCGCGGGGGTTCTGGGTCCACTCCCCCCCGATAAAGGGACACATGTTTGGGCTGTTTTCCTCGCAGTGGGCCGTGTGGAAGTTCTCGGCCTGCCAGGTCCCGTCCACCTGCTCGAATACAGTCATGATTGGCACGTCCAGCCCCTCGAACGCCGCACTGAATACCGCGTCGCAGCTTTCATATGCGTCAGGGTCTAAGCCGTCGGGTACTTGTACGAGCACGCGCGTCGCGCCATCAGATCCGGCAGACGCCTCGGGGAGGTTGTCGCAGGGCCACAGCGTCTCCTCCTCTCGCGTCGTATCGTAGTGCGGGACGAGGTCGTTAACGGTGTCGAAGTCGACCTGCTGTATCACTGTAGAAAGCTCCATGGAGCCGTCTGCCTGCAGCACGCCCACGTATTCTATAATCGTCCAGGGGTGGGCCGGGGCCATGGCGACCCAGGTTGAGTAGCTGGCCTCGAAACGGCGGCGGGCCTCGTCCACGCGGAAGTACTCCACGCGCATGTCGTCGGCGTGGTACTCAGTGCCCGTGATGACGTTGTAGTACTCCGTGGGCAGGAAGCGCTGGTAGTCTGTCACCTCTCCGCCAATCCCGCAGGATGGCGCGCCGTAGAGCGTCCATTGGGTCTCGGTCACCGTGTTCAGCGTGTCGCTGCCCGCGTCCACTGGCGGGGCGGGCTGGTTGGGAGACCCCTGTGGCTGCGGGACTTTGCCCGGCGCCGGATTATTGCTTGCGCTTGGCAGGGGTGGCTTTCCGGGCACTGAGCCCACTTCGGGCTCAGGCTCCGCCTCGGGGCACTCGGCCCAGCGGTCGAGGCCGTCATTCCAGCAGAGCGCCAACCCGTCTAGCTCCTCATAGAGGGCCGACGACTGGGTAATCAGAGAGGACGGGTTGCACTCGAGAGACGCGATCCGGTCCTGGTTCTGGTAGACGTCCACGCGGCCGTAGGCCACGTCGTCATTGCCCGAGGCGGTCAGGCCGCTGATGACGTCGTAGCGGTAGTCTCCATTGCGGAAGCGGAATACGTCCTCGCGCACGGCGTCGCCGTCGAGCCACGGGCGGAAGTCAGTGTAGATGTCTGCCGACAGCTCGAGGTCGGGGCTGCCCTTGGCGGGTCCATAGCTGTATCCCAGCCACGTGTCCGATCGGCACACCTCGAGGCGGTTGCCGTTTGAGGCGATCGAGCAGGAGAATATGGAGACTTCGCCGGCGCCGCAGGCCGCAGCTACCGGGCCCGCGAATGTGACCAGGGCGAGAGCTATTAGGGCTGAGACTGAAAACTTCATCGGCCCGCCCTCAATATCCGCGCACGGAGGCGACGCAGCTCTGCATCATACGCCCGTCGCTAATGGCCGCGCGGACGAGACCCGGGTCCTGGTATGCGAGATCGATGGCCTGATTTAGCCACAGCCACAGCTCGCGATTGGTGTCGAATGCGGAGTCGGCCATGTCCTTCGACACGCCAATGGGGATGCCCTGCTCGCGCATATAGAGAGACTGCTCCACGACGGGCATGTAGGCCTGGCAGAAGCCGTCAGCCAAGCCCGACTGGGCGATCGCGAAACTGGGAGCTACGGACGCTAACGCGGCACATACTGAAATTTTAATTGCCTTAGAGATCATTTGGCGCGCCCCCTTCTACACTAGCTGTAGTATGAGTTAGCGTTTATCTTATGGTGGGCAAGCTGTGCGGGATATCGCGACCCTGAGCCGGGTCTGGTCCCGAACCGTTGCAGGCCCTGGACATGAGGTAATAGAGAGCGGGAAGTGTAAAATTGGGGGTCTCTTGCTCCACTTTATATGAAACTGCCAGAACTTTTGACGCGACCGCGCTAGCCGCTATCCCGATCCCATATCCGGATGCCCGGGCCCTCGTCAGGCGCGCCCACGAACTCAATGCCCCGGGCTTCAAAGAATGTCTTTAGCAGCTCGAGGTGACCTTTGCGTGATTTTGGGACACCGCTGGACGCCTCGTATCTACGAAGCGTCGCTATTCCAATTCCAGTAGCCTGGGCAATTTCGAGGTTGCTCAAACTAATCGCGTGCCTGGCCGCCTTTATCTGTTCAGCGGTGATTTTATCAACTTGCATTATGATCACTTTAATATCATATTGGTGCTATGAAGGATTTCCACCAAATTGATTGGCAAACCTATATTCGACGCCTAAACGGCGCATACGCGCCCGCCACTATCAAGTCATACTATACCGACATGCGCACGTTAGTCGACTGGTGCGTGAGGCATGACCTCAATTGGAATGCCTTATCACCAGACGATGTCTGTGACTTCTTAGAGCATGAAGCTGAACGTGGCATGTGCCATGGCACTATCCTGCGGCGCGTCTACAGCGCCCGCCGCGTCTTCACGCTGGCGGGAGTGTCTGACCCCACTAATAATCCAGAAGTCGAATTGTGTCTGCGCCGGATCGCTCGGGCGCAGCCCACGCGGCCCAAGCAGGCTCGGGGGCTCAGCCTAGTCGCACTACACGAACTCCTCGACGTGCAGCCGGGCACACCTTGGGGGCTCCGCAATAGGGCCCTGCTCTCGCTCGGCTATGACTTGTTAGCACGCCGATCAGAAATTACCGCGCTACGCGGCGAGGATGTGAGTTGGCGCCGCGACGGCACGCTGGAGGTGATCCTGCGAAGGTCCAAAACGGATCAATCTGGTCGAGGCCGAATTGCCTTCACGTCTTCCCGCTCCGCAGAGCTCGTGGGTCAATGGCTCGAGTGGCGCGGTGGCGAGATAGGGCCCCTCTTCTGCGCGATCTATCGCGGCGTGGCGATCAATCGGCCACTCTCTGGCTCCACGGTGAAAAACATTATCAAGTCGAGCGCGCGCTTGGCCGGGTACGACAAGTGGGTCGTCGATGACTTCAGCGCCCACTCACTTCGTGTGGGAGCCGCTCAGGAATTGCTGAGACAGGGGAACGACAGTATCGCCATAATGCGTGCGGGCGGATGGCGGACCTATGCAGTTTTAGCTCGATACCTTGAGAAGGCAGAGCACAACGTCTGGACAACACCAGCTCGCTCAAGAGCGTAAAGTGAGGTGTCATGACCTTGATCTTTTGACTTCCAAATGTTCGGGCCGCGCGCCCAGTTTTGCCATTACGATTGTTGTTGGCACTTTAATTTCAAAAATAATACTTAATTGGATTATTAATTTAAAATATTTAACGAAAGAGCCAACTTATTCCGAGAGAAATTATTTCTCGATAACGTCAGTTGGACAGTGACGTCCTCAAATGAGCCAAGCTCTGAAATCAAGCCTATCGAGCCGTAGCTCGCGATATCAAAATTATCGTCAGAAATGAGACCCAGATCGGCGTGCACGCCGACTGATACATCACTAAATCCCCTTTGGATCGGCCAGAGCAATTCAAATTGAGATGTGAGAGACCACCTCTCGCCCCAATTGGTAAAAATCCCATTTGTCGTGCGGCCAATCTCCCTCGGGTAGAAACCCCGTAAATTCTGTCCCCCAAGGAAAATGCGCTCACTCACAGGCGCCGTTGATATCGACCCCAACATCAATTCCATATGTGAAAAATTTCGAAGCACGGCCTCAGAATTATCCGACAGGTCGCTCACACTTGACCCGGAAAAACTCAACTTGGAGCTTAAGCCGTGGCCTGCCAACCAATACGCGCTTAAACGCAGGTCATTGTCGTCAAAAAAATCCGGAGCATCCAACTCCCAATTGACGAAGGCACTCAGATATTCATCGTCTTGAGGGGTAAAGCCGGCGGCACGGAAAGTCTCTTCGACGATCTCACCTCCGTAGGACGCAATTCTGGGGAGTTGCCCGGCGCCAGGTGCATATTGTGCGACGCTCAGGCTTAGCCTAGCTCCCCTCAGATCGGCGTAGTGCCCATCTGCGTCGTACGCCCTCACACCTAGGCGGGTGGTGCTCTCCGGGCGCACTGAAATCGGTATTGATGCGCCAAGCTCGTTCAATCCGTTGGACGCACCCTGCAGATAATATTCAAGAAATCCTGGAGCGTTTCTACCGACAAAATGGCGCCCCGTGAGTGTGCCAACGAAGCCATCAAAACTATCTATGTAAAAACCAGCACTGATCGAGCTTCTTGGCGCGCGACCATCAACTAGCATTCTGACTGAACTCAATCCGGCCTGCTCGAACGTGATCTCTGCGTCGGTAACGCCAAGCCGATCGCGTAACACCCTAATAAAATCCAAAACCTGCCCGTGATTGTAGAACTGACCGCGTTCGAAGCCGCCCAGAGATTGGATCAAACTATTTCGGAATGGTATCTCGTCCGAGAAGTTAAAATCGGCGATGCGCACGCGGGGGCCCGGGCAAATCTCCTCTTGCGGCGAATACAATGACTGAGGGCAAAGAGACGCGTACGGAAATCCATTATCCCAAAAGCAGGACAAAGCGTCCTCTGGGCGGTCAATCCCCATGCACTCCTCAGGGGGGGTGTCTACTCCCTGGAATTCTATGAGGAGCTCTTCAGGAGTGGGCTGGGCGCCCGCCCCGTCTGGCCCCACTAGGGATGAAAAAGTGATGGCAACAAACAGAAAGACTGACAGCCGTGCGAACCAACCACCACCGATGGCTCTCGGTAGCCTACTCTGTGTATAAGCCTGAGGCATACGCTAGATCATTGTAGATGGACCAAATTTGTTGCTGTGCATCGGCTAGGTCCAATCGCGTTTGCTTAACGCTATTGATATCCGAGAGCACTTCCCTGACCGTCATCCTTCCGGCTTCATAAAGCCTCTGCGACGAGTCAAATGCTCCCTGGAAGTTGAGCAGCTCATTTTGTAGAGCGGGCACAATGTTATTATTAAATTGCCCCAGCCGTTGAAAATTAGACGTGGCCTGCTGCCCCAAATCAATTCTCAAAAACTGCAACAAGTTTTCAGCCTCACGAACCTGCAGATCGGCCTGGGCGACCGCGGCTCGACGCCCTCGCCCAAAGCTTTCATACTCATAGTTGACTGTCAGACCAACTCGGGAGGACACGTCCTGACTGCCGTTTGAGGCGACACGCCCCTCGAGCTGGAGGGTGGGATTGCCGTCTACGGACGCTAAGTCCGCCTCGCGTTCTGCCAGGGCCAGTTGCTGCTGCTGAACCACGTAGTCGGGGTGGTTTTCTATGATGATATCCGACGCTTGAACCGGCAGCGTTGTCCAGACGACGCGGCGTATTTCGACGTTTTCACAAGACAGAGCTAAAATGTCGGCTTCAACGTCAAGCAGTTGCAGGCGTAAGTTCTCAACTTCCGTCACATCGGCAATGTACTCGGTCCGGGCGTCACGCAATTCTGCGTCTGAGCTAATTCCTTGCTCAGCCCGCCTCTCGATCACCTCAATAAAGCTTTGCTTTGCAAGCA
>Ga0209653_1002403_pt1 | contig 13672 bp, 25 predicted proteins | sample SaaInl6LU_22_DNA_FD_184644 | JGI IMG/M metagenome (GOLD analysis project Ga0209653, IMG submission 184644) | Marine microbial communities from expanding oxygen minimum zones in the Saanich Inlet - ESP_116LU_22_DNA (SPAdes) (version 2) | ecosystem: Environmental > Aquatic > Marine > Intertidal... | reverse complement strand
GATGGGATTTAACCAGAGCTCAGATAGTTTGGTTACAAAAAATCAGAAACCAAAATTGGTTGAAGTTAGAAGATTCTGAGATGATTAATTCTATATTATATAGAACTGATTATGATGAGGAACAAAAGTTAAGACTAAATTCTCTTAGAGAAACATATATAACCTATAAAAGGGCAGAATTGGTATGAGTCAAGACGAAAAAATAAAAGATATTTTGAATGAAATAAACCATATGGTTGATGATTTAGGATGGGAAAAACAACGAATGAGTTCAAGTGGAAGAATAACATATGATAAGTTAATAAACTTTTTAGATAAATTATGATATCATATGATTTAAATACCAAGTCATTAAAACTCCTAAATAAACTTGATAAGTGGCTTATTGATGATATGCACAATTCCAATAGTCCTGGTGGTGAAGATATGGTGGAGGAAATAAGAGGAACGATATCTACAATAAAAACTAGAGGGTCTTATACAGATATTGAAAGAGAATTATTGAATCAAATAAGAGGCTGGTACTTAGAATTTAAAAAGATATAAATTAAAAAATTAGATATTTATACGAACCGAACAGGTTTTATATTATTTTTGTTTAATTAAAGGGAAACCGATATGAGAAAGAGAATTTATATAATTGTAACGTTAACTGTTATTACTGCACTTTCATTTGGAATGGCTGATGGTGAAAAAAAATATCCAACTGTAACTAATGTTGAATTAGCATTAGAAAATGGTGAAAGGTCATTACTTAGAAAACAATTCATAAAAGATTCTATTGAAGATTATCATAGATTTGAGTTGGAACATTTCTTAAATGCTATTGGACATAGAGAATCAACAAATCGATATGATGTTGTGAACAAATGGGGATATATGGGAAGATACCAATTTGGTAAATCAACTCTAAAGGGATTAGGATATGATGTATCCAAAAATGAGTTCTTATCTAACCCAGAACTACAAGAAGAAGCAATGTTATCTTTGTTAAAACACAACAAAGAGAAACTTCAGAAGTATATTGATGTTTTTGATGGAAAAACTATAAATGGAATATATATTACTGAGAGTGGTATCCTTGCAGCTGCTCATTTAGGAGGACAAGGTTCTGTAAAAAGATACTTTAAAAATGGAAAAGTTTTTAAAGATGGAAATGGAACTAGAATTACTTCCTATATGGATAAGTTTAGTGGATACGACATCGCATTAAATTAAATAAATAAAGATTATGAGAAAAGCGTTATGGATAGGCCTTGGTCTATTTTTTGTAGGATGTGCCTACATCGGAATCATTCTTCCTGGAGTTCCAACAACATTCTTTGTGATACTTGCTGCTTGGGCATTTAGTAAATCATCTGAGAAATTCAATAAATGGTTACACGAACATCCATTGTTCGGAAAATACCTAACCAATTGGGAAACCAAAAAAGTATATCCAACAAGAGGTAGATATGCAATGGTAGGTGTGATGTGTCTTTCACTAATTTCAATGTTCTTTACACTTCCACTTAGGATTGTAGGATATGCCGGTTTTACTTTCCTATTAATTTGTATTTGGGCATTCAGATATCCTGGCTCAGTAGAAGAATACAATAAAAGAGTTAAAGAAGGAAAGAAAATTGGTTGGTTTAAGTGAACAAAATTAGATTAGAATATAGTAAAACTGATGTACTGTTTCCACGAATTAATTTCTTTATAGATAATATAAGAAATAATAAACCATTTCACTTTATTAGAATAAACCACGGAATACTTGATTTAATTTTTCTTGGTCATGATAATATTTCTAACTTTGAGAAGTCATTTCAGAATGGGAATTTTAAGCATATATCCAATAGAATGTTTATTGGTGATAAACGAGATGAAAATACTCCTATGAAAAAGTTCCACAAAGATTCAAACTCTGATGATGTTAAATCCAAAATAGAAATACTTTTAAAAGTTTTAAAGGAATATGGTATATCTGATAAGATACAAATTGGAGTATCACTTGGTATTGGTCTAAATACATTACATGGGGTCTTGGATAAAAGCCATCCACTTCAAATTGGTAGAGATGAAACAATCAATATAATAAATAAAAATACAAACTCACAATTTTATTATTCAGGTGTACTTAAACACTATACAATTAAAAAGGAGATTTTTAAATTGTTTGAAGAACTGAATTCTAACAAGTTTAAAGTTGTATTTGTTGGAATGAATTATATGAAATTTTTTGAAGATATTTTTAAAATAGATAATTTTCATCACATAAATATACCATGGACTGGTGCTATTAATAATATAGATGAGTATATTGATGAAATTAAAGAAATAAGAAAGACTAATGAAAAGGTAATGGTAATGCATTCCACTGGTCATATATTATCTTCTTATATTGCTCATGAATTAAAAGATACCGATATATTTGGCTTAGATATTGGTAGAAGTTTTGATTTATTGGTTTCACATATTAAAAATGAAGGAATTGGAAGTTATTGGCCAACTAAAGAGAAATTAGATAAGTACATAGAATATGTAGATACGGTTAGACATCATAGTGACTTATATACCAATTCTATAAATAATTAATAAGTATGGCAAACGGAATTTACAAAGTAACAGAAGAATTTGAAGAAAAGTTAGCAGATTATACTGGTTCTAGATTTGCAGTAACTGTTGATAATATGAGTAATGCATTATTTCTTGCATTATATTACGAAAATCATATTAAAAAAAATATTAAAGGTGGGGTTGTAACATGCCCAAAGAGAACATACCCATCAGTACCATGTGAAATCATTCACGCTGGATTAAAGGTTGAGTTTACCGAAGATTACAAGGGGTTGGATATGGAAAAGGGTACATTTAAGGGTGCATATCAATTGGGTAATAGTAATGTATATGATTCAGCACTGAGATTCACTGCTGATATGTACCTAAATGGTTCTCATATGTGTTTATCATTTACTGGGCCATACAAACATTTCAAATTATCAAAAGGTGGAGCAATACTGACTGATGATGTTGATGCATATCGATGGTTCAAGCGCGCAAGATATAGTGGTAGACGAGAATTGTCTTATCACGAAGATAATTTTGATATGATAGGTTGGAACTTTTACATGATGCCTGAATTGGCTGCAAGAGGACTATTACTTATGGGTCAGTTCTATAAGATTGGTGGTGGTAAAAAATACAATGAGGATTTGGAATTGCCTTATCCTGATTTAAGTAAATTTGATATATATTATGAATAAGATAGGAAAAAACGTAGAGATACACCAATTAGCATACATAGAAGATAATGTTGAAATTGGCGATAATACAAAGATAGGGCCGTTTTGTATCGTAAGAGGTGGTGCAAAGATAGGTAATAATTGTTCATTCACAGCGTATTGTGAGATTAGAGAAAATGTTGTCATAGGAGATGGCACTACGATGGGTAGTAGATGTACTATATCGGCTGATGCAACTATTGGTAAAAATTGTGTAATTAAATATGCATTTGTATTAACCGATACACCTGATTTAAATGAAAATGGAACAAAAGTAGTTAAAGGTATTGGTAATGATGTACTTATTGGTGCCAATGTAACACTTATGCCAAACACATCTATTGGTGATAATTCAATAATAGGTGCATGTTCCCAAGTTCGTAGTGATGTTGGTAGTAATGAAATATGGTATGGTTCACCTGCTAAATTTTTTAAAGAAAATAAATAATGTTATCAATTCTTAAAAATGCCGGTGAAGGCTGTATCACTTATTATGTAGGTGATAACATAGAACATATATCTCATTTGAAAGATTGTAAATTGATATGTAAGAAAAAGTTTGAAGGTTTAAACAATGTAGTTCAGATTGTTGTAAATGACCCCCAATTACATTTTTACAAACTTTCACATAAAGTAAGAGATACCTTTATCTTTTCGGATGGTGGTTATAATATTGGTAATGCATGTCAAATACATAAATCTGCTGTGATTGGATTGGGTGTAAAAATAGGAAACAATGTAAGTATTGGACCTAATTCAGTAATATATTCAAATACTGAAATCGGAGATAATGTTCAGATTGGTGCTAATTGTACTATTGGAGCTGAAGGAATGATGTGGGTATGGGATGATGATGTGAAAGTATTTCTAAAACAATTGGGTGGAGTTAAGATTGGAAATGATTGTATTGTAGGTTCTAACTCATCGATAGTAAGAGGTTCTGCTAATGAACTAACTATATTAGAAGATGGAGTTAATATGGCACCTGGTTGTTGTATTGGACATGGTACTTTTATTGGTAAACAAACTCATTTAGCTAATAATGCTTCAACGGGCGGTTCAAGTTATATATCACCATATAGTTTTATTGGTAGTTCTGCAGTAGTTTCGTCTGGAGTTACTATTAAAGTAGAAGATGTTGTACTTGGTGCAGGTTCAGTAATTACTAAAAGTGTTTACGAAAGTGGAGTGTATGTAGGTTCTCCTGCAAGAAAAATAAAAAGTACCAAAGGTAAACTAACAGGAATGCCAAAATGGAGAAGATAAAAGTATTTCAAATTGGATTTAACAAATGTGGAACTATGTCTCTTTGTGATTTTTTTATTAAAAATGGCCACAAATCTGTACATTGGGGAGACGGAATTTGGGATAATCATTTTAAAAAAAATCAAAGTGTAGGTAACCTACTTTGCGAAGGACATAATGATATTGTTTTTTGGAGTGATATTGGATTCATACAAAGACAGTTTCAGATATTTTCTGAACAATATCCTAATTCTAAATTCATATACAACACTAGACCTTTAGAAAAATGGCTGGATAGTAGAAATAGACAATATAAAAAACATCCACTTGCTTTTACTGATAACTTTGGGTTTACTATTGAAAATGGGATTGATAGAATAGATTATTGGAAATCTGAGTGGTTTTATCGTAAAAAAGTTGTTGAAGAGTTTTTTATAGGAGATATGGCTAAAAGATTATTAATTTTTGATATTGAAACTAATACTGGTGATGATATTAAAAAGTTTTTACCAGAATTGGAGTTTACTAATCTAAAAATACCTTACAAAAACAAAGGATGAAAACACTAGCTGTAATATTAATAGTAGTATTTGGACTTTTATCAGGATATTTACGATATTTGGAGTATAAAGATTTGGATAATTGAAATATTTTTCGTATATTTGTATAAATAAAAAGACTAAAATATATGAAGTTTGCACTTATAGCACATGATAACAAAAAAGCAGATATGGTTGCTTTTGTATCAAAAAGATTACCTTTCTTTAATAGAGAAGATATTGATATCGTAACAACTGGCACAACTGGTAAGAAAGTCAAACATGCTGGGATAATGGATGTTGAAACTGTAAACTCAGGTCCTTTAGGTGGTGATGCCGAAATTGCATCTATGGTAGTTAGAGGTGAGATAGATGCTGTATTGTTCTTTAGAGACCCGTTAGATAAACATCCACATGATGTAGATATTTCAATGTTGATGAGATTATGTGATGTACATGATGTACCTTTGGCAACTAATTATAGAACTGCTAGTATTTTGGTAAAATGGTTTAAAGCAAAAATAAAATAATGGAAATATTTATAGTAATTGCATTTAACAAAGCAGATTTCTATCCCGTAGGAGTTTGTGATAATTTAGTATTGGCTAAACAGTACGCACAACGAGAGTTTAAGGAAAGAGCAAAATCACATAGAGTATATGTGTACAAGAAGATGATGAATGCTCCACAAATGATGGAGGACAAAATAGTGTATAAATTATAATGGATGTAACTAAAAAAGTAATAATAATGGTTACTGGTTCACATAGAAAACCCGATAATCATAAAGAATGTGAAAAAACATGGATACCATTGTTAAGAAAAATGGGGTTTACGGTATTGACTGCATTAGGTAATAAGCAAGTCCAAGAATATGGAATGTTAACACCAAATGATTTTAAAAATTATTACGAATTTACTAATAAAAACACTATACAATTCAGAACTTTTGATGATAAACGAGGTTTATATGATAAAAGTATAAAATTACCTGCAAAATGGATACTAGAAGAAACTGATTATGAGTATTATTTTAGAATAGATTCAGACTCATTTGTTCATCCTCAGAGGTTTAAACAAATGTTAATAGATAACTTTCGTTGGGCACCTGATTTGGATTATATGGGTTGTTGTCATCCTTGGATGGGTTGGAATCCTCATCATCCTGGTAGACATTTTGTTTGTAGAAGTGGTCACATTGCATCAGGATGTGGGTATATGGTATCTAGACGAGCAATGAAAGTAGCATTAGAAAAAATGAGAGTATTACAACCATTTGAATTTCAGGCAGATGATTGGATACTTGGAAGAGCAATGTGGGAAAACGGAATACAACTTTTACATGATTCTCGTATTTATTTTGAATCCAAACATAGAACACTTATAAAAGATTATGGAGATATTGGAGTACCTGATATTACAAATAGAAGGTCTCATCTTGCCATTCAACATTATATGAATGGACATATGGAAGAAGCAATTAAAAAATTAAAGTTATGAAAACAGCATTAACATACGATGATATTCAATTAGTACCATCGTTTTCAAATATCAAATCAAGAACAAATATCAATCTCACAACTATGGTGAGTAGAAGATATGGATTACTAAATCCTATCGTTGCTTCACCAATGGATACTGTATGTGAATACGATATGGCTTTGAAAATGGCACAATTGGGTGGTGTTGGATGTATTCATAGATTTATGAGTATTACTCACCAATGTGATATTGTAGAAGAATTATTTAATAAAATATATGATGATACAGAACAAATGTCAATTGCACAAGATTGGGGTATTATGTGGGATACTTGGCATGCCGAAATGAAACTTGTACCTATTATGGCAGCTATTGGTGTTCAAGAAGAGGACAAGAAAAGGGCTATTGATTTGGTTAGTAGTGGTGCAAATATTTTATTAATTGATGTTGCACATGGAGACCATCAAAATGTAATTGATATGATTCATTGGTGTAAAACACAAGAAAAATTACAACACGTTGATATAATTGCAGGGAATATTGCAACTGCAGAGGCCGCAGAACTTTTAGAAACTTATGGTGCTGATGGTTTGAGGGTTGGTATTGGTGGAGGTTCACTATGTACAACAAGAATCAAAACAGGATTTGGTGTACCAAATGTAACTTCATTAGAAGAAGTTTTGAAAGTGAGTGGAGTTCCAGTTATGGCAGATGGTGGAATTAGAAGTAGTGGAGATATGAGTAAAGCTCTAGCAATTGGAGCAGAAACTGTGATGTTAGGTTCGTTACTTGCCGGAACTGATGAATCACCTGGTAAGATATTGGAAACTTCAAAAGGATTATATAAAAGATATAGAGGTTCAGCCTCATTGGAAACCAAAGTAACTCATGGTCAGAAATCAAGAAATGTTGAAGGAGAATCTACAACAATTCCATATAAAGGTGGAGTGAAATTCATTGTAAATGGATTATTGGATGGTGTAAGGTCGGCATTATCATATGCTGGAGCAGAAGAGTTAAGATTTTTTCATCCAGAATATGTAATTGTAACTAACGCAGGACAGAACGAAGCAAAACCACATTTATTATGATAAAGTGGTTCAGAACAAATAGAACGTTGAGAAAATTACTCAATAAGAAACAAGAAGAGATTGATAATCTCAGAATTGATTGGTTTGAGAAAAGAAAAGAAATCTCAGAATTGGAACGAGAATTACAATTGGCTCGTAGAATGTGGGATGAAACTGATAAAACAAAAAGATATTAATATGGAAGCAAAAAAGAAAGCAATTATTGTAAGTGGATATTTCAATCCAATACACAAAGGCCATTTAGAATTGTTAGAGTTGGCAACCCAAAACGCCGATAAAGTATGGGTTATCGTAAATTCTGATAAACAAAGAGAACTAAAAGGTTCTGAGTATTTTATGGATGAGGATGAGAGATTACAAATCGTAAAAGCTATTAGATATGTAGATTACGCTCTGATTTCTCAAGATACTGATAAAACTCAATGTGAAACTCTTAAACAATTCTCAGAAATGTTTGGTGAAGTATATGATTTGGCATTTGCCAATGGTGGAGACCAAAATAATGATACAATTCCAGAGGCTGAGGTTTGTAAAGAATATGGTATTGAATTAATAGATGGCTTAGGAGTTAAAATACAATCTTCATCTTGGTTATTGAAATAATTTATGAACCACGAAGAACTAAATGAACAACTTCACAAGACTCAGATGGCTAATAAGTCATATAGAAATCTACCTCAGCGTATAATGATGCAGAGATGGGAGGATTGTGGTAGAGATGTATTTAAATTTTGGGATTCTATTGAATGGGATTCATCTTGGTTAAGACATGATACCGAAGAAGAGAAATATGCTAAAGATGTTACACGAGAATATAACAGACATCCATTTAAAAAGTTTATACCCAAACCAAAAGAACTAATAGAGATTTAATATGTATAATAACGCTACGTTCATAGATAAAGAACAACTCAAAAATATCAATAAACTTGATAAGTGGTTAGTTGAGGAACAAACTAAGATACCAGAAGATGTTGTCTTACAATGTAGAGAACTGATTACTAAAATATTAGATAAAGGTCATTACTATGAAGGACAGGCTGAAGTATTAAATATGTTAGGTATTGAGTATAATAAATGGGTTAAATCCAAACGATAATGAAAACAGAGTGGAAACCCAAATGTAATAAATGTGGAAAGGATATTCCAATTGGATTACAATTAGATTCAATTTGTGTTGACTGTTTAATTAAAAAACATAAGAAATAATGGAGAGTAACAAAACAGCAAAGGAATTAGTGTTAGAACTATTCAAAGAGGACCATATTACAAAGGAGGAATTTATGTTATTGTTTGAAGCAATAAGTAATCAAGGTATTCAATACCAACCATTTCAACCGATTCCAACTTTCCCTCAACCAGATGTAACACCATATCCAACTCAACCAAATATATGGTACACAATAGGTGCACCTAATAAATGATAAGAAAGTTAAAAATATTTTGGGATAAGTTTACAACGAGATTCGCTGTACCTTTACTAATTGTGAGTATGGTTTGGAATACTTACTTAGGTTGGGAGAGTAGAACCAATGCTAGAGCATCAGAATATAGATTAAAATCCTATATATTAGAACACAGACATTTACCTATTGAAGAAAATATCTATACTATAACTTCGGTTGATGGTGAAGAAATTGAAATTGATGAATCAACATATGGAGAAGTGGATTGGAGATGGTTGAAAGAAAATGGATGGGAAGATATGATTCCAAGTCCAATGGATAATTTAACACCAGAAGGAATAAGTGATATCTACTTAGGAAAAATATTCAATGGAATTTCAAATATCAAATCAAAAATTGTGAATTGGTATGAAAGTTTATTCAAAGAAGAGTACATAAAAACAATGAGAGGTTAATGAGTATAGAATCAAAAGAATGGCTGGATAAAAATGAGTGGGGAAATCAACCAATAGAATCGGATGCATTTTCTCATTATACAATGTTGGATACTCTGTTAGAAGAATACGCTAAACATTATATGAGTGAATATCTAAAGGAACTTTCAAAGAAAACCAAAAATAATATGAAAAAATTCATATAAAAGTTTGGTAATGTCAATTTAATTTCGTATATTTGGTTTGTAATTGATTAAGTATGAGAAACAAAACATTTAGTGAGATTTATTACAAATCCAATAAAAGTAAAGAAGTTTGGGAGACTTATGGAGAATCCATGAAACGCTCAGTTAAAAATAAGTTAATACAACTAAAACACTTACTAACATCACCTGATTTAGATGATGAATATAGGGAAAAACAATGGATGGCATTGAGAAGATTAGATTATGGTTATAATTTATTCGTATTTGACCGCAGTAAAATCCAAAATTCTGGATTGTGTACTAAAGAATGTTTAACTTATGTTAAGAACAGAAAGAAAGGAAAGTTGGTTCAAGACCACTTTTTTGGAGTAACTGAGATATCTAAAGTTCTAAGAGCTGCATTTGAAAAATGTAATTTTGATATTGAATATATGTTAAATGAGTGGTTACCTAAGAATTACCACTTGTATTTAACTTGGCATGTTACAAAAGAAGAACATAAACCTAAGAATATTGCAAGGGCTGCTCATTCGATTGAAGAGAAAGATAATTTTGAACATTGTAATGATAAAGTCAGTACTATTGTAGAAATGATTCAGAAATAATATGAAAAAATCACCAACAATAAACTTTTATGTTGACTGTTGGTAAAACTTTTTTACTGAAGAAGTGTAACACACTTTTGAGATTAGTATAATAGTGTTTTGTTCATTGACTTTCTGAGAGTTAATCCAACGGTCCAACCGAACAATGGTATTCATGGGGCTTACAACCTTGATGAATAATGGATTTACTCTAAAAATAATATAAAAAAATTCATATAAAATTTGGAATTGTCAATTTAATTCCTTATATTAGTGTTTGTATTGATTGTCTTGCTTAAGCGTAATGTTCGCTCCTGAAAAAAAGATAATCGGTGGTTAATTTGATTCCACTATAAATAAATCAGAACAAAATCTATGTCGGAACCGGTGTAGTATTATAATTAATTATTTAAAACAAATAAGAATGAGCAAAACAAGAAAAAAAATTCATGGTTGGAATCTTGCAACTATGCATAACGAACAATTAAGGCCAGTTGTCTTTAACAGGCCGATAACAGAAGAGGGAATTAGAAGAGAAGATTTTCACACCTCTTACGTTTACAGAATCCAAAATACTAAAAATGATAAGGTTTATATAGGATATCACAAAGAAGGTGATGAGGTCTATTATACTTCAGCTTGTGATAAAGAATTCCAAGACCTATTGGCATCAGGCATACCAGGAATATTTGATTACCATATTTTATTTTGGGGTTCAAAGAAAGAAGCCGAGGGAAAAGAGTATGAATTACTCAGGATGTATCCTAACATTAGAACAAATCCAGAGATATACAATTTACAGTATGCTCAAAGTAAGGGTATTAAACCATTAGATTTAAAATCCATAAAGAAATTACAAATGGAAATTGATGATATAAGAGAGTTTCAAAATTACCAAGATAGAACAATGTTAAAAGATGGTACATATACAATAGAAGAAATTGATTTGGTCACATTGAAGGAATTTGATAGAATGCAGACAAGAGAGTTGACAATTGACAGTGACAACTTAATTTATATCAAATCCATGGTAAAAAACAGAGTACAAAGGGCTGGTAGATACAACGATGACCAAGAGAACTATGATATGCCTGTTTTACTAAAAGATATTTGGCTAAGAAACATTGATACAAAAGAATTGGAATTTCACGATTATATATTGATAAGTGGTAATCACACCAGAACTGCTTACTATGATATTGCCAAAGAGAATAAAAACACATATTTTAATCTCAAAACTGAGTTAAAGTGTTTGGTTATAGAATCAGAAGTAACTGAGAATATGCAAGAGGCTGAAATTTATATGTTATCAAATAACTTAAATCGTGTACAAGGTGGAGGTAAGAAATTCAGTAAAGCTGATGGACTTCTGGAATGTATAAAGTTTCATTCAGAGGGATATACTTATAAAACACCTGAAATGAACCAAAGATGGTTAGAAATGGGACTAACTCCAGGTCAAATTCAAGGTATCTTTAGGGATATGGAACAAATCATAGAGGAAGAGATTGAGGAGAGAAATGGTTACACCGTTCATAATTATAGAGAAAACAAAGATGACCAAGAGAAACTTCAAGCTAAAAAGAGAAGTTTAGAAATTAATAATCCACTTTCTTATGTGGAAGCAATGTCATCTGGTAATCCAAGTCTTTATAGACTCATAGATAAGTTTATGAAAACACAGGCGGAACGAATGTACAACGGATTACCAATCCAAACAACAATACAATTGTTGATATACCATCCAAGTTTTGCTGCTAAAAGGAATTGGGATGATAAATTGAAGGAAGAATTTTTTAGACCAAATTATACACCAACATCGTTTGAGGTTGATGAAGATAATACTCACACCTTTTCTAAAGATGAGTTTGATGAGTTAGATAGTATTTTCAAGATGCCAAAAGTTTTGGTAGATATAATGCCAATGAAAAGTAAAATGGTTACTAAAGGTAAGAAAATCAAAACTGCTGCATAATATGGAATCACTGATGATATATTTACTCATTGGCACCATGTGGTGTTTACTATTTGAATTCGGTATAAATCCGAGAGAAATTAACAACGGAACTAGGCTAAGACAAATTTTGTTTTGGCCTATTCCACTAGGTGCATTCATAATTGGATTCATCGTTGCATTTATTAGAAGTTTATAAGATATGAAGGTAGCATTATTATTAAGTGGAAATATGACTGATTGGACTGTAAATTATGTATATTTTAAGAGATATTTATTAGACCATTATGATGTAGACATTTTTATAAGTACATGGAAAGGTTATAAGATATATGAAATTGATGGTTTGAGACCAGACAATACATATGACCCTATTGTTTTTGATATTCAAGATTATGAAAAAGGATTCAGAAATGCATGGAGTAAAATTACAGAACCATTTGAGAATAGAAAAGAGAATAATACCAATCTAAACAATTGCATGTCAATGTGGTATAAAACTCAAAGAGTAAATGAACTCAAAAATGAATATCAATCTATAACAGGTATAAATTATGATTTGATAATCAAAACAAGACCTGATTTGAAATTGGAAAAAAGGGTTGTATTAGAAAAACCGAAAAAAGACATACTTTATATTCCAAAGGGTTGGGATTGGAGTGGAGGTATAAATGATTTATTTGCATATGGAAATTCCAAAGTTATGGATGTATACTCTGATTTGTTTAAATCTTATATTTACCTTTTACAAGAATGTAATGTTTCAATAAACCCAGAAATAATACTCAGAGATTATATCAATAATTCTGAAGGAATCAAAGTCAAAAGACCTCTGATAGATATGACTCTAAGAGATTTGAATATTAAACAAACTTATAATTTTTAAGATATGAGTGTAGGATATAACGATGAATTAGATAGAAATTGGGGTATACATTTTTTGAGAAAAACAAAGAGTAAAGATACCCTAATAAATGGTACAAAATATGGTAGAGATATTGAGGATTCTGACTCTGATTATGGAGTAGATGTTGAACATGCTCAGAAGTATAATCCACTAACTAGAAATAGACCAATTTCAATACCATTTAGAAAATCAAAAATTGGTAAATATTGGGACAATAAAGATACTGATTATATCCAATATACTAGTAAGATAACCAAGAAACAAGGCCCTACAAAACTTATCTATATCAAATCTGATGTTATAAAGGAATATAAAGATAATCCTATTGAAAGAGGTGACTATCCATATGATAGAGAATATACTTGGAAAGGAATGACAAGAGAAGAATGCAAGAAATTATTCAATACCTATATAGAGATACCAAAGGATAAAGTTGAGGTATGGGAACGAATAGGTAAAGGAAAGGAATCTGACTGGAAGCAAATACTGATTTAAAATGGAAGTTTGAAACCCTTGATACTTCAGATACTTGCAAGGATAGTACAACACAACGTATAGATA
>Ga0209653_1002398_pt1 | contig 13681 bp, 12 predicted proteins | sample SaaInl6LU_22_DNA_FD_184644 | JGI IMG/M metagenome (GOLD analysis project Ga0209653, IMG submission 184644) | Marine microbial communities from expanding oxygen minimum zones in the Saanich Inlet - ESP_116LU_22_DNA (SPAdes) (version 2) | ecosystem: Environmental > Aquatic > Marine > Intertidal... | reverse complement strand
TTACGTCCATGACGGGTTCAATCTCGATGCGTCCATCTGCTTGAGGCATGCCCGTCGTCATCGACGCAGCCATAGCCGTGAGTGCATTACCGATATCAATCTGTCCACAGGCGATGGAGTAGGGGCGTCCATCCAGGCTGATTGAGCGTGTCAGACCCGTAATCGCATGCTTAGAGGTTGTGTAAGGTGCTGAACCCCAGCGCGGTACATGCGCGGAGATAGAGCCGTTGTTAATGATTCGGCCACCCTGCGGATCCTGCGCACGCATAATCGCAAACGCCTTACGGGCACAGATGAACGAGCCCGTTACGTTAATATCCATGAGGTTACGCCACTCATCAACATCAAGCTCATCGATGGTTTTGCCCAGCAATGCGACACCTGCGTTATTAAATAGCGCATCCACTCGACCCCAAGTATCGCGCGCCTTATTGAATGACTGCTCAACTTCATCCTCATTGGTGATATCACACTGCATCACCAGTGCATTAGCGTTGCTGGCTGCTGTCTCTTCGAGTTGCTCGAGTCGACGTCCTACAAGCCCGACCTTCCAGCCTGCGGCTAGGAAGGCTTCAGCTGTTGAGCGGCCGATGCCAGAGCCCGCACCAGTGACAATAATTGATTTAGACATTGTTGTTATTCTTCCTTATCAGTGGTTATCTCGCGGGATATTTCGGCCGGTCTTCTGGTACTTAGTTGCAAGCTCCAGACAACCGCCATCCGCCAATTGGCCAACGTGTGTACGGTAGATCTCTTCCCAAGGCGTCATGTGAATGAGCTCAGGTTTCTTCCACGCTTTAATACGAGCCTGCCACTCTTCATCTGATACCAGCGCATTAAGCGTTGAGTTGTTCAGATCCAGACGAACAGTGTCGCCCGTCTGTAGGTAAGCCAGGCCACCACCGACGACAGATTCAGGGCTGGCATTAAGAATTGACGGACTCTCAGAGGTGCCCGACTGGCGGCCATCACCCACGGTCGGTAGGTGGTTGATGCCCTGTTTGATGATCTCATCGGGTGGCTGCATATTGACCACTTCGGCCGAGCCCGGATAGCCAACACAACCGACACCGCGGATAAACAGAATGGTGTGGTCATCGATGCCCAAGCTCTTATCGTTGATACGGTCGTGGTAATCCTCCGGTCCCTCAAAGACAACAGCTTTGGCTTCGAAAACGCCCTCGCTGCCGGGCTGTGACAGGAAGCGCTCCTGGAAATCTTTGGAGATAACGCTGGTCTTCATCAGCGCTGAGTCAAACAGGTTGCCGGACAGAACTTTGAAACCTGCATTTTTGCGCATTGGCTCAGCGTAGGTGGTGATTACGTCGAGGTCCTCACTGGCAGCCCCCTGAAGGTTTTCACCCATGGTTTTGCCGGTCGCTGTCTTTACATCAGTGTGGATGCGGCCCGCTTTGATCAGCTCGCCCATGACGGCCGGTACACCGCCAGCGCGGAAGAAGCTCTCACCGAGGTACTCACCGGCTGGCTGCATGTTGACCATCAGCGGCACGTCGAAGCCGATATTCTCCCAGTCTTTCACGTTGAGCTCGACGCCAATGTGGCGAGCGACGGCCTGTAGGTGTGGTGGCGCATTAGTTGAACCGCCAATCGCCGCGTTAACAATAATCGCATTTTCAAACGCTTCGCGGGTCATGATGTCGGATGGTTTAAGGTCTTCGTAAACCATCTCAACGATGCGTTTACCCGTCTGGTAAGCCATCGCCATGCGCTCACGGTAGGGCGCAGGAATCGCGGAGTTACCGCTAAGTGACATACCCAGGGCTTCGGCCATGGCATTCATCGTGCTGGCCGTGCCCATAGTGTTACAGTGACCAAGCGATGGAGCCGACGAGCAGACGCGCTCCATAAACTCTTCGTAGTCGATCTCGCCAGCTGAGAGCAGACGGCGGCTTTCCCACACGATAGCGCCGGAACCCGCGCGCTTACCTTTCCACCAACCGTCCAGCATTGGACCGCCATTGAGGGCGATCGCTGGAATATCAACAGTGGCAGCACCCATGAGCATCGCAGGGGTAGTCTTATCACAACCCGTTGTTAGCACCACGCCATCCAGTGGGTAACCCTGCAGCACTTCAACTAGGCCGAGGTAGGAGAGGTTGCGATCTAGGGCCGCTGTAGGACGCTTACCTGTTTCCTGAATTGGGTGAACTGGGAACTCCATCGGAATGCCGCCAGCTTCGCGGATACCGGCCTTGATGCGGTCCATCAGGAAAACATGAATTTTGTTACACGGAGAGATATCACTGCCGGTCTGCGCGATACCGATAACGGGCTTCTCGCTCTGCAGCTCTTCTCGGGTGAACTCTTGGTTCTGGTAGCGCTCTACGTAAAGCGCTGTCATGCCTGGGTTATTTGGGTTGTCGAACCACTCTTGAGAACGAAAACGCTTGTTGGCCTTGGTATTGGACATGCCATGAACTCCTGGCTGGTTTTTATTAGTGTGATTTTTATCGGACTTTAGTTGGCATCATTATGTGAAGCTGGTATACCAAAAGCAACCGTTAGAAATTAATAATTCCGGACGCTGCTTATCCGGAGACTTCTGATAGAAACCGACAAGAAAAATTAGAGATTTCCATGATTAAAGAACCCGCTTTGCTCACCATTCGCAAAAATTTTCCTCGCCCGACCGCCGAGCAAGTCGCTGCTTTCAAAGATATTCCAACAGGTTTTATCTGTGATGCGCTGGATGGCCAGGCAGCGATGAACTCTAGTGTTAAACCCATTGGCGGTGGCCGCGATATTAAGTGCGTTGCTACCGGTGTTGCCGTGGTTGCTGAAAATGGTCCCGCCGAGATTCTTGCGACCATGGGTGCTATTCATATTATGCAGCCGGGCGACGTCATCGTCTCTGCCGTGCACGGCCATATTAACTGCTCGGCTGCCGGCGACCGTTTCTGTGGCATGCTGAAAAACAAAGGTGCAGCTGGCTTCGTCACTGATGGGGAGATGCGTGACTATGTGGGTATTGTCGAAGTGGGGCTGCCAGCTTGGTGCGCGGGTCTGAACCCTAACTCGCCATACTCTAAGGGACCTGGCCGAGTCGGTTTTGGTGCTGTAGTGGCAGGCCGTTACGTTGAGAGTGGCGATATTATCGTTGCTGATGGTGATGGCGTCGCTGTCGTTCCCTTTGCTCGAATCGACGAAATCATTGCCAAGCTTGAGGATATCAAAGCGCTAGAGTACGAGTTGGATGTCAAAGTGCAGTCCGGCTACTGCGAGATGCCAGCTATTGAAGAGATGATTGCGGACGGCCGCGCCGTAGTTGTGGATTGAGGAGAGCCCCATGTCAGTTACTGAAAACAGATATGCAGTTTTAGGCCGTATCGCTGTAGTTACTGGCGGTGCTCAAGGCATCGGTTTTGCGGTTGCAGCCAAACTGCTCGCCAACGGTGCGCGTGTTGCACTCTGGGATCTGAATGCAGAGAAAGCTCAGGAGGCAGCAAACAATCTCAGCGCTCTGGGTGAGGCTATCGCAGTTGAATGTAACGTCAGCAACTACGACAGCGTAACGGCGGCGCTAGCGCAAACTGAGGAGGCGCTTGGCGGTGTGGATATTCTGGTGAACTCTGCAGGTATCGCCGGTTCCAACGCCACGATCGAGGATTACGATATTGTGGAGTTTCAGCAGATCGTCAATATCAACCTAATGGGCACCTTCTACACGAATAAAGCGGTTATCACCGGTATGAAGGCGCGTAACTTCGGTCGCATCGTTAATATCGCGTCGATTGCTGGTAAAGAGGGTAATCCTAACGCGGGTCCATACTCGGCTTCCAAAGCAGGCGTTATCGGTTTGACTAAATCGATCGGTAAAGAGCTGGCTGGCTTCGATATCGCCTGTAACTGCGTGACTCCGGCGGCTGCACGTACGCCAATCTTTGATCAGCTATCAGAAGAGTTTATCGAGTACATGCTCTCAAAGATTCCGCGTAATCGCTTCCTAGAGGTAGAAGAGGTGGCGTCGATGATCGGCTTCTTGGTAAGCCCCGAAAACTCGTTTACCACCGGAGCGGTTTTTGATCTCTCTGGTGGTCGTGCGACGTATTGACGCCCACAACCTCGGTTTACAAGGATTTACGATGAGTTCAGTTAGAGAGTTAATGAGATCCCACGTCTCGGTTCGTTCATTTTCCGAAGAGCCGATAGCACCGGAGACTCTGCTAAGTATCATTGAAGCGGGTCAGTCAGCTTCGACCTCAAGCCATGTGCAAGCCTACTCGGTTGTCCGAGTCACGGATCCTGCCAAACGCCAAGCTATCAGTGAGGCGGCAGGAGGTCAGAAGTGGGTGGTCAGCGCCCCTGAGTTTCTTGTGTACTGTGCTGATCTTCGCCGTCTTAACTATGCGTGCACCAAAGCGGGTATGGGTGAACTCGAGGGGCTGACCGAGCACTCGGTGGCTGCAGCTGTTGATGTTGCGCTGTTTGCTCAGAATGTACTGCTAGCTGCTGAGTCTGAAGGACTGGGTGGTGTATTTATTGGCGGTATCCGTAACGCACCGGATGTGGTCATTGGGCAACTCGAATTGCCAGAGTTTGTATTCCCGCTGTTTGGAATGTGCCTGGGCACACCCAAGGAGCGCAACGCGACTAAGCCACGCTTGCCGCTGGAGGCTGTACTTCATACTGACAGCTATGACAGCGAAAAGATTCAGCCGCTTGTCGATGGTTACGATGAGGTGATGGCTGCTTACTATGCAGATCGTGGAGTGGCTGGAACCAATTGGAGTGAGTCTGTGTCAAAAGCGCTCCAGCTGAAACGCCGCGAGCACATGCGCGAGATGCTGAATGACTCCGGATTTTTCAGATCTTAGCAGGGTTGCGACTGTGCTTTATAAAAATCACAAGGGAGCATAACGCTCCCTTTGATTTTTGTTTTAGTACGCCGGTTTACGTCTTCGGCATGCTCTCGCGCGCAATTGCATCGATATCGAGGCCATTGAGGCGGCCAACGTGGTCGCTCAGCATCGGTACGAAGTCGCCACCTGCACCAATCGCCTGAGTGTGGGTGTAGTAGTGGCGTGCCGCTGAGGCCATAACGTTCATAACTCCGGCATCCGTTGCCATAGCGTTAACGTAACGAATGTCTTTGGCCATGTTGTCGATGGAGAACTTGTGGGCGTTTTTGTCGCGCTCACAGACATACTGCATAAAGGTGTTAAAGAAGCCGGAGCCGAGGCGGCTCGGTGCGATCACCTCGCGGAATACGTGCGGTGAAATACCGACGGCAGCGCCAAGGGATACTGCTTCGGAGTAGAGTGAAGCGTAGCTGGCGCCGAGGAAGTTCATCAGCAGTTTCATCTTATGGCCAGTCCCCACGTCACCGATACGAGTGATGGTACCGGCCCAGCAATCGATGACCGGCTGTACCTGCGCAAAGATCTCTTCACTACACCCCACCATGGCATCCAGTTCGCCCGATTCAGCCTCTTTCGGTGTACGACCCAGGGGTGCATCCACCATATACATGCCTGCTTCGGCTAGTTCTGCAGCTAAGGTGAGCGTTACTATTGGGTCGGAGGTGGAGGTATCAATCACAATGGTGCCAGGGCGGGCGCCGGCCAGAATTCCATTGTTACGGATGGCGGCTTGCACCTGTTCAGAGTTGGAGAGGCAGAGGTGAATGATGTCGCACTTCTCGGCTAGCTCTTTGATGCTGCTCGCTTCATTTGCGCCCATGCCGACCAGACTGTCGATCGGCTGACGGTTTCGGTTACCTTTGATCCACAGGGTGTAGCCGCCTTTGAGAATATTCTTCGCCATGCCGTGGCCCATGTAGCCAACGCCAATAAAGCCAATTGTGGGTTTTGCGCTCATCTTGTTTTCCTTATAAAGCGCGGCACGGGCCGCGAATTTGTTTGACTTTTCACAAACGGTATACCATTTTAGGGGGCTTGCAAACCGCCCGCTAAGAGGAAGTATGACACACGCTACTTACACCGGCATTTGGCCGGTTGCGCCAACCCTATTTAGTGATGACGGCACAGTCGACCTGGAGGGGATGAAGCGCGTTCTGGATCTGATGATAGACCAGGGTGTGGATGGTATCTGTATCCTCGCTAACTTCTCAGAACAGTTTCTGATTTCAGACGCCGAGCGCGAAACGTTGACGCGCCTCTGTCTTGAGCATGTTGCTGGTCGTGTACCGGTTATAGTCACTATTAGCCACTTTGCAACTCCGATCGTCGTTGATCGAGCGCGGTTTGCTAAGGATCTCGGAGCCGATATCGTGATGATGATGCCGCCGTATCACGGTGCGCTGTTAAAAGGGAACGCTCAGCAGACTTTCGAGCAGTTCCAGGCGGTAGGTGAGGTTGGTATTCCTGTTATGCTGCAGGACGCGCCGCTTTCGGGTGTCGATCTGCCTGTACCTCTGTTGGTAAAAATGGCTCAGGAGATTGAGATGCTCAAGTTGTTTAAGATTGAGTGTCCACGCGCGGCTGCCAAGTTGCGTGCACTTATTGCTGAAGGCGGTGCCGCTATTGAGGGGCCATTTGATGGTGAAGAGGCGATCACGTTGCTGGCAGATCTCGATGCGGGTGCAACCGGTACGATGACCTCCGCAATGATTCCTGATCTTATCGGTCTTATTGTGCGTGATTTTCTTGCCGGTAATCGTGCTGCTGCCGTTGAGGGCTACGCCCGTGTGCTTCCGGCTGTTAACCATGAGAACCGCCAGTGTGGCTTCCAGTCTGCCAAAGCGGCGATGGTTGCCGGAGGCGTCATTAAATCTGACTTCTGTCGCCACCCGATTGCTCCGCTGCATCCCGATACCAAATCGCTGCTGATGGAGCTTATTAAGCCTCTTGATCCGCTTGTGCTGCGTTGGGGTAAGTAATGTCTATTCAGTCTGCTATCGATAAAATCTCAGCCCTGTTGGGCGATCGCGTGGTTACCAGCCTAGCTGAGCGTGAGCTGCATGGTGAAAACGAGTCCTACTATCAGAAGGCGCTTCCTGATGCGGTGGTCTACCCAGAGTCGACCGAAGAGGTGTCGCAGATCGTCAAGATCTGTAATGAGGAGCTCTGCCCAGTTGTGCCTTATGGTGCGGCGTCATCCTTAGAGGGCCAGCACTTGGCCGTTAAAGGTGGCATAAGCCTCGATATGATTCGCATGAGCAAAGTGTTAGCGGTCAATGCTGAAGATCTCAACGTAGTTGTTCAGCCGGGGATTACCCGTAAGACACTAAACAACGAGTTGCGAAACACCGGTCTCTTCTTCCCTGTCGATCCGGGTGCTGACGCTTCCGTAGGCGGTATGGCGGCCACACGCGCCTCGGGCACTGCAGCGGTTAAATACGGCACCATGCGCGATAACGTACTGGCGATGGAAGTGGTGATGGCGGATGGCACCATCATGCGTACCGGTAACCAGGCGAAGAAGTCCGCAACTGGTTATGACTTGACCCATTTAATGGTTGGCTCCGAGGGCACGCTGGGCATTATCACCGAACTCACGTTGAAACTGCACGGCATTCCCGAAGCGTTAACTGCAGCGACCTGCCGCTTCCCAACTATCGAAGACGCGGTGAACTGCGTCATTATGACAATCCAGTGCGGCCTGCCTGTTGGGCGCATCGAGTTGGTCGACGAGATGATGGTGCGCGGTTTTAATAACTACTCTAAGTCTGAGCTGCCTGAAATGCCGCATCTCTTCCTGGAGTTCATTGGCACCAGCACGGGCGTGCGGGAGCAGATGCAAGCTTTTGGCGAGATCGCTGAAGAGTTTGGTGCTGAGGGTTGGACCACGGCGACCTTGGCTGAGGATCGCAATAAGCTTTGGGCGATGCGCCATAAATCGCACTACGCCAGCGCCGCACTGGGAGAGGGTGGCCACCTTTGGCCGACTGATGTCTGTGTGCCTATCTCGAAACTGGCAGAGGCCGTTGTGCAGGCTAAAGAGGATGCCGTTCGCTTGGGTCTTACTTCCACCATTGTCGGTCACGTTGGTGAGGGTAACTTCCATGCAGGGGTAAGCGTGGATCCAAATAATGCCGATGAGATGGAGCGCTGTGAGCAGTTTATTACTGCTTTGGCGCAGACAGCTCTGCGATTGGGCGGCACGGTATCGGGCGAACACGGTATCGGCCTGGGTAAACTTAAATTTATGGATGCCGAGCACGGTGCGTCGCTACAGTACATGCGCATGATTAAGAAGAGCTTTGATCCAAACAACATTCTAAATCCGGGTAAAATGATCCCGGCGGAGGCCTGAGATGCTGCCGTACTCAAATCCTACACCTGAGGCGCTTCTGGTTGGACGCGTCTGGATACCCGCAGTGGGCCCGGCGCTGGTGCGTATTGATGGCGAACAGTTGATCAATATCACTAGCAAAGCGCTGCCCACGATGCAGGCGCTGCTGGAGAGTGACGACCTCGTATCTGTAGCGCGCAACGCTGCGGGCACCGAACTCTGCTCGTTGGAGCAGCTCACTGAGAATTCGCTGCGAGAGGATCGCAAACAACACATTCACCTGCTAGCCCCTGCCGACCTTCAGGCGATTAAAGCCTCGGGCGTTACTTTTGCCGAGAGTATGGTTGAGCGCGTGATAGAAGAGCAGGCGGCCGGCGATGCTGATCGCGCTGAGGCAATTCGCGAACGGGTGAAATCGGTAATCGGTGATAGCCTCTCAGGTATTGAGCCGGGCTCAGATCAAGCGATGCAGGTTAAAGCTGTGTTGCAGCAGGAGGGGCTCTGGTCGCAGTACCTTGAAGTGGGTATCGGGCCTGATGCTGAAGTGTTTACTAAGTGTCAGCCGATGGCGGCGGTGGGTTTTGGCGCTGATGTCGGTATCCACCCGATCTCAACCTGGAATAACCCTGAGCCTGAAATCGTTCTGGCGATGAACTCGCGCGGCGATATTGTTGGCGCAACGCTCGGTAATGATGTGAACCTGCGTGACGTTGAGGGGCGCTCGGCACTGCTGCTGGGCAAGGCGAAGGATAATAACGCCTCCTGTGCTATCGGTCCCTTTGTGCGCCTGTTTGATGGTGAGTTCACGCTGGACTCTATCCGCAAGGCCGATCTGTCGATGCGGGTTGAGGGGATGGATGGTTTTGAACTCGATGGCTTCTCATCAATGACTAAGATCAGTCGAGACCCTGCCAGCATCGTGAAGCAGACCATTGGCCGCCATCATCAGTACCCAGACGGATTCTTCCTGTTCCTCGGTACTATGTTCGCGCCAGTCAAAGACCGCGATGCAGAGGGGCAGGGCTTTACCCATCACAGCGATGATATCGTCAAAATCACAGAGGCTAACCTGGGGGAACTGTGCAACCGCGTACGCTACTCCACTGAGTGTCCGCAGTGGACCTTCGGAACCTCTGCTCTGATCCGCAATTTAGCTAAACGAGGTCTGCTGTAATAGCGGGTCTGCAATTGGAGAGAATAACAATATGAACGTTTTGATCATCGGTGGTGGCGGCTTTATCGGCCAAAAGCTGGCACGTGCACTGGTTGCTCGTGGAGAACTCAACGGCAAAACTATCAGCAGCATTAATCTGGTTGATGTCATGGAGCCAGGAGCCATCGATGGTGGCTCGATCGCGGTAAACACGAGTATCTGTGACATTACCAATACAGCTTCTGTTGCTGAGGCGGTAACAGCCGATACTGATGTTATCTATCTGCTCGCTGCGATTGTGTCTGCACATGCGGAAGAGGATTTCGACGCCGGTTGGAGCATCAATATGATGGGTACGCTCAACGTGCTGGAGCGAGCGCGTGAGCTGGGTAACAAACCTCGTGTGGTATTTACCTCCTCCATTGCTGTCTATGGCGGTGAAGTGCCGGATCCAATCGTAGATCACACTTTCCTTAACCCGCAGACCTCTTATGGCGCGCAGAAAGCCGTGGGAGAGCTGTTGATCAACGACTACAGCCGCAAGGGTTACATTGATGGTGTGGGCTTTCGCCTACCCACCATCTCTGTGCGCCCAGGCAAACCGAACCGCGCAGCATCGAGCTTCATGTCCTCAATTCTGCGCGAGCCGTTGAGTGGCCAGGAAGCGGTCTGCCCAGTTGATGCAGATTTCCCGCACTACTACCTGTCGCCACGCAAATGTGTGGAGAACCTTATCAAAGGTGCCGAGCTCAAAGCCGAAGATCTTGGGCAGAACCGCTGCATGATGATGCCAGGTCGTATGTGGACTATTGGTCAGGTCATCGATGCGATGACTGCGGTAGCGGGGCCTGAACCGGCCAAACTGATTAAGTGGGAAGCTCAGCCAGAGATTCAGAGGATTGTTAAAGGCTGGCGCTTTGATCTGCGTCCGGAGAAGTCGCTGAAGCTGGGGCTGACAGCAGATGAATCTTTTGAAGATAACATCCGATACTACATTGAGGATGATCGCCCTTAGTAGCGCATGATTGAATCGATAGTCGCGCAGCCCATCAAGTGACGAGAGCCCTTATGGCGTAAGCTATGAGGGTTTTTTTTACACATTAAACTATCGATGTACGAAAGTTGGCCCGCACTTTGCAAAAGATCACAGGTAACTCGCCAGAAAGCGCGCTTCACATACAGCGCCCTTGGCCGATAGCCTAGAGAAGTGAGGGTAGAACTATGAACGATATTAAAGTGATTGTGACCGGTTCCGGTAAGTTGATCTGTGCGGAACGCGACAAAATGTTGGTCTTTCCAAAGACGGGTGAAAAGACAGATAACTTTCTCGAGCGAGCAGCCAAAGAGTTTGATGTGCGGGCGCGCACCTATGATCCTATTTTGAGTTTGCCGATCTGAAGTTATGTGCCTGAGTCACAAAAAAGGGAGCCTAGTGCTCCCTCTCTTTTGGATCCTTCGGGGGATTAGTTCACCGGTGTCAGCAGTGCTGTGCCCGCGAGCTGAGCACTAATGTTGTCACGCTGTAGCTGACCCATATCTGCCCGGGTCTCAACGGTACCAGAACCCTGATGCGGTTGAATGGTAACGTTGTCGAGTGCGTAGAGACGCTCATCAATCTTTGGTTCATTCAGGAATACGTCCAGTGCCGCGCCGCCTAGCGTGCCGTTTGTCAGCGCCTGAATCATCGCCTCTTCATCGATCGTGGTACCGCGAGAGATGTTAACGATGATGCCACGTGACCCCAGAGCCTCAAGCATCTCTTTGGAGACAAACCCTTTGGTCTCTTCGCCACCTACCAGCGCGACCACTAGGTAGTCGACTGCCGCCGCTAGGGCGACTGGATCACTATGATAGGTCCAGTTAGGTGTCTCTTTCTCCGAGCGAGCGAAGTAGTGTACGTCCATTTTGAACGCCGCCATACGATCAGCAATCTCGCGGCCGATACGCCCCAGTCCTAGAATGCCCACTTTACCGCCCGAGATCTTGCGCGCTAGCGGGTATTCGCCTTTGGCTGCCCAGCTACCGTTGCGCGCCCACTGGCTGGCCTGTTCAAACTTACGGCCGTGTGCCAACAGCAGCAGCACCGCAAGGTCGGCAACATCATCATTCAGAACATCGGGCGTGTTAGTTACTTTGACACCGCGAGCGGAAGCCGCTGAGGTATCGATCGCGTCGTAACCCACACCGAAGTTGGCAACGAGCTGCAAATTAGGCAGTAGGTCCATCTCTGCAGCACCGAAAGCAACATGGCCTTTAAAACCAACCACCTTTATCGCAGCGCGGGCAACGTCATCAAGCGAGGCCACATCAGCGGGAGCGGCGCACCAAGTTGGATTGAAGGTGCTGTTAAATGCGTCGACGTCGTTCTGGGCGTAGCTACCGATTACCAGTACATCTGACATTGGATGTTGCTCCTACTGTGGCGGTTTTACCTGAATTAAGAAAAAGTGCCGATTAATCGGCACATATATCTTGAACTGACTTTTTGATGGCGTCCAGATTAAAGACGTCATCTAACCAAGTCTCTTTGAATACGACCGATTTAGCTTGGTCGATGGCTAACAGAGCACCATCGGAGAAGCGGCCTTCAAAAATACCGAAAGCGATTGCCAGTTCGATCTTCAAGTGACCAAGCAGGAAGTCGTGTGCCGCCTCTTTAGGCACGCCCATCGCTACAGCGCGGTCTGTTGCTTCGCGCATCGCCATGGCGAAGGTTGCGCCCACTGTTTCCGACAAAGCCGGTTCAAGTACAGCAATGTTCTCCAATGTACAGCGGTGCGCGCGTGATACAGGCTGGTAGATTACCTTAGCAACCTCTTCACAGAGCGCATAATGCTCTTCAGGACCCTGAATCAGTGCACACACGATGCCCTGAGGAGCGGCGATACCACCGAAGTAATCTTGTTGCGCTTCGATTGAGTCGTGTGCCTCAAGAATATGTGGATGACACGGGTGAGCACAGAAGTAGGTGACATCATCACGAACTGGCATCTCGCCAGCGTAAGGCGCTGCCGCATCTAATACGATAACCGCAGTACCAGGCTTCAGTTTATCTATGAAGGTGTGGCAGATCTTACCGATCAGTTTGTCGGGTACCGCCATCAGGACAACGTCGGCTCCAGCTAGAGCCACATCCTGTTCTACAACCTCGAGGCCAGTGGCCTCTTTGAGGCGCTCTCGGCCAACCTCAGAAACCTCGACTGGATCCAGTTCGAAGCGTGAGTTGGCTAGGTTTTGCGCCAAACGGACGCCCATTTTTCCGCCCGCGCCTAAAAGTGCTACTTTTGTCATCTTGTTATCCTCTTGTTTTATCAGTTTACGGCGCCAGCGCCGCGTTTAATCCATCCAAAGTAATCAGCACTTCCCATCTGACCGCCCTTAAGTGCAAGCTGTAACCCTGCCAGTTTTGGGTTGTCGGAGTGTGCTTCTAGTAGAGACGCCCCCGGTATGGTCGGTGCAAGTGCCGTGAAAGCGTAAAGGTCTAGCTCTCGAGAGACATAGCCCGAGGTGTCACCCCCTGATATCACGGCTCGACGAATCCCTGTGGTGTGAATAAGGTCCGCCAGCACGCGTCCCAGCGCAGCACCAATACGGCTGTTGGCCAGATCCATAGATATCTGCTGGCGCTCAAGTGTTTCGCGCATGCGTGTTACGGCCGGATCATCTGGACCTCGTGCGCTGTATATCAGAGGGTCCAGACCCCGTGACAAAGCATCCAGCGCTGCTTGTTTAACTTCAGCCTCCAAATGGCGGTCGTCCAGTGCCGCGCGCGAGGCATCGAGCTCGATCAGCTCAAAACCATTCTCTGCGGCCCACTGAATTTGCAGCGCTGTAACAGGTGAGACGGAACCAGAGACGGCCAGCATCTGTTCAACCGGTCCTGCTGAGTGGTTGCGATCGGTGGCCGGTATCCAGCCCTGCTCGCGCCAGTAGGCGACCAGCGAGTACTCGATGCCCTGAGACCCCACTGCAAAGAGCGGAGCGTTATCCCAATAGAGGCGGCCGAGAGTCTCGATATCTTGCTGCGACATTGCATCACAACTGACGACTTCAGCACCCCCATGAATTAGCTGTTGCAGATGCTCCTCTGCACCCTGTTGAAGGTTCTCAACGTCCATCAGGCCAAATTGCGCACGGGTCTGCTCAGCTAGGTGTCTGGCAACATCGGCCTCGGCCATGGGTGTTACTGGATGACGCGCCATAACTGGATGACGATCGAGCCGGTAAACATCACTCCCCGCTGCTGCAAACAGATTTCCGAACGCCTGATAACGACGCATAACCGGTGCTGCTACCTGGCACGGGATCCAAGGG
>Ga0209653_1002397_pt1 | contig 13688 bp, 26 predicted proteins | sample SaaInl6LU_22_DNA_FD_184644 | JGI IMG/M metagenome (GOLD analysis project Ga0209653, IMG submission 184644) | Marine microbial communities from expanding oxygen minimum zones in the Saanich Inlet - ESP_116LU_22_DNA (SPAdes) (version 2) | ecosystem: Environmental > Aquatic > Marine > Intertidal... | reverse complement strand
TTAAATTATTTTCCAATTAATAATATAGTGGAAAATTTAGAAATCTATAAGGAATTGGATTTAAGTAAATTCATAACATACAAAAACAATCATCCTATTTTTGATGGATGGTTAAATGATGTAGTTAAAGATGGATTGAGTATTGATGAATTTGGGCATCCAAATGAGGAATGTATGGAAATTATTTCTAATAAATTTTATGAAAAATTAATCTTAGATAAAAAAATAATATGAGTTTTATTATAGGTAAAGCATGTGAAGGTGTTTGTGATACAATATGTGTAGATGTATGTCCAATTGATTGTATTCATGGCCCAATAGATATTTCTGGTAGTGGACGAGAAGTTGATGGGATGAGTGAAGAAGAATTAAAAGGATTACAACTTTACATACAACCAAACGAATGTATAGATTGTGGTGCTTGTTTACCAGAATGTCCTGTAAATGCAATATATCGTTCAGAAAAAGAAGCTATCGAAAATGGTGAAATTGAGGCGGTGAAAAAAAATTATGAATTTTTTGGATTAAATTTTGGTTAATTCAGAATTTTTTCGTATCTTTACACTAACAAATAAATATATATTAATATAAATCATTAAAACTATGAAGTATTTCGAAGTAACAGTCGAAGTGGAAGTTGCTACACTTAAAAATGGTAACCCAAAATTAAAGAAAGAAATCTACTTAGTAGATGCTCAATCAGTAACCGAAGCAGAAGCAAGAGTTGTTTCTGATTTTGAACAAAGTGGAGTTCAAATTTCTTACAAAGTAAGTGGTGCAAAAGAAAGTAGAGTAATAAGAGTGATTGAGTAATGAGTAAAGAACCTCAAATACAAGAAAACGAAGTAAAAACCAAAGTTGCAAAGAGAGTACCACCTGGTGATAGGTGGGCTCCTCTTTCCAACACTACGGTTATATTAGATTCTTTAACTGATGTTCTTGAGTTCATTTATCAAGATACAGGTACAACACAGTTTTATATGGATGCTCGTGAGGGATATGTATATGTTGTTGATACTGAAGAAGTAGTTATAGAACCAGAGCCAGAGAAAAAATGGAGTTTATACGGTGAAGAGTAAATTAAGACAATTAGTATTAAAAGTATTATTTTTGTATGCAGTTTTATTCCCATCTTCAGGATTAATACAAGAGCAAGAAGATTATACTTCCAGACCACCTGAAGATATGGATGAACATATGTTTATATGAAAATTTGTAGTGTAAGTGTTGGTAAAGATTTCTGTGAAAAATATTCTCAGAAAATAAAAAAGTATGCTCCTAAAAATATTGAATTAATAGTTTTAACAGATAGACCTGAGTATTTTAAATTTTGTAAAACAGAACTATATGAAGATAAAATATTTAGTTACTTTTCAAAAAATACATTCACTTCTAAAATATCAAAAAAATATAAAACAGATGTTTTGTATATTGATGCTGATTCTTTTCATATTGTAGATGAATCTATTTATAAAAATCAATTTGAAACAACCTATTTCTTGTATGATAAATTGTGGCCTAACTTTACTCACTCTGAAGTAAATTCTTTACCTAAAGATTTATTAGATTATTATGGAATTAATGGTAATTTAAAGATTGAAAATATTCACGAAAAAATATTTTACTTACCATACTCTCAAAAAATTAATAATTTGTACAAAGATTTACTTGTTATAAAAGAAATTTGGGATAAAGAAACACAAACATCAGAACCAAAAGGAAATGCAAAAAAATATTCTAAGTATGGAATTGGTTACGGTGAAGGAATTCCATTTTCATTATCACTTATAATGAATGGTATAATAACAAAAAAATATCAGTTTACAAAATCAACAATAATATAATGGATTTTATTTTTACATTTGGTAATGATTCTGAAAAAAGATTACAAAATCTAAAATCAGTAATATCTTACTATAAAAAAAGATTTCCTAATACAAATATAATTGTATCTGAAACAGGTGATTCAAAAACTCATTTGGGTATATCAGATATAACTCATATATTTGAAAAAACTACACCACCTCATTCACAATCAAGGACAATAAATAATGGAGTAAATCACTCTACTGCTAAATCAGTATGTATTTGTGATTCTGATTCACTTACATTGGAGTATGAAAACATTTCAACACTTGCAGAATTAATTGATAGTAATGAAATTGATTATGGTATTCCTTATACTGAATATTTAGATTTTCCAAACTTTACAGATAGAGGATGTACAGAACCAGAATGTATCTGTGGGTTATTTTTGGTAAACAGAGAAAAGTTTATCGAAGCAGGTGGACAAGATGAAAGTTATGAAGGCTGGGGTGGTGAAGATGATGAAAGACATTATCGATTAATAAGAAAAGGTTTAAGGTTTTTTAGAATAGATGGAACTGTGTTTCATTTAGAACACCCACCTCAAGAAAATAAATCTTATTACGCAAAACGCAACAATCAAAAAATGAAGTATGATATCAGTAATCCTGACAAAACACAAAAGAACTCACTTATTTGAGAAACAATTACAAAGAGTCAAATCTCAATCTGTGAAACCAACTGAGATTATTGTTGTAGATAACACTCAACAAAATCTTGGAGTGTGGTCAAGATTTAGTACAGCTATTCATGCTAAAAATGAATTTGTTTGTGTAATAGATGATGATACCATACCTGGTACTCTTTGGTTAGAACATTGTTTTAATCAATTTAATAGAAGAGAAGGATTGTATGGTACTCATGGTTGGATTTTTAATTCCAACAAACAATGGAAGGGTAACTATAAAAGAATTGGTTGGCCTTCTCAAAACGAAGAAACAATTGAAGTAGATTATGTATCCCATAATTGGTTCTTCAAAAAAGATTGGTTAAAGTGGTATTGGAATTATATACCAGAACCAAGATTTTTTAATTGTGGAGAAGATATGAATTTTTCATTTCAACTTCAAAAACAAGGGATACAAACTTTTGTTCCACCACATCCTAAAAATAATAAATCATTGTGGGGTAGTGTGGAAGAAAATCATGGCCTCGATGAAAACTCATTATGGGAATCTAACAGAGATGGTTTTAGACAATCAATGTTTGATTTTTTTGATGACCAAGTTCAAAGAGGATGGAAACTGATTAATGAACCCACTTTAATGTAGGTTTTTGTAATCAGTATATATTTATAAACAGTACCAATTAAGGTACACAAAAACAAAAAGTAAATTATGAAAACTATTTTAGTTATTTTAGGAATTGGAGTTATCGCCGCTGGTGTAATCTATTTTCTAATCAAAAAGGGAAAAATCAAAGATTCTGATGGTGATTTTATTCCAGACGTAGTCGAAGATAAAGTAGACGAAGTTAAAGGAAAAGTTCAGAAAAAAGTAAAAGCAGTTAAAACAAGAGTTAAAAATGTCAAAGATGAAATCGAAGATGTAGTTGAAGAAATCGAAGATGTTTTTCAGGCAATCAAAGGGAAAGTTACTAAATCAAAACTTAACTCGATGACAAAAGACCAATTAGTATCAGCTGCTAAACAAGACCATGGTGTTGAATTAGATGGGTCTGTAAAAAAATCAACATTAGTAAATAAAGTTTACTCACTTTATAATAACAAAAAATAAGGAGTTAAATTGAAACTAAAAAACTTATTAACCGAAGCAGTATTAGTTGATTCAATGTATGACATTGAACAAGAACTAATGGACATAAAAGAAAGTATTTTAGAACAGCTGATACAAGAGGGTGTTGATGACCCTGGTATACTCAAATGTGTTTTCATGGCAGGTGGACCTGGAAGTGGGAAATCATTCACTGCCATGGAAATCTTCGGTATTGATAAAAAACTTAAATCTTCTTTCTCTACGTTTGGTTTAAAATCAGTAAATTCAGATTCTGCATTTGAAGCAGGTTTAAAAAAGAATGGTATTAACCCAAAAGATTTGGCAAGAATTGAAAAAGAAGAACCAGAACTTTGGGATAAGATTACTAAAACTCCTGGTGGTATCAGAGATAGAGCAAAACAACTTACTAAGAAACAGAAATCATTTTATGAAGCAGGTAGGTTGGGTATGATTATCGATGGTACTGGTCATGAGTATGGTAAGATTGCTAAAAATAAAAAACATGCAGAAGATTTAGGTTACGATACTTATATGGTATTCGTAAACACATCTTTAGAAGTTGCAAAGGAGAGAAACCAAGCAAGAGATAGAGTATTACCTGATGATTTATTAGAAAAATCATGGAATGATGTTCAGAACAATTTAGGTAAATTCCAAAATCTATTTGGAGGTAACTTTAGAATTGTAGATAATACAGTTTATAGACCAATTGCTAAAGATGTTCAGAAGGCGGTAAATACATTTGTTAGAAAACCTATTTATAACAAGATAGGACAAAAATGGATTGAAACTGCAAGAGCCTTAAAGAACGCAAACCTCATTAAAAAATAATGGCAAAACAGATTTCAGGTGGTTACAAATTAGAAACTACTAAAAGAAAAAGACCTGGTGTACACGCAAAAACTAAGAATTCTCGTTCTAAGAATTCTAAGAATTATGTAAAAAAATATCGTGGCCAGGGAAAATAATTTCGTTTTTCTTAACTTCTTTATATTTAATTCCATATAACACTAAAACTATTTAGTAACTTATGGCAAATTTATCAGAAGAAATAGGAAGAATCTGTAATATTTTAGAAGATTCAGTTGAAGAACAAGATTGGTCACTTGTAAAAAAGATGATTGAAGATTTAGATAATATCTACGAACAATTGGAGAAGCAAGAAAGCGGATTCAACTATGATTACGATTAGATGATAATAAACACAGAAATAAAACAACCCAAACGAGTAGAAAAAAATTGGGGTTACGAACTATGGATTCACAATGATGAAGAATATTGTGGCAAATCTTTAGTATTCCCCAAAAAAGGTAGTCATTTCTCAATGCATTACCACCTAATTAAAAAAGAAACTTGGTACATACAACAAGGTTCTTTTCAGTTTAATTGGATTGATGTTGAAAATGGTAAACATGATTCAAGAATTATAAAAGAGGGAGATTCGGTACTGATAGAAAGAGGACTCCCACATCAACTTATCGCATTAGAAGATAATTCAATAGTGTTTGAGGTAAGTACTCAACACTTCGATGAAGATTCATACAGAATATACAGAAACACACCAAACGATTTATTATAATGAGTTATACACACACTCACTTACCAGAAATAAACGATTTAAAGAAAAATATAGAAACCAACCCAGATGTAGTTCGATATTACGCAAAATACGAAGGATTTGTGGGTTCTGAAGAATCAATAAATTATCTAACTAAAAAAATCGATGAGTACTACAAAAGAAAAAGTATTTCTAAAAGAGTTTAAACCTATCTATAACTCACCTGCAATGAGATTACATCTTGAAGAAGAAGGATGGAAATATGTAGGTCAAAACAACAATAATCCAATCTACAAAATTATTTTATCATAACTTAAAAAAAAAGTTGATAATTGCTTGGTCAATTCAATTTTTTTTCGTATATTTACTATGTAAATGAGAGATAAGTTATGATAGTAAAAAAACAAAAAACAAACGGAATTGAAATCGATTTGACAGGACCACAAGGAAATGCTTTTTACTTGTTAGGAACTGCTAAAAAATTGGCTAACCAACTTGATTTGGATAGTGATGAAATTCTAAATCAAATGAAAAGTGGTGATTACGAAAACCTCCTTCAAGTGTTCGATAAGAACTTTGGAATGTTCGTAACACTTTATAGATAAAATAATTTAGATTTTGCTTGTATATATCAAAAATATTTTGTATATTTACATAGTAAATGAGAGATAATTAAAACCTAAAAGATATGAGTAAATACAATAATTCTTCTTACTGGCTCCAAGATTGGGATGATGATGATATCGTAATCGATACGATGAGTGATTCTGAAAAGAAATCCCACAACCTTTACAAGTTAGCTTCTTCTAAGAGAGCCATTTCCAACTTCGTAAACATCGTAACAAATGATTCAATCCCTGTGATATTCAACACAAGGGGTAATTCTTATACAGATGGTAAATCAGTTGTAATTGGTTCTAATGTAGTTGAACCAAAAGATTTTGATGTTGCAGTTGGACTTGCACTTCATGAAGGTTCACATATCAAACTTTCAGATTTTAAATTACTTCATGATATCTATAATCTGATTCCTCAACATATTAAAGATGGTGCTATCAAAAAAGGTATTAACAATCCTATTGGTATTATCAAAGATATTTGGAATGTGGTTGAAGATAGACGAATTGACCGATTCGTATTCGATTCAGCTCCTGGTTATAGAGATTATTACAGAGCCATGTACGATAAGTACTTCAATGATAAGTTAATTGATAAGGCTCTTCTTTCAGATGAATATACTGATGAGAGTGTTGATAGTTATATGTTCAGAATTGTTAACATTCACAATAAAAATACTAACCTTTCTGCGTTGAAAGGATTGAGAGAAATTTACAAAGTTATTGGATTGAATACTATCTCAAGATTAAAAACAACTCAAGATGCATTTGATGTGGCTTTGAAAGTTTTCCAAATTATTCTTAATTCACTTCCATCTCTTTCAGATGGTGAAGGTGATGGTTCTGGTAATGGTGACCAGAACGAAGATAACCAACCTCAGAATTCTGAAGGTAATGGTGGTGGTTCTGATAGTGGAACTATGAGTGATGAAGAATTTGAAGAGTTTTCAGATAACATTCTTAACGGCCAATCACCAATGGGTGGTGGTGATGAATCCCCAACAGGTGGTAATGGAATGAATGTTGAGAACCTACCTGATAATATGGATGGTGGCTCACCAAGTTCATCTGATTCAAAAGAAACTGATAAAGTTCAACTTACTGATAGACAAAAAGACCTTCTGAAAAAAAAGATTGAGAAACAGAAAAAGTTCATGGATGGTGATATCAGAAAGAAAACTGTTTCTAAGAAAGACCAAGAAACGGTTGAAGCACTTAATGAAAGTGGTTCTGAGATTAAATCAGTTGGTGAAGGAATTAAAGATGGCCATGGATGGGGTGTTGTTCAGAAAGGTGTTGAGTGTATTGTTGTTAAGAAATTAACTCAAAATCTTTTCCAATCAGAACTATTTCCAATGACAGCACTTAACTATTGGAACTCAAATGAGAGTCCTGTTAGAATGTATTATCAAAATGAAGTTGATAATGGAATCAAACTTGGTACGGTTTTGGGTAGAAAACTACAAGTTCGTGGTGAAGATAGAAGTACCGTTTTCAATAGACAAAAAATTGGTAAGATTGATAAGAGAATGATTTCTTCTCTTGGGTTTGGTAATGAAAATGTTTTCCAATTTACAGAACTTGATTCTTACAAAAAGGCCAATCTTCATGTTTCGATTGATGCTAGTGGTTCAATGGGTGGTGATAAGTGGAATAGAACTTTAACTAATGTAGTTGCTCTTTGTAAGGCAGTTGATATGATTCAAAACCTTTCAATTCAAATTACCTTTAGAACTACTTCACAGAATACTCCTTATATTGTAATGGCTTACGATTCAAGAGTAGATAAGTTTTCTAAAGTAAAACGAATGTTTGGTGGATTAGGACCAGGTGGTACAACACCAGAAGGATTATGTTTTGAGGCTATTATGAAAGAATTCCTACCTGTAAACAATGATATGGATTCTTACTTCCTTAATCTTTCAGATGGTGAACCTTATTTTGGTAATTCTAAATTTTACTATTCAGGTGACACCGCTATTGAACACACCAGAAAAATGGTAAAACAGATTGAATCAATGGGTATTCAAACTTTATCTTATTTTATTTCTGATTCTTATCAAGGTTCTTATTCAGAATCAGCATTTAAAAGAATGTATGGTAAAGGAGCTAAGATGATTGATGTTACTAATGTATCTCAAATCACAAAAACAATGAACAAATTATTTTTAGAAAAAAAGTAAAAAAAGACTTGGATATATCAAAAATATTTTGTATATTTACATAGTAAATGAGAGATAAATATAAACCTTAAAACACAAATTATGACAGATTACAAAACAGGTTACGTTCCAAACGAAGTTTACAAAGTTGAAACTTTTGGTAACACATTTAAACTAATCGATACTCAAGGTAACAAAGTTGGTACTTTGGGTGCAACCACAGGTACTCGAAAGGGAGCCTTTAATGAGGGGAAAGCCCTCCAAGCATATATCAACAAGAATGGTAAGAAAACATTCAGAAAAGTTGATATGGATGTTTACAATTCGTTGGTAATTCCAATGAATACTGATAATGGTGGTGTTCAGTTCGAAGATAATACTGACCACACTGCAATCAAAGATTTTATCCACAAAGGTTCTGTTCAATTGAAACCAACTGAATTGGTGATGACTGAACTAAAGTGGAAATATCTTATTCGTTCAGCCGTTCGAGCTAAGAACATTATGATGACTGGTCCTGCTGGTTGTGGTAAAACTATGGCTGCTAAGGCGTTGGTGACATCACTTGATAGACCTGATTTCTATTTCAACTTGGGTGCAACTCAAGACCCACGAGCTACCTTGATTGGTAATACTCACTTCGATAAAAACAAAGGTACATTCTTCTCTGAATCTGCTTTCGTTAAGGCCATCAAAACTCCAAATGCTGTAATTCTGATGGATGAGTTATCAAGAGCTCATCCTGATGCTTGGAACATCCTAATGACAGTTCTTGACCAAGGTCAACGATACCTCAGATTAGATGAGGCCGAAGGTTCTCCAATTGTAAAAGTTGCTGATGGTGTTACTTTTATTGCAACCGCTAACATTGGTAATGAATATACTTCAACACGAGTTATGGACCGAGCTATTCTTGACCGATTCGTTACTATTGAAATGGATGTTCTAAACGATGAACAAGAATTTGGATTACTAAAGTATATGTTCCCAGAAGTTAATGAAGATGACCTCAAGGCAGTTGCTGAGATTGCTCACCACACTCGAACTCAATCGATGAGTGATAGTGGTAAAGTTACTTCGATGGTTTCAACCAGAGCCTCTGTTGAGATGGCAGGTTTGATTTACGATGGTTTCAACTTGTTCGAAGCCGCTGAGATTTCAATCTTCCCATTCTTCTCACAAGATGGTGGAGTTGATTCTGAAAGAACTTATGTAAAACAACTCGTTCAAAAGTATGTAAAGGATGAGAATGGTGAGGACCTCTTCAATGAGGTTGACACCGAAACGAATTCGGAAGATGATATTCCGATGTTTTAAGGTTAATCATTTACACTAAAAAAGGAGGAGGAAACTCCTCCTTTTTTTAATTAAAAATTAGGTATTAATTTATGGATGGTGCAGTATTAGTAGACATTATAAAAGAAACAAAAACAAATTGGAGATTTATATTCGAATCTCCTTTATATGATGAACTCAGGTTTACACCAGGACAACTGGTTCAGTTGAGAACCTATACGGAAGAACCAATTCAAAGAAATTACTCAGTTGCATCTTGGCCAAATGGAAGTAATAAATTTGAACTTATTATCACTTATCTCAAAGGTGGTAAGATGAGTGAGTATTTATTTAATGAGGCAAAGATTGGAGATGAGTTTGCATACAATGGGCCAATGGGAATATTCACATTACCAGAAAAACTAACAGATAGAGATATATTCTTTGTAGCAACTGGTTCTGGTGTATCACCATTTCGTTCTATGTTAGGATATATCGCTGAACATAATATTCCAACTAAAAATATAAAACTATTTTTTGGAACTCGTACAAAAGAAGATATTCCTTACTATGAAGAGATGAAGAAATATGAAGAGCTGATTCCTAATTTTGAATTCGTACCTTGTTTATCTCGTGAAAGGTGGGAAGGGTTTAATGGGTATGTTCATGGAGCATACTTACCTGAAGTTACAGTCTTAGAGGAGAAGCCACTTATATATTTTTGTGGTTGGGATAAAATGATTAGAGAAGGTAGGGGATATCTAAAAGATTTAGGATTTGAATTAATGAAAGATATTCGTGTTGAAATATTTGGATAATTAAAATATTTTTTGTATATTTGTAAAACAAAATAAAAGATATGAGTTTACGAGACACTGTTAAAGATTGGTTAAAAGAGGGTAAAGAGATTAAAGTTAAAAATCCTCTTTGTTCAAAAAGATTGGTTATTAAAAACCTAAATCAGATTAAAGAACTATTAGAAGAAGATTCTCCTTACATCGCAAAAGAGAGAATCAAATTTTTAATATCTGATATTGAAAGTGGTAAATTAGATGCTGGAAATCTATGAAAGCACTATTCAGAAAAGTTGGTAGTTATGAAAAATTATCTCAACTCGCTGCATTAGAAATTAAAAAGAAAATACAAGGTGGCAACCCGATTAAGTTAGGATTACCCACAGGTGGTACTCCAATTGGAATGTATAAAGAACTTGTGAAAGATTCTAATATTGATTGGTGGAATGTTACCACTTTCAATTTAGATGAGTATATTGGTATTGATATCGACCACTCAGAAAGTTATAAAAACTTTATGAACCGAAATTTGTTCAATCATATTGATATTGATAAATTCAATGTTTGGTTTCCAGACCAGACTGACGATTACGATGCAATGATTCAAGCTGCAGGTGGACTGGATTTGACCATTTTGGGTATTGGTACAAATGGACATATTGCTTTCAATGAACCTGGTTCTCCATTCAACTCTACAACTCGTGTAGTAGATTTAGATAAGCAAACGATAAAGGATAATTCTCGTTTCTTTGATTCAATTAAAGAAGTACCAATTCAGGCAATCACGATGGGATTGGAAACCATAATGAATTCCAAAGAAATCTTACTTATCGCTCAAGGTAAGAAAAAATTAGATATTATACAGAGGGCAATGTTTGGTGAGATTACAGAAGAAGTACCTGCAAGTATTTTACAAGAACATGATAATTTAACTATTTTATATTGTGAGTAAAGTAAATAAATTAATGGTAGTTGCTCATCCTGATGATGAAACTCTTTTTGGTGGAGGTGAACTATTAAAACACAAGGGTGAATACAAAGTGGTTTGTTTAGATTATGGAAACCACATGATTAGACACAAAGAGTTTATCTGTGCAATGGAACAACTTGGTGTTGAAAAATGGGAACATTGGGATGGAGAACCTTACAAATCTTCAACAGCATACAATGAATCTATTTTGATTCCAAGATTACAAAGAGTACTTGATGAAAAAGATTGGGAGAAAGTTGTAACCCACAATCAAGGTGGTGAATATGGACATTATAGACACATTGGAACGCATAATGTGATGGCAAGATTAGTACCAGATAAACTATGGATATTTGATACTTGTAGCAAAGAACCACTCTCAGAGGATATTAAACAAATAAAAGGTGAAGTATTAAAAAGTTGCTATCCATCTCAGAAACAAGTTCTAAGATGGTTTAAATGGGATTGTGAAAAAATAAGTAAATATGAATAAAAAACAAGATTGGTTAGAAACTTTGGTAAAAAAATATTCCATACCAAAGGGAGATAAAACAGAAAAAAGAGGAATATTGACAGAAACACAATTAAAGAATTTAAAAAATGGGAAGAGTTAAAGAACAATTGATTAACGAAATGGAAATGGCTCATCTTACTAATCAGATGGCAGATTCTGATTATGACCACCAATATCAAGAATGGTTGGAATCGGATGAGTTTGTGGAATATGTAAATCGAGAACTTGATACTACTAAACCACAATATTCTGAATCAGATATTATGGGAGCAACAAGATATGCAAGTAAGGGAATTACGATAGACCCAAGTGAAGTTGGTAAAGAAGTTTACGATATGTTGTTCTCAGAAAAGATTGAAGAATATTTAAGTTTACATACAATTAGATAATGAACAATTTTTGGCATTTTGGTGATTCTTTCGCTTTTAATAACTTTGACAAAGAACACGAGGCACATATAAATAGAACATGGCCAACTGTATATCAAACTGGTAACTTTGGTGATATAATATCTTCCGATTTAAATATGAAATATAGATTTCATGCTAAAACTGGAGATTCTAATGAGTTAATATTTAGAGAAATACTTACAAAAAATAACGATTTCAAAAGTGGTGATTTTATACTTGTGAATTGGTCATTTTTTAGTAGAAGTACTTTTGTAGACTTTCGTAAAGATTCTTTTGGGATTATTAATTGTTTCACGAAACCAACAAATCAATGGTTTGATGAAGGTCAGTTGCGATATACCAAAGATTATCATGAAATTAAAAAATACAAAGAACAATATACATTCTTAATGGAATATATTTTAAATTATAATTTTGATATAACATTTAAATTATTTAAAGATATGGTTCAACCTTATTTTGAAACATTATTAGATAAAGGAGTTAATATATTTAATGTATTTATAGAGTATCCTAAAACGTTAAAATATGGTTCTGAAAAAGTAAGATGGCAAGTGCCAAAGGCCGATATGGGTAAATTTATAAATTTTCAACCAGATTATTATACATGGTTAAGTGATAATAATTTTCTTAGGGAAGAAGAAGGTCATTATGTAAAGGGAATTCAACCAATCTTGGCAAAAGAAATTAAAAAAAGAATGAAAATATTTAAAAAAGATGTTATATAAATGATTGATTACAAAGATTATATAGAATCAGCATACGATTTTCCAAAAGAGGGGATTGAGTATCGAGATATTCAACCATTACTCGAAGATGATTTTGCCTTTTCAATGGCAATTAAAGAAATGGGTGATTTGATTGAAGAAACCCCAACTTATTGGGTAGGTGTTGAATCACGAGGATTTATATTTGCTTCCGCACTTGCAATGAAGTTTGGTGGTGGTGTAAAGATGATTCGAAAACAAGGTAAACTACCTGATGTAAATCACGCACTTCATTCAGTAGAATATGATTTAGAATATGGTTCAGCAACTATTGAAATGAAACCTGGTAATGGTGATGTAGTGATTGTAGATGATGTTTACGCTACAGGCGGTACAATGGATGCGGCTCAACAACTTTGTGAAATGAGTGGATACGATGTAACTGATAAGTTATGTTTAGTAGATATAGGAATTAAAAAAATACACGATGTAAAGTGTTTAATAAAATATTAATATGAGAACAGCAGTAGATATAGTTTTAGAAGGAGTGAGTAATGGAAGTATTACTCAAGAAGATGCAAAAATACTTTTAGAGGCAATAAACCAAAAGGGTGGTACACAATTTGTACCTTTACCTTATGAATATCCTCCAACACCAAACCAACCTTATAGACCAGGAGATATTTGGTACACAACAAATACAACCACAACAACCTCAGATAATACAGATGGGTAAAATAATTTTAGTATCAGCCACACCTTTAGAACATGGTGGGTTGAAAGATTTAAATGGTGTACCAATTTTCCAAGTGGGAATTGGTAAAACCAATTCTGCAATGAATATGACTGAAATCATTCTCAAAGAGAAACCTGATTTGGTTGTAAACTTTGGTTCTTGTGGTAATCTAAAAAATCACAAAGTTGGTGAAGTGATTGAGGTTGGAACTACATATAATAATATTGATGTAAGACCATTCGCAGAATATGGATGTACACCAGAATCAAATGAATGTGAAATAAAACTTTCAGATAGTGGAATTAGTTGTTTTTCCACAGACCAAATCTATGATAATACACGA
>Ga0209653_1002387_pt1 | contig 13725 bp, 12 predicted proteins | sample SaaInl6LU_22_DNA_FD_184644 | JGI IMG/M metagenome (GOLD analysis project Ga0209653, IMG submission 184644) | Marine microbial communities from expanding oxygen minimum zones in the Saanich Inlet - ESP_116LU_22_DNA (SPAdes) (version 2) | ecosystem: Environmental > Aquatic > Marine > Intertidal... | reverse complement strand
AACCAACAAAAAAATGAAGGTCGGCGTTTTAGGTTGTATGGCAGAACGTTTAAAAGAAAAGTTTTTAGAGGAAGAAAAAATAGTTGACTTGGTTGTTGGTCCTGATGCTTACAGAGACTTACCAAACTTATTGGAAGAAATCAATGAAGGTAGAGATGCTGTGAATGTAATTTTATCTAAAGAAGAAACCTATGCTGATGTATCTCCTGTTCGTTTAAACTCTAATGGGGTTTCTGCTTTTGTCTCTATTACACGTGGTTGCGATAACATGTGTACATTCTGTGTTGTTCCTTTTACGAGAGGGAGAGAGCGCAGTAGAGATCCTAAGAGTATTTTAGAAGAGATTCAGTCAATGGTAGACCAAAACTTTAAAGAAATAACATTGTTAGGTCAAAATGTAGACAGCTATTTATGGTATGGAGGTGGCTTAAAAAAAGATTTTAAAAGGGCCTCTGAAATGGCGCAAGCGACTGCGGTAAACTTTGCACAACTCCTTGACATGAGTGCTACTCGTTTTCCAAAAACACGCATCCGTTTTTCTACTTCTAATCCTCAAGATATGAGTATAGAAGTTATTAAAACTATGGCAAAACATAAAAATATTTGCAAATATATTCACTTACCTATTCAAAGTGGAAGCAATAACATGTTAAAAGCTATGAATAGACAACATACGCGTGAAGATTATCTAAACTTAGTTAAAAAAATCTATGAGCTAATTCCTGAAATGAACCTAAGCCAAGATATGATTACTGGCTTTTGTGGTGAAACTGAAGATGACCATAAAGACACTTTAGAGTTAATGGAAAGCGTAAAATACAGCTTTGGATTTATGTTTGCATACTCTGAAAGACCCGGAACATTAGCCGCTAAAAAAATGGAAGATAATGTCCCATTAGCTATTAAAAAAAGACGTTTACAAGAAGTAATTGATTTACAACAAAAACACAGCCTATATAGAGCAAAAGAACATTTAGGTAAAATTCAAGAAGTATTGATAGAAGGAACTTCTAAGAAAAATGAAAACGAGTGGAAAGGTAGAAATACGCAAAACACCGTTGTTGTTTTTCCTAAAGAACACTATAAAATTGGAGATTTTGTTAATGTGAAAATTGAAGATTGCACTACAGCAACATTAAAAGGAACTGCCATAAGCTATTCCGATAATAATTAGAGTCACTAAAGTAACCAACAATTAGATTTATGTCTTACATACTTTGATATCTAGCACTATGGAAAACTTACAAGCAATAAAACAGCGATTTAGCATTATTGGTAATGATGTTCAACTAAACAGAGCTTTAGAAAAGGCGTTACGTGTTGCCCCTACAGACATCTCTGTCTTGGTAACTGGAGAAAGCGGTGTTGGTAAAGAGAGTATTCCAAAAATCATACATTCTTTATCACATAGAAAACATGCAAAATATATTGCTGTAAACTGTGGTGCTATTCCAGAAGGGACTATTGACAGTGAATTATTTGGTCATGAAAAAGGTGCTTTTACTGGTGCAACACAAGACAGAAAAGGGTATTTTGAAGTTGCTGACGGAGGGACCATTTTTTTAGACGAAGTTGGAGAATTACCTCTAACCACCCAAGTGCGTTTGCTTAGGATTTTAGAGAATGGAGAATTCTTAAAAGTGGGTTCATCTAATGTACTAAAAACCAACGTAAGAATTGTTGCTGCCACTAACGTAAACATTCAATCTGCAATAGAAAAAAATAAGTTTAGAGAAGATTTGTATTACAGGTTAAGTACTGTAGAAATTCAATTACCTGCCCTAAGGGATCGTAATGAAGATATTCATTTACTGTTTAGAAAATTTGCTTCAGATTTTGCTCAGAAATACAGAATGCCATCCATTCGTTTAGAAGAAGATGCTATCAAACTTTTAGCTAATTACCATTTTCCTGGTAATATTCGTCAACTGAAAAATATTGCAGAACAAATTTCAGTTATTGAAGAAAATCGTTTTATAAACGGATTAAAACTTCAACACTATTTACCAGACAATTCTGGAAATTTACCAGCTGTAGTTGGAAACAACAAAAAGTCAAATGATTTTTCATCTGAGAGAGACATCATGTACAAAATATTATTTGACATGCGCAATGACATTAATGATCTAAAAAAATTAACTTTAGATTTAATGAAACACACTGATGTAGAAGAGGTTCAGGAAGAAAACCATCAGTTGCTAGAAAAAATGTACGGAAAAACCGAACTACAAAAAAACAATATCGAAGTTTTAAACATACCTCAAAACACATCTAAAACTACGGAAAAAAAATATGATTTTATTGAAACCATAGAAGAAGATGAAAGTTTATCTTTACAAGATAAAGAGATTGAGATGATAAAAAAATCATTAGAAAAAAATAATAATAAAAGAAAGCTTGCTGCTAAAGAACTTGGTATATCAGAAAGAACGTTGTACCGTAAAATAAAACAATACGATCTTTAGTTGTAGATTATGAAATTTAAATTATACTTCTAAAATCAATGAAAAAAAATATTTTCTATACAATATCATTTAGTTTAACAATACTTCTTCTATCCTGTAAATTTTACTCCTTTACTGGAGGAAACACAGGAAAAGCAGAAACGCTTCAAGTAGATTTTTTTCCTAACAGAGCTCCCTTAGTAGAACCAACATTAAGTCAACGATTTACCTTAGAATTACAAGATTTATTTTTAAGACAAACCAACCTAATATTAACTAAGAATAATGGGGACTTATATTTTAGCGGAGAAATTACAGGGTATCGAATTACCCCAATGACAGCCACTGCAAACCAAAGAGCTGCTCAGAACAGATTAACTATTACGATTGAGGTAAACTTTGTAAACAAATTGGTAGAGAAAGATAATTTTGAAAAAACTTTTTCATTTTATTACGATTATGATGCAAGCGCACAACTTTCTGGAGGAATCTTAGAAGCGGCTTATAAAGATATACTGGAACGAATTACCCAAGATATTTTCAATGCTTCCGTTGCTAAATGGTAAACATTAAATTATGTATCAATTAGGATTTTAATTTTATTATCACTAAAATTGAGGGGTTAAGTAATAAATAGCTAATATTCATGGTTTATATAGTAACCCAACTTATACATATATAATTGTTTTAAGTGAATAATTAAAAACTAAGAATAACCTACATATCAACCAATCGAGGACCAAATTTTGAAACCAAAACTTTTTTTAAAACATATAAAAAACAGAACTACAATTCAACATTTAGAAACTACTCAGTTGAAAGAAATGGTAGATAACTATCCTTACTTTCAATCGGCAAGAGCTTTATACTTAAAAGGTTTAAAAAATGTAGATAGCTTCAAATACAATAACGAATTAAAATTGACAGCTGCATTTACGGTTGATCGAAGTATCTTATTTGAATTCATTACCTCTCCAAGCTTTACAAATAAAAAAACTGCTATTCATAAACAAATTTCTAATAAAATTGCTGAGAAGATTACCAACCAAAATAAAACTAAAAAAGAAGAGCTACTTTCTTTAGGTGAACCTTTATTATTTACTAAAAATGAGAGCTTTTCTTTTAATGAGTGGCTACAAATATCTACTCAAAAACCTATAAAAAGAAGATCAGATAACAAAGAAAAAAAGGAATTTAAAAAAGAAGAAATTATTGATAAATTTATTTCAAGTAATCCTAAAATAATGGCCGTTACAAAAGATAAGACATTTCAAATTCCAGTCTCAAAAAATATTCAAGACGAAAGTTTAATGACAGAAACTTTAGCAAAAGTATATGTAGAGCAGAAAAAGTATGAAAATGCAATTCAAGCATTCAGAATATTAAGTTTGAAATATCCAGAAAAAAGTACTTTCTTTGCAGACCGAATAAAAAAAATAGAAATTTTTCAAAAAAATAAATCATGAGTTATACAGCTTTTGTAGTTTTAATTATTGTTGTAGCCATTGCATTGGTTTTAATAGTTATGGTTCAAAACCCAAAAGGAGGAGGATTATCTTCTACCTTTGGAGGTGGTGCAAATACATTAGGTGGGGTACAAAACACAAATAACTTTTTAGACAGAACAACCTGGACACTAGCGATAGCTATGTTTGCTTTAATATTATTGTCAAACTTTGCCATTAACAGGGGGAGTGGAAATGATATGCAACTAGAAAACACTCTTGACGGTATAGAAACCACTGTAGAAGAAATTACAGATACACCTTCACTAGAGAAAAACGACAGCATATAACGAACTAATCATTAAAAAAAATGCCAACGTAAATGACACGTTGGCATTTTTTTTTATCAATAATTTAACTTCTAAAATTGAAAAAGAAATAATGTCAGTTTTTATGCAATGGCATAATTTCTGAGAAGAAAAAGTAAAAGTTTAACTTTAAATCAAAAATTTATATAAAATGAGTGTAAACATTAAACCTTTAGCAGACAGAGTTTTGGTAGAACCAGCTCCAGCTGAAACAAAAACTGCATCTGGATTAATTATACCAGATAATGCAAAAGAAAAACCACAAAAAGGAACAATAGTTGCCATTGGCAATGGAAAGAAAGATGAACCTTTAACTGTTAAGGTGGGTGATACTGTATTATACGGAAAATATGCAGGTACAGAACTAAAATTAGAAGGCTCTGATTATTTAATGATGCGCGAATCTGATATTTTGGCGATTATTTAAAATTGCTTTTTGCTATAAGTAAATTTGCTCATAGCAAAATTTAAATTATTAATTAACAAAGCCAATAGCTGAAAGCTAAAGGCAAAAAAATTAAAACAAAATGGCAAAAGACATAAAATTTGATATCGAAGCAAGAGACGGTTTAAAAAAAGGAGTAGACGCTCTTGCAAACGCAGTAAAAGTAACCTTAGGACCTAAAGGTAGAAATGTAATTATTTCTAAATCTTTTGGTGGTCCAACCGTAACTAAAGACGGAGTTTCTGTTGCAAAAGAAGTTGAGTTAGAAAACGAGCTTGAAAACATGGGAGCTCAAATGGTTAAAGAAGTAGCTTCAAAAACTAATGATTTAGCTGGTGATGGAACCACAACTGCAACTGTATTAGCGCAAGCAATTGTAAAAGAAGGTTTAAAGAATGTTGCTGCTGGTGCAAATCCAATGGATTTAAAGAGAGGTATTGACAAGGCTGTTGAAGCCATTACTACAGACTTAGAAAAACAAACACAAAAAGTAGGAAACTCTTCAGATAAAATTCAACAAGTAGCTTCTATTTCTGCAAACAATGATTCTGTTATTGGAGATTTAATTGCCACAGCTTTTGGTAAAGTTGGTAAAGAAGGGGTTATTACAGTAGAAGAAGCTAAAGGAACAGACACATATGTTGATGTTGTAGAGGGGATGCAGTTTGACAGAGGATATTTATCTCCTTACTTTGTAACTGATGCTGATAAAATGATTGCAGACTTAGAAAATCCATACATTTTATTATTCGATAAGAAGATTTCTAACTTACAGGAAATTCTTCCAATCCTAGAACCTGTTGCTCAATCTGGGAAACCTTTATTAATAATTGCTGAAGATGTTGACGGACAAGCCTTAGCTACCTTAGTGGTTAATAAATTACGTGGTGGTTTAAAAATTGCTGCTGTTAAAGCTCCTGGGTTTGGAGACCGTAGAAAAGCAATGTTAGAAGATATTGCAATTTTAACGGGAGGTACTGTAATTTCTGAAGAAAGAGGTTTCTCTCTAGAAAATGCAACTTTAGATTTATTAGGTACTGCAGAAACAGTTACTATTGATAAAGACAATACTACTATTGTAAATGGAAATGGAGATGCTGACGCTATAAAAGCTAGGGTAAACCAAATTAAAACTCAAATTGAGACAACAACTTCAGATTACGACAAAGAAAAACTACAAGAGCGCCTGGCTAAATTAGCTGGTGGAGTTGCTGTATTGTATGTTGGGGCTGCTTCTGAAGTAGAGATGAAAGAAAAGAAAGATCGAGTGGATGATGCTTTACACGCTACAAGAGCTGCTGTTGAAGAAGGTATTGTTGCTGGTGGTGGAGTTGCTTTAGTTCGTGCTAAAAAAGTTTTAGAAACTATAACAACAGAGAATTTAGACGAAACTACAGGTATTCAAATTGTAAACAAAGCTATTGAAGCTCCTTTGAGAACGATTGTAGAAAATGCTGGTGGTGAAGGTTCTGTTGTTATCAACAAAGTACTAGAAGGTAAAAAAGACTTTGGTTATGATGCAAAAGCAGATGCTTATGTAGATATGCTAGAAGCTGGTATTATTGATCCTAAAAAAGTAACAAGAGTTGCTTTAGAGAATGCGGCTTCTGTAGCTGGTATGATTTTAACAACTGAGTGTGCTTTAATAGATATTAAAGAAGATGCTCCTAGTGGTCCTGCAATGCCTCCAATGGGTGGTGGAATGCCAGGAATGATGTAAGCCAGTAACACTGAAAAGCAGGTGATCGTACCTGTTGGCAAATTTATTTATGGAAAAGCCATAAAAATAAAAACCGTTTTCAATATTGAAAACGGTTTTTTTGTGATCTTATAAAAACTCCACAGACTTTTCGTCTTCATAAGCCCCTCTAAATATTGACTATTAATAGCAATAAAAACTAATTTTTATTTTAGACATCCGTAGAGATTTTCCCATCATGATTATATTATTTTTATCTACCCTATTTCAATAATACAAATGCATTGAAAAGACTAAAAAAATCCAAGAAAGTTGAACAATCTATGATAAAAAATAAATAATCATAAAAAATTGAATCTCTTTGTAACATTTACTTAAACTCTTACGTATTATATAATGTAGTAATTACATTAATCCTTTAAAAAGTCACAAAAACCACATGAGACAACTTAAGATTACAAAGCAAGTAACTAACAGAGAAACTGCATCTTTAGACAAATATTTACAAGAAATTGGTAAAGTAGATTTAATTACAGCTGATGAAGAAGTAGAATTAGCACAGTTTATCAAAGCAGGTGACCAAAGGGCATTAGAAAAATTAACAAAAGCCAATTTAAGATTTGTGGTTTCTGTTGCGAAGCAATATCAAAACCAAGGGTTAACACTACCAGACTTAATTAACGAAGGAAATTTAGGCCTTATCAAAGCGGCGAAACGTTTTGATGAGACAAGAGGTTTTAAATTTATATCATACGCTGTATGGTGGATTCGTCAATCTATTTTACAGGCACTAGCAGAACAATCTCGTATTGTCCGTTTGCCTTTAAATAAAATTGGTTCGATTAATAAGATTAACAAAATGTATGCATTTTTAGAGCAAGAAAGTGAGCGCCCACCAAGTGCTGAAGAGATTGCTAAAAAACTAGATATGACTGTTAGTGACGTAAAAGAATCTATGAAAAACTCTGGACGTCATGTATCTATGGATGCTCCTTTAATTGAAGGAGAAGATTCTAACTTATATGATGTATTAAACTCAGGAGAATCTCCAAACCCAGATAAAACATTATTACACGAATCTTTACGAATAGAAATTAATAGAGCTTTAGAAACATTGACACCTCGCGAAGCAGATGTAGTAAAATTGTACTTTGGTTTAGGAGAACACCAACCGATGACTTTAGAAGAAATAGGAGAAACATTTGATTTAACTAGAGAACGTGTTCGTCAAATTAAAGAAAAAGCAATTAGAAGATTAAAGCATACTTCTAGAAGTAAAATCTTAATGACATACCTAGGATAACAATACTTTTACCTAAAATATAAATACTCTCAAAATTATTTTTGAGAGTATTTCTTTTTAAAAGGATAATATACACCTAACAAAGTCGTTTTTATTAAAAAAATAATGGAAATATTTCTGTTACTCTTAGGGAGTATTTTAATAATAGTCGGCATTGTAGGCGCTCTTTTACCTGTTTTACCCGGACCTCTAACCAGCTGGTTTGGTTTAGTTACACTATATTTCTCTGACCAAATTGAATTCAACTGGAGCTTTTTAAGTATTACTTTTAGTATTGCTTTAGCAGTAATGATTCTAGATTATACAATTCCAATGATTGGCACAAAACATTTTGGAGGCAGTAAATATGGTGCTTACGGAACAACTATTGGCCTTATTATTGGTGTTTTTATTCCCATTCCATTCGGGATACTAGTTGGCTGCTTTTTAGGGGCTTTTATTGGTGAATTATTACTTGACGCTAAAGATATCAAAAAAGCCACCAAAGCAGCATTTGGTGCTTTTTTTGGTTTTTTAACTTCTTCTTTTTTAAAATTTATAGTTGCCATTGGTTACTCAGTAGTATTTGTACAAAAAATTATTGAACACAAAGAGGTCTTCTTTTAAAACGAGAACTTAAAAAGCTAGTTTTACTTCAATTAAAGTAAAACTCATTTTGTTATTTTAAAAATCAAGTCCGTTAATCAACAAAAACACTTTGTGATTTCTGCCTCACCATTCCAGTAAAAAAATATGTAATACAACCTATAAAATCGTTTCTAGATAGATCTCTGTTTTTAATAAGGATTTTACTAGTCAATAGCTTTGTATTCTAATTGTAGATTGCGATTAAAATGCTAAAACAAAACTTAACATCAGCATAAACAAAAAAAGCAACCCATTTTTGGGAAGCTTTCCATTGGTTAACAAAACCATGCACTTTTACTAAAGTACGAAACAACACAACTGCTGTATACACAGCACTACAAATATACATTCTTTTTTCAAACTAAAAAAACCTATATTTTTTTACTTAGTATGCAATTGTGTATTTAGCTGTAGCGTGTATCTTTGTAAACTTTAGCAAACAGATAAAATACAGCAAATGCAATTATCAGAACAAGAAATTGTACGTAGAGAAAAACTAGGCAAATTAAGAGATTTGGGTATAAACCCATATCCTGCAAATTTATTTCCAATCGATTCTAATTCAACAGCCATTAAAGCTGATTTCTCCGAAGGAAAACAGGTTGTAATTGCTGGTAGGTTAATGTCTAGAAGAATTCAAGGAAAAGCTTCTTTTGCTGAATTACAAGATGGTGAAGGTAGAATTCAAGTATATTTTAATCGTGATGAGATTTGTACTGGAGAAGATAAAACTTTGTATAATGATGTTTACAAAAAATTATTAGATATTGGGGATTTCATAGGAGTTACTGGTGAACTATTTACCACGAAAGTTGGTGAAAAAACAGTAATGGTTAAAGACTTTAAATTGCTATCTAAAGCATTAAAACCATTACCATTACCAAAAGTTGATGCAGAAGGGAATACCTATGATGCGTTTAATGATCCTGAACTGCGTTACAGGCAACGTTATGCAGATTTAGTTGTAAACCCGCATGTAAAAGAGGTGTTTGTAAAGCGTACTAAATTATTTAACGCAATGCGTCAGTTTTTTAATGATGCTGGTTATTTTGAAGTAGAGACTCCTGTTTTACAACCTATTCCAGGTGGTGCGGCTGCAAGACCTTTTGTTACACATCATAATTCTTTAGATATTCCATTGTATATGAGAATTGCCAACGAATTGTATTTAAAAAGGTTGATTGTTGGTGGTTTTGATGGTGTCTATGAGTTTTCTAAAAACTTTAGAAATGAAGGAATGGACAGAACCCATAATCCTGAGTTCACAGCTATGGAAATTTATGTTTCTTACAAAGATTACAACTGGATGATGGATTTTTGTGAGCGATTATTAGAGTATTGTGCGATTGCAGTAAACGGAACTTCTGAAGCTACTTTTGGGGAACACAAAATTAATTTTAAAGCTCCTTACAAAAGAATTACAATGCGGGATTCAATCTTAGAATTTACAGGTTTTGATATATATGACAAAACGGAAGATGAAATAAGAAATGCTGCAATATCTATGGGAATTGAAGTTGATAAAACCATGGGTAAAGGAAAATTAATCGACGAGATGTTTGGAGAAAAATGTGAAGGCAATTATATACAACCAACATTTATTACAGACTACCCAAAAGAAATGTCTCCTTTATGTAAAGAACACAGAGAAAACTCAGAATTGACAGAGCGTTTTGAATTGATGGTTTGCGGTAAAGAAATCGCAAATGCGTATTCTGAATTGAATGACCCAATTGACCAACGTGAACGTTTTGAAGACCAACTGAAACTAGCAGCAAAGGGAGATGATGAAGCTACTGAATTTATCGATCAAGACTTTTTACGTGCTTTAGAATACGGGATGCCTCCAACTTCTGGTATGGGAATTGGAATGGATAGGTTGATTATGTTTTTAACCAATAATCAATCGATTCAAGAAGTATTATTCTTTCCGCAAATGAGACCTGAGAAAAAAGCTCCTACGGTAGCATTGAATGACGATGAGAAAGCTGTATTAGAAATTCTTACTAAAGCAGAAAAGTTAGAATTGACTGATTTAAAAAATCAATCTGGATTATCTAATAAAAAATGGGACAAAACCATTAAAGGCTTAACTAAAAAAGAAGTTGCTAAAGTTTCTAAAACTGATGATGGCTTGTTTGTAGAAGTTATTTAAACAACTTTTTTAATTATAATAAAGGAATTACTTAAATGTAGTTCCTTTTTTTTATTTCCAAAGCACAGGTATTCATCACCTAAATTTCATAGGTAAATGCACCACTTTCTTAGTCTCAAAAAATGATTCTTCAAAATAATTGGGTAAATCGTAAATTGTAGCTGTTGTATATTTTTGTAATTCTTCTGATAGGTCTCCTCCTTTCAAATAGAGAATTCCGTTTTTTAAATCGTGGTTTTGTTTTTTTGCAATTTTTCCTTTTGTCCATCTTACAAATGTTTCCATTTGGGCTACAGCTCTACTAACAATAAAATCATAAGTGTCTTTTACTTCTTCTACTCTACCGTGTGTAGTTTTTACATTGTATAAGCCCAATCTTTCTATAACCTCATTAACGACTTTTATTTTTTTTCCAATAGAATCTACCAAATGAAACGTTGTTTCTGGAAATAATATAGCCAAAGGAATTCCTGGAAAACCGCCTCCAGTTCCTACATCCATAACTTTAGCTCCAGTTTTAAATTGCATAACTTTTGCGATACCTAAAGAATGCAATACATGGCGTAAATACAATTCATCTATATCTTTACGAGAAACTACATTAATCTTCAAATTCCAATCTTTATACAACTCTTGTAATTTTGAAAACTGATTTTTTTGTGTTTCAGTTAAATTTGGGTAGTATTTTAAAATGAGTTCCATATATACGTTTTAACAACACTACAAAAATAGAATTTTAACAACAAAAACACAGTTGTAAAAAATTAATATTTTTCTTATTTAAACCTTTTAAATACAGTATTTTTGCAAAGTTTTTTTACCACAAAGTAAAACTAGACAAACAAATACAAATAGCATTAAAATATTTCAAAATGGCACATCCTTTATCAGACAGAATTAACAGCTTACCAGCATCTGCAACACTTGCAATGGCTGCTAAAGCTAGAGAATTAAGAGCAGAAGGCAAAGATATTATTGGTTTAAGTTTAGGTGAACCAGATTTTAACACTCCTGATTTTATCAAAGAAGCTGCAATTGAAGCAATAAACCAAGATTACAATGCTTACACTCCTGTTGATGGATATTTGGAATTAAAAGAAGCAATTTGTACAAAATTTAAGCGTGATAATAATATCACATACACCCCTAGCCAGGTTGTAGTATCTACAGGTGCAAAACAATCTATTGCTAACATTATGCAAGTATTATTGAACCCTGGAGACGAAGTATTATTACCATGTCCTTACTGGGTAAGCTATTCTGCAATTGCTACTTTATGTGAAGCAAAATCGGTAGAAATTCCTTCTTCTATTGAAAATAATTTTAAAATCACTCCAGCGCAGTTAGAAGCAGCTATTTCACCGAAAACAAAGTTGATTTTATTCAACTCACCAAACAATCCAAGTGGAGTGATGTATAGCAAAGAAGAATATGAAGCTTTAGGTAAAGTATTGGACAAACATCCAAATATCTTTATTATGAGTGATGAAATATACGAGCACATCAATTATGATGCAAAACCATTTAGTATTGCTGCAATACCAAGTTTATACAATAGAACAATTACTGTAAACGGACTTGCAAAAGCATTTGCTATGACTGGTTGGAGAATCGGTTATATTGGTGCTCCAGAATGGATTGCAAAAGCGTGTACAAAACTACAAGGGCAAATTACTTCTGGTACAAACTGTATCGCACAACGTGCTGCAATAACTGCAGTCTTGGCTCCTGTTGAAAAAATTCAATACATGGTAGACGAGTTTAAAACACGTAGAGATATGATTATCGATCTATTAAGAGCTATTGATGGATTTAATGTAAATGTACCTGAAGGCGCTTTTTACGTTTTCCCAGATGTCTCTGCATTTTTTGGAAAAACATTAAAAGGAACCCTTGTTAAAAACGCTAGTGACTTTGCTATGTTTTTATTAGAACAAGCAAACGTTGCTACAGTTACAGGAGAAGCTTTTGGTGCTCCTGACTGTATTAGAATTTCTTATGCAGCTTCTGAAGCTCAAATTAAAGAAGCGATTAATAGAATAGCAAAAGTTTTAGCATAAAGACAGAATCTTTTATTTATGAAACCTCATTTTTTTAAAAAAATGAGGTTTTTTTTATTTGAAGAAATCTTTTAAACCGACGGTCTATACCTAAAAAAGTTTTTACAGATCTCAAATATAACGAGAGAACAAACTTCTCTGGATAAAGTGTTGTAATAAAAAACCACATCGTAATTGATGTGGTTTAATCTATTGAAATGTTTGCTTTTATTAATCTACATTATCATGTAAGAAAGTATTTGAATTCAACCCCAAATCATCATCATTCTTTTTTAATGCAGTTTTGGTTTTACTAATATTAGTACTTGTACTCAAATCTAACCCCTGTCTTTTGTATGCTGGTTGTTTTTCAATTTCATCAATATTCTTATTAATAGCATCAGTAAACTTATGATTCATTTTCATAAATTTGGAACGCCTGTAAGCAGCTCTTTCTTGAACTTGAGACAAGGTTAAATCTAGTGGTGATATTTCTTCACTAATGATATTCATCTCATTAACACTTTCTTTTGGAGCAGCTTTTTTTAATGTAAATTGAATCTCCTCTTCAACCTCTTCTTCCTTAGAAATTGTAGAACTTTTTCCAATTGTTGGCTTTATATCAAAGTCGGATAAAGTATATCTTTTTTCAACTAAAAATTCATCTTTAGTCAAAGAAACTTCTTCAGCGTTAACTTGAATATTGGCTACTTGATCAAGATCATCTTGCAACAATGAATGTTGAATAATTTCCTTTTCAGTAGTTTGTGCAATAGAATTATTCAATGGCAAATCGAACTGCAAATCTTTTTGCTTTACTTCTTCTTCGACAATTGACTCCTCTACTTTTGATGTAATGTCATTAATAACAAACTCTTCAATTGAATTCTGAGTATCAACCGTGTTAACTTCTTCAAAAACAACATCAATATTTGCGATTTCATCTGTAATTTTTATATCATTTGAAATTGGTTTTATTTCATCATCGTCTTCTGTATCTAAAACATGAATGATTTTTTCAGATTCATTATTCTTTAAAGGTAATGGTTCGTCTATTACATGGGTATTTGAAATGGTTTGTTCCGCAAAATTATAGGTTGCTTTTTGTTCTCCTTCTAAGGTGTGAACAATTTTTTTTGTCTCTGTATTGGTAATATTACTTTGTTGATCTGGAGTAAAACCTGTAGCAACAACTGTTAA
>Ga0209653_1002386_pt1 | contig 13732 bp, 10 predicted proteins | sample SaaInl6LU_22_DNA_FD_184644 | JGI IMG/M metagenome (GOLD analysis project Ga0209653, IMG submission 184644) | Marine microbial communities from expanding oxygen minimum zones in the Saanich Inlet - ESP_116LU_22_DNA (SPAdes) (version 2) | ecosystem: Environmental > Aquatic > Marine > Intertidal... | reverse complement strand
CCGTTCTACGCCACCCGTCGCTGAGGATATCGGCTTCCTGCCCGGCACCGAGGAGGAGAAGATGACCCCTTGGTTGAGCGCTATTCAGGACAACCTGGAGGCGATGCACGAACAGGATGAGCGCCCGCAGAGCAGTGTGAAATACGCGATCGAGAAGGCGAACATTCAGTTCAAATCACTCAACTTTATTCGTGGACGTTCAATCCAGAACGCTATTGTGCTGATCGATGAGTCACAGAACCTGACCCCTCAGCAGCTCAAAACGATTCTGACCCGCTGTGGTAAGAATACTAAGATGGTCTGCCTCGGTAACTTGGCACAGATTGATTCAAACTATCTGACGGCGACCACTTCGGGTCTGACCTACATCGTTGAGCGCTTCCGCGACTACGAGGGCGCGGCAAGCATCCACTTCGAAGGTATCTTCCGCTCACCTTTGGCCGAATACGCCGAAGAGCACCTCTAATCGCTGTATACGCCTAAGGAACCAACGCCTGTATCCCATTCGGGGTCAGGCGTTGGCGTCTGTGACCTTCGCGTCGCAACTCGAGCCAATCAATTTCGGTCAGATGGAACCTCAGGATCCCTAGCTGCGGTTGAACTTGCGCTGCTGAATTAACGTCCAGGATTTCACCGGGTGCTTGCGGCGTCAGATAGTCTTGAGCGGCGTGAGTATCTTTAACTTTCTCCCAAAGCCGATCAGTCTCGGCACCTTCGGCAATCACCTCAGTCGTGGCCACACAGCGCAACTGCCAGCGTCTATCTCGATCCCACAACAGTAGCTGCGCCTGGGGCTGACGTCTTAACTGATCCAACTTCGGCGAGCGCTTGTCAGTGTATACCGTCAGCGACCAAGCGTTGGCCTCGCGCAGTATCACCGAGCGCGCTTGAGGCAGCCCCTCACAATCGATCGTCGCCAGCGTGATAACTCGAGCTGGATTGGATGAATCTGCTGCGATATCAGCAAGATAACCCCAGAGAAAGTCAGGATTAGCGGCCGTGAAGGGGTCCATCAGTGCTCCGAACGAACTATCCATTGGTGTAAGAGTTCAACTTTATTACAGCTGTAACCTCAGTAAATACGGGCGTTAGACTCTTTCAGACTTGGTTAATAACAAATATCAATAATAAGTCGACTTATACTCAATGCTGCGGCGCAATATAATGCGCCAAAATTCGCAAACCCGCGAAGAGTGGTTTAGCCGAGCGTGCACCAAAAGTGTACCGCCACACTGAGCCAGCTCACTTGTGTAACTGCAAAGGGGTACAACAGGTATGAATGAGCGTGAAGTAGACGTCCTGCTAGTGGGCGCCGGTGCCATGAGCACCACGCTGGGTGTAATGCTGCAGGAGTTAGATCCTGAGCTAAAAGTCGCTATGGTTGAGCGCCTTGATCACGTTGCCTACGAGAGTACGGACGGTCTCAACAATGCGGGCACAGGCCACGCAGCCTACTGTGAGCTGAACTACACACCGAAACAATCTGATGGCAGCGTAAACTGCGATAAAGCCTACGCAATCAACGCGTCGTTCGAAGTGAGCCTGCAGTTCTGGTCATACCTGGTTAACAAGGGCGCTCTGCCCTATCCCAGCAAATTCATCAATCCGACTCCGCACTGCTCGTTTGTTTGGGGGCAGGAGAACGTCGAATTCCTGCGTACGCGCCACGCTGCACTCTCGGCACACCATCAGTTCTCTGACATGGAGTTCAGCGACGATCCTGAGGTGATTGAGCAGTGGATGCCACTGATCATGCAGAACCGTCCCGCCCAAGAGCCGATCGCAGCGACACGTGTACGTTATGGATCGGACGTGAACTTCGGAGAGCTAGCGCGTTACCTGGTTAACTACCTTGAGCTGAAACAGAACTTCGAACTGATGCTCGGTCGCTACGTGACGGATCTGAAACAGAACGCTGACAAAACCTGGACTGTTGGGCTCAAGCACAGCTCTAAACCCGAAACCGAGAAAGTGTGCGCCAAGTTCGTCTTCTTAGGCGCAGGTGGTGGTGCACTGCCACTGTTGCAGAAGTCCGGCATTCCTGAGGGCAACGGCTATGGTGGCTTCCCCGTTAGCGGCCAGTGGCTGATCTGCAAGAATGACGATGTAATAGAGAAACATGCCGCCAAGGTCTACGGTATGGCGCCTATAGGTGCGCCACCGATGTCGGTTCCACACTTGGATACCCGTGTCATCAACGGCAAGAAAGCGCTGTTGTTTGGACCTTTCGCCGGGTTCACGACCAAGTTCCTGAAAAAAGGCTCGTTGATGGACTTGCCGATGTCGATCAGTGCCGACAACTTCCTACCGATGATGTCAGTTGCGAAAAATAACTTCGACCTCACCAAATATCTGGTTTCTGAAGTAATGCAGACGCACACCTCACGGGTTGAGGCGTTGCGAACCTTCTTCCCCGATGCCAAGGAGGAGGACTGGGAGCTCTCATTCGCCGGCCAGCGTGTACAGATAATCAAGCCGGGCGTAGATACCAAGGGTAAATTGGAGTTCGGTACCGAGGTGATCTCATCTGAGGATGGCTCTCTAGCAGCTTTGCTCGGTGCTTCTCCGGGTGCATCGACGGCTGCTGGAACAATGATCTCGATCATCGAGCGCTGTTTTGCAGAGCGTCTAGATCAGGGTTGGAGCGAGCGACTCAAAGAGATGGTGCCATCCTATGGTGAATCCCTAACGCAGAACGCTGAATTGCTCAATTCGATCCGTCAGAACACTTTGGCGACACTTCGACTGGATTCAGCGGCAAACTAAGCCGCTGCCTCTACTGTCCAAATCCATCCCCTCTGCGTTGGCTTCTCTCGTTGGCTTTTCAGGCTCCTGCCGCTAAGATACGAGCCAACGCGGAGATCTCCTTTTGAAGCAGCTACTGAGCGCCTTCCTAGTCTTGCTGGTACGTAGTTATCAGCTCTTTCTAAGCCCTATCATGGGGCAGAACTGCCGTTTTTATCCAACCTGCTCTAGCTATACTTTGGAAGCGATCGAACTCCATGGCCCATTCAAAGGGCTATGGCTGGGAATCAAACGGATCAGCCGCTGCCATCCCGGTTCAGATGGGGGAGTTGACCCCGTACCGGGCACCGAAGAGCAGTACCGGCTCGACGAGCCCTGCTGTGAAGCGCCCCGTAGTGACGAACACAAAAAGCCTCGCGACGATGCGTGAATAAGGACGCCAATCTATGTTCTCTACCCTAACACTGTCGATAATCACGCTGAGCTACCTTGGGTTGCTATTTATCTTGGCGGTCTATGTGGAGAAACGTGCACGAGTGCGTGGCGGTTTTACCAATTCACCCTGGGTATACGCGCTGTCACTGGCAGTCTTCTTCACCAGTTGGACCTTTTACGGCAGTGTCGGCTTTGCGATTAATAACGGTCTACAGTTTTTCGCAATCTACGTCGGTGCAATAGCCGGCTTAATCTTGGGCGCCAAAGCGCTTAAGCGGATGATTCTGGCGAAACAGAACCTGCGTCTCACCTCGGTAGCAGACCTGATATCTACGCGCTACCGTCGTTCTCAGCGTATCGCTGCCCTGGTAACTCTAGCCTGTTTGATCGGCCTGATGCCCTATATTGTGCTGCAGTTGCGTGCCATTGGCAGTGCTGTTGCTCTACTCACGCCTAGCACTGAAACTTTTGGTTGGAGCATTGATGGAGTGTTAATCACACTCATGATGGCGCTGATTACTATCATCTTTGGGGTACGCCGCTTGGATCCTACCGAGCGCCACGAGGGGATCATCGCTGTTCTGGTCGCCGAGTGCCTAGTTAAGCTCTTTGCGCTGCTAGCACTGGGGGCCTACGTCACCTACGGGGTGTTTGATGGCTTCAGCGATATACTGCGTCAACTCGACCAAGCCGGACTGCAGCAGGTCTACTCCTTTGGCACTGAGGGTGCCGGCTACAGTTGGGTAGCGCTGATCCTACTTGGCGCGGCTGCGATTCTGTTGCTGCCGCGTCAGTTCCACGTCACTGTAGTCGAGAACTCCAACCCTGAACATCTAAGCACGGCGGTCGGTCTTTTCCCCTTCTATACGATTCTGATCAATCTGTTTGTTATCCCGCTCGCCGGCGCCGGCTTGTTGCTCGGATTACCGGCCGAACAGGGGGATCAATTTGTGCTGCTGATACCGCAGCTGCTTGATTCACCCGCGCTTACTCTAATCGCATACATCGGTGGTTTTGCCGCTGCCACCGGCATGATCATCGTTACCACACTGACATTGGCCACAATGGCATCCAATCACCTTGTGATACCTATCTGGCGCCGCTTGCGACCCAGTACCAACCTAGCCAGCTCACTACTAGAGATTCGCTGGGCGCTGGTCGTACTGATTCTAATGCTCTCTTACCTATTCGCCACTAGCCTGGATGCGAGCTACATTTTAGTGGCTCTTGGCCTTATCTCCTTCGCCGCTATCCTTCAACTGGTACCTGCTGGATTGGTGGGACTGTTTTGGCGTGGAGGTAACTCGCTGGGTGCAGCCTCAGGGTTGCTGGTGGGTTACGGTCTTTGGGCATTCACTTTGGTAATACCCGCGATGGTAAGTGAGGGGTGGATTGATGCCTCGCTGATGACCGAAGGTCTGTTTGGCCTGTCCTGGCTGCGTCCCGAGGCCCTTTTTGGCTATGAGGGCCTACCATCGTTGGCGCACTCAGTATTCTGGTCATTGGGCTTTAACCTTATCTTCTACGTTATTGGTAGCCTCGCTTACCGTCCCCACAAGATGGAGCGCAGTCTACGGGCCGAACTTTTCGATACGATGGAGAAAGGTGAGTCTACTGTGTTCCGCCACGCCAGACCGACGGGCCTTGAGTCCTATATTCTACGTGAACCGAAGATGGTTGAAGTTGAGCAACTAGTCAGACGCTACCTAACCGCCGACAAAGCAGACCTTATGTTGCAGAGCGTCTGTGAGGACCTGCAACTGGGTACCAAGTCGACCCTAACTATTATAGAGCTCATGGAGCTGCACCGCATGATCGAGCAGCGCCTGGCCGGTTCTATAGGCGCGGCCTCAGCCCACTCGGCGATCGAAGAGGCGATCGACTACTCTGAGCGTGAAGCCGCTGATCTGCGCTCGCTATTTAGCCACCTCGCTAGCGAGCTTAACGCCTCGGTCATCGAGAACGACTCAGAGGGCGAAGGGATTGACATGCTAGCCCGTCTGCAGGAGTCAAACGAAGAGCAGACGCAGAAGCTCAAGAGTTTGCAGCGTCGCGTTGAACAGCTCGAAGAGACAGTAGACCGCCAGTACAAAGAGATCTTCGATTACCGGATGATGGCCCAGCGTCTGCAGGTTGAGCGCGAGGATCTGATCAAGAAGCTGGACCGGCGCGGCAAGCCCAGCGAGTAGACCCAGCGGGGAAAAGAGTTACTCCGCGTCGCGTTTGACGTGCACATCCATCTGCGGATATGGAATTGAGATACCCTCTTCGTCAAAGCGCAGCTTCACCTTCTCGGTTATATCCCAGAAGGTAGGCCAGTAGTCCGGGGTGTTCACCCAGGGGCGCACGATAAAGTTAACACTGCTATCTGCCAGCGCACTCACTGCAACCACAGGTTCTGGCTCAGGCAATACTCTCGGGTCCGCCTTCACGATCTCCATCAGAATGGTTTTCGCTTTGCGCAGATCATCATCGTAGCTGATGCCAAACACCATATCGACACGCCGGGTAGGACGACGGTTGTAGTTGGTAATGGTATCGGAGTAGATCGCACCGTTTGGCACTATCACCTCACGGTTATCTCCGGTACGCATTACCGTATTAAAGATCGTGATACTTTCAGCAATGCCCGAGACACCAGCAACTTCAACAAAATCTCCCTCTTTAAATGGACGGAAGAAAATCAGTAGCACACCAGCGGCGAAGTTTTTCAATGAATCCTGCAGCGCAAGACCGATAGCGAGACCTGCAGCACCCACCAATGCGATTAGCGAGGTAGTATCAACACCCAACTGCCCGAGTGAAGCAACTACGACTACCAGTGTTAGCAATACCGATACGATCGACAGGATAAAGTGCACTAACATCTGGTCGAGCTTGGTGCGCTCGAGCACTTTCTTCAGCACCTTGCCTAGCAGACCACTTATCCAACGACCGGCAATGAATATGACTATCGCCAGGCCGAAGTTGATTCCCCAGGGCACCACGTAAGTTTCCAGTAACATATCCAGTTCAGGCATGGTTCGTTTCTATCTCCAGTCGGGCTAAAATAGTAAGCGTTGTATGCATGCGGCAAAGTGTTGTTAAGGTTTGACTCATGCACCGCAGTATAGTTTAGTCAACTATTGTTCGGTCGCTCAAAGTTTCGATTATTATTGTGCTATTTGCTTGGTTAAAGTTTTCTAGGTTATCTATGTTGAAGTGTCTTTTCTCCTTTTCTGCCCTCGGCTGCGCCCTGTTTGTGGCACCCGTTCAGGCTGCTTTCATCGCCGATGATGTACAACTGTTTATGCACTCAGGACCCAGTTACGAATACCGTATCAGTGGGCGTGTACGCAGCGGTGAAACGGTGGAAATCCTCGAAACCTCGGGGGACTACACTAAGGTCCGACTCGAGAGTGAACGCGAGGGCTGGGTCCCTAGTCGCTACGTTGCAGAGGGCCGCAGCGCGCTGGAGCAGCTTCCGGTACTGCAGCAAACACTTTCAGAGCGCGAAGCGCAAGTGAAACAGCAGGCTGACGAGATCCAAATCTTGCGTTCACGCGTTACAACGCTTGAGAGTGAAAATGGTGACTTCACGAAACAGGTCGTGAAGCGTGATACCCAAATTAGAGATCTGCAGTTTGAACTGCAGAACATGGATCAGTCAAATTTGATGCGCTGGCTGACTCACGGCGGCATTATCGCCCTGGCCGGTGTCATTATTGGTCTGATCATTCCAAACCTGCCGAAGCGTCGAAAACCACGTGATGAGTGGTTCTAAAGCTATTTCAGATGTTGTTTTAAGCTGGAGAATTAGGAACAAGGGGAAGCATCCAATGGAGGCGATTATGTTTTTCTTACTGGTTACAGCAGCTCTGGCTGCAGTTGTTTGGGTTGGCCTGAAAAGTCTGAAGGCTAGTTCTCAGAAAGCGGCACTACAACCGATTCGTATTGAGGATGACCAGCATCAGCGTCAGTTGCGTCAGCGTCGCCGATAAACCCGGCGCACAATGCTAGAACAGCGATCCTGTCATCGAACCCTCTTCAGGATCGCTTGGGCTCAGTTGTTCCTCTTGCCCCGCTTGCGGCACCTTCATCCCGGCATCTTGGAGTTCCGGCTCCACTCTTTGTAGAGCGGTTTGGCAGGTCTGTACTTCCAACTCAGCGCCATCCACAGGCTCTGAGCCTTCCACCCCATCTACCAAAGCCTGAGTCACTGGTACGGGCGTGAACTCTGCAAAACCACCGTCAAGCGTCCACTCTGAGTGGCCCTGCTCCACACGTACAACGCCTTTGAAGCGTTGCTGCAGGTAAGGCACCACATCCTCCATTGTATCGATGTCACAGAGAATAACGCCGCCGCGCCCATCATCAGTAGTAAAGAGGTAGGACTTCACTCATTTGCTCTCTATAAAACCCATTCTGTGCGTCAAGTTTAAAGCAACTCCCCCACCTCAGCCAGTCTCAGGATTCGGTGCTAGACTGGAAAGGTTAATAAGAACCGCTTCTCCAGCTCAGGATCTTCAGATGAAGGTTAGTGACCTTCTAGCGGTCGTAATCGGGCCCTAAAAGATGCAGCGCAAACCCGGCGACCCTGCCCATTATGATTATTACGTCGCAGCAGAATGAGGTAAACTTGGCGGCTATTCAGAGTGCTGGAGTCTCGGCACTCTGTAATAAGCCCCTCGCGTTTGAGGGGCTCAGAGGTTTGATCCGCAATTTAATCGCGGAACACGAGTTAATCTTCAATAGGGAAAGCTGGCAGTGTACAACCGCTGATCTGACGCGCTAGACGCAGCACCTGACAGCTGTAACCAAATTCATTGTCATACCAGACGTAGAGCACACAGCTCTTGCCACTAGAGATGGTCGCCAAGGCGTCCACAACCCCCGCAGAGCGCGAGCCAACAAAGTCCGTTGATACCGCTTCAGGCGAATTAGAGTAACCCACCTGCTTCTGCAACTTTGAGTGCACCGCTACGTTACGCAGGTAGTCATTAAGTGACTCGCGATCCGACCCTTTAACGAGGTTAAGATTCAGAATCGCCATCGAAACGTTAGGTGTGGGAACGCGAATCGCATTACCGGTGAGTTTACCCTCCAGCTGTGGCAGCGCCTTGGACACCGCCTTTGCTGCGCCCGTCTCGGTGATAACCATGTTGAGCGCAGCAGCACGACCGCGGCGATCACCTTTGTGGTAGTTGTCGATCAAGTTCTGATCGTTGGTGTAAGAGTGCACAGTCTCTACGTGACCATTCACCACGCCGTACTCGTCATCCATCGCCTTGAGCACAGGCGTGATGGCGTTGGTTGTACAAGAGGCTGCTGACAAGATTGTGTCTTCAGCGGTGATATCGGACTGGTTTACACCCATGACAATGTTCTTCACGCCCTTACCTGGCGCGGTAAGAATCACGCGTGATGCCCCTTTGGACTGCAAGTGGCGCGACAACGCCTCTTTGTCACGGAACATACCCGTGTTGTCGATCACCAGCGCATTGTTGATACCGTAGGCGGTGTAATCAACCTCTTCGGGTGCGCTCGCGAAAATTACCTTAATCAGGTTGCCGTTAACGATCAGCGCTTCGTTAGCTTCATCAACCTGTATGGTGCCGTTGAATGACCCATGTACTGAATCGCGACGCAACAAACTGGCGCGCTTCTCTAGGTCGTTCTCCGCCTTCCCCTTACGTACCACAATAGCGCGTAGTTTGAGGGAGTGATCTGCACCGGAGCGGTTGATCATCAGACGCGCAAGCAGGCGACCGATGCGGCCGAACCCGTAAAGCACCACATCTTGGCCATCGTTCTCGTCGCTCTCCTTTGCTGGGGCCAGCTCTTTCGCTAGGTAGGCACCGAGATCACCACCGCCCTGTTTTCGGAAGTTAACTGCAAGCTTCCCCAGATCCACATGGGCGTTGCTGATACCCATCTGTGCGACGCGTTCAAGTACCGGAAAAGTGTCAACTACAGAGAGCTCTTCACCCTCAATCTGGCGTACATAGCGGTGCGACTTGAGCAGATTAATTACCGAATTTTTCACACAGAGACGACCAAAGATAGAGGTCTCTACATTCGATTCGCGGTAGAGGCGACCGATCAATGGGATCATCGCCTCAGCAATTGATTCACGGGCATTCCACTCTGCTAGCATCAGTTCTTGAGTCACGTCAGGCTCCAAATACAAGTCTGTGTTGGTTGGGTTTAGCGGCAGATTGCCACAGGCCTGACAACTCTTGCCATAGTCCTAGAAAAGTCTCAAATTCCTGTTTTTGTTGTAAAAATACGCATCAAATTTCAAAATGCGCCCGCCTCAACGGCACCGCGTAAGTAAATTACGTATCTCTTACCAAATTAAGCAATTTGCAGGCCGCAATGGGCCAAAAAAATTTATACCAAAGTAGACAGAACGGCCGACTTTCGTGAAATGCAGAACTCAGATAAGAATCATTCTCAATTAGACTACACGTGCTGAGGTATCAACCGAGACGCAGCATAATCTTGCGCAGAGTTCGTTGCGCCTCATCGAAATCCTGCTCCTCAATAAGTTCTCCGAGCTCAAGGTAAAGTGCGCTGAGCTTCGCCCCTTTTAGAGAAGGCTTTAGCTCATTGAGAGTCAGTGCAGCGGCCTTAGCCTTACCTGCGGACAACTCCTCCTCCAACTGCTCCAGTTTAAGCTCCAGAGAATCGCCTCCCCCCTCCTCGATGGTTTCGGTAGAGCCCTCAGCTCCATGTAAGGAGCCGTGTGGAGAGTCCGCTCCCTCAGCATCCTGCTCAAAATAGGCTTGAATTCGAGCATGTACCGCTGAATCTCGGTAGCGCAGCGTTTGCAACTGAGCGTCTAGATCATCAAGCTGCTCATTGCGCAGGCTCTGCTCTACAGCGGCAAACGCATCAGAGAGGCTTTGGGCCCCGAGCATCGCGCTAACCGATTTAACGTTGTGCGCCAGATCAGCCCCTAACTGCCAATCCTCGGCAGCTACAGCCTCACCGATTTTATCGACTGTTTCGTGGAAGCGGTCGCGATAATCCTCTAGCACCTCTTCAATATACTCGTCCAGATTGGCGCATGAGCGCTTCATACCGATGACAGGATCAATCTCAGGCGCAAGTTGTTTGGACAACTGCGCGACCTCAAAATCAAGGTGATTCACTTCGGCAATCGCTTCAGCGACGGCAGCTTCCGCCTGCTCTGCGGACTGCACGGACTCGGAAGCGAGCGCGCCGACTAAGGTCCGATAGAGTTCACGACTATCGATTGGCTTGGATATGTGCTCATCCATCCCTGCAGCCAGACTCTCAGCCCTTGCTTCCGAGGTCGCATGAGCAGTCATTGCAATGATCGGCAATTTTGCAAAACCTGATTTGCGCAGCTCGCGGGTCGCAGTTAAGCCATCCATGCGAGGCATCTGCACGTCCATCAACACCAGATCGAAGTGTTGCATTTCAACCCGCTCAATCGCCTCTAGCCCATCAACGGCAAGGTGAACGATCAGACCAAAACGCTCAAGGAATGCCGTCGCAACACGCTGATTCATCTCATTATCTTCGACCAGCAGCACCTCTTTGCCATGCAGCGGTTTGGTGTCCGGTGCGTCGGACTCAGACGGCAACTTCACTGCCGAGGCTGGATCTATCAATGGTTTCTCGCCAGGTTCCAGCGGGATATCAAAGCTAAAGCAGCTACCCTGACCTAGTTCACTCTCGACGCATAGCTCACCCTGCATCAGATGCACCAGATCCAAGGAGATAGTCAGCCCCAAACCGGTACCCCCAAAGCGGCGCGTCGTGCTGCCATCTGCCTGCTCAAAGGGTTTAAACAGACGCTCTCTGAGCTCAGGACTGATGCCAATACCGGTATCGCGCACACTAAAGGCGATTCTGTCGCCAATCGAGTGTTTAACATAATCAATCCGCAGCGCTATCTCTCCCTTAGCAGTAAACTTAGCCGCGTTGGAGAGCAGGTTGACCAACACCTGGCGCAATCGTGTTGGGTCGCCGCGCAGATAGCGCGGCAGATCTCTATCCAGTTCCAGGCGCACGCCAACGTTCTCGCGGCGTGCTTGAATACGTATCGAATCCAGCGCCGACTCCGCTAGGTAGCGAGGCTCAAAGTCGATGCGCTCCAGCTCCACTTTACCCGCTTCAATCTTGGCAAAATCGAGTAGATCGTTAATCACGTTCAGCAGGCTGCTCGAGGCTTCGTGGATACGTTCAAAGTAACTGCGCCCACCGACCGCTCGGTCATCATCTATCGCAAGTTCCGACATGCCGATAATAGCGTTCATCGGCGTACGGATTTCATGTGAGATGTTGGCAACAAACTCGGACTTAGCTCGGCTCGCCGTTTCGGCCGCATCGCGAGCCTGGACCAGATCATTCATAGCAGAGCCCAGCTTGCGGTTGCTCAAGCGCAGATTATTCATGATGACAAGGTTACGGTTCGACAGGCTCGCGATAACAAAGAAAGTGACAACAAAAGAGGTCACAATGAAAGCTATAAGCAACAAAACGCTTGAGCGCTGCTCTTCTGCGAGGTGGATAATCGGTACTTGGACCACCTGTATACCGCGGACATCACCGACGGCCCAATCCTTTTTCGGTGAGTCCGGGTGGGAGTTGTGGCAAGCAACGCAGCCTGCGGTCATACGCAGAGGAAGTGCTAAGTTGAGGATGTCTCGACCATTCTCCGGGATGTACTCCAAATAATCTTTCTCACCACGCAGCACAGAAAGCTCATTCATCGCACGAGCCTCGAATCCTTCCAGACGCTTCTGCTCGCGCCAGGGAAAGGGGTAGTTGCTGACAATATCGAAGCGTATGTCACCGCTGAACGAGTTAGCGTAATCGGCAAAATCTTTTGATAGCGTTGCCGGGACTGGCAGTGCGTTATCTCTCTGATGATAGTCGTGAGTGATCTCGATATTGGAGCCGCTGACGCTAGGAAGAATCTCCTCAGCGTAGAAGTTACGCAGATAGGAGATCAGGCTGGCATATTGGCGCGCAGTATAGACCAGAGCAGAGCGTTCAACGTTGCGCGTATGCCAGTAGGTGATTGCAAGTAAGCCGGTCGTAACCATCAAAGTAGCCACAACCATTATCACTAACAGTCTGCGACTCGACTGGGACGCGATCATTCGTTCAATCCACCTTCTCTATCCATCACCCTGCTCTCCTCAGCATCTCGAATGTAACGTTCAGTCATACTGAGGGACAGGTACCACACAGCCCCTACCATCACCACCAGAACCAGAAACATCGCTAAGGCCAGCATAAAGCTCAGTTCAGCAGTTGCAGCCCGCACTGCGTTCATCTCTTCAGTTCGATCAGCATAAATTTCAGCCACTCCGATAATTCGGCCTGAGCTATTTGCCCCATTTACGGAGCGCCTGACCGGGACATAACTGGAGACCACATCACGGTCATATACCACACCGCTGTAGCCGCCAAACTCAGAGCGCAGCTCAGAGACTGAGTATGAACCGCCACGCATCGCAGCTTGAAAGCCCGGGTTGGCAGAGTAGTCAGCGCCGAGCTGGTTAGGATCCGATGAGTAGAGCGTTGTACCACGCAGGTTATACAGCTTTATCTTGAGAAAATCGGTGCCCAGCATGAACTCGCGAATACGGCCATTAATACGAGCGTACTCCTCTGGGCTAAGCGCATTATTCTGCTGAGTGATATCAGAACTGAACCTAACGGCGGGCTCAATCGCATCGTAGAGATCGTTGATGAATAGTAGAGTCAGGTCCTGATTGGCTGCTTCACTCGCAGTCACCACCGCACTTTCCAGCCGCTGTGCAATGAGACGACTAGCAAGCTGATGCACCAAGATACCAACAAGTACAACTGACTCTAGGGTTGCTAGCAGAGAGAGTGATGATTTACCGGACGCTGTCATAGGGATTTAAGTGCAGAGACAATATATCTTTGTGTTTATGTAAAGAAAGATAGACCGGCATCTGAGATTGCGCCAATTATTGTCTCGAATGTCCTAAAAGACTCTCTTTTGAAGATCCAATGCACCACTCCCTCTGGATTAAAAAAAATGTCACAATTCTGACTCATTATAGAAACTCAGAGTATCCACCCGTCTTAAGAGGACAATTCTGTGACAGTACGTGTCGGTATTAATGGTTTTGGTCGCATGGGTCGTCTGGTGCTACGCACCGCATTTGAATGGCCTGAGTTCGAGTTTGTACAGATCAACGATCCTGCCGGTGATGCAGCAACTCATGCTCACCTGCTCAACTTTGACTCCGTTCATGGTCGCTGGGCCACTGAAGCGGTCAGCGACGCCGATTGCGTCATGATTAATGGACAAGCGATCAAGGTGACTAATAACCGATCAATCGCCGAGACGGACTGGAGCAACTGTGACCTGGTTATTGAGGCAAGCGGTAAGTTCAAGAGTCTGGATGCGCTGCAAGCCTATTTAGACCAGGGTGTAAAACGAGTCGTCGTGACAGCTCCGGTTGCCGATGAGGGCGCACTGAATATCGTTTATGGCGTTAACCATACCCTCTACAGTCCTGCTCAGCATCGAATTGTGACTGCAGCCTCGTGCACA
>Ga0209653_1002382_pt1 | contig 13746 bp, 2 predicted proteins | sample SaaInl6LU_22_DNA_FD_184644 | JGI IMG/M metagenome (GOLD analysis project Ga0209653, IMG submission 184644) | Marine microbial communities from expanding oxygen minimum zones in the Saanich Inlet - ESP_116LU_22_DNA (SPAdes) (version 2) | ecosystem: Environmental > Aquatic > Marine > Intertidal... | reverse complement strand
GCGCATCTGGCACGGTACCTTGAGCTTCCGCCTGAACCGGCTTCCACTGCTTGGCACCTGCAGGGCTTTCAGTCAGCTCCCAGTCGTAACCAAATAGGTTCTCAAAGTAGTTGTTGTCCCAAACTGCTGGGTTTGTTGTCCACGCACCTTCAAGGCCAGAAGTAATCGTGTGCTCACCTTTTCCGCTCTCGTATGAGTTTGCCCAACCAAAGCCCATTGCTTCAAGGCCAGCACCCTCAGGTTCCGCATCAACATATTGCTCGGGGTCGGCGGCGCCGTGGCCTTTGCCGAATGTGTGACCACCCGCAATCAGCGCTACGGTTTCTTCATCGTTCATGGCCATGCGGCCAAAGGTTTCGCGAATATCACGTGCTGACGCCAACGGGTCAGGGTTGCCGTTTGGTCCTTCTGGGTTGACGTAGATCAGACCCATCTGCACCGCACCCAAAACAGGTGCCAACTCACGATCGCCGCTGTAACGCTCGTCTGCGAGCCACTCGGTTTCAGGACCCCAGTAGATGTCTTCTTCAGGCTCCCAGATATCTTCGCGACCACCAGCGAAGCCGTATGGTTCGAAACCCATCGTCTCAAGGGCTTCGTTGCCCGCGAGGATCATCAAGTCCGCCCACGAAATTGCAGCACCGTATTTTTGCTTGATCGGCCACAACAGACGACGCGCTTTGTCGAGGTTACCGTTGTCTGGCCAGCTGTTGAGCGGCGCAAAACGTTGGCTGCCGGAAGCCGCACCACCGCGACCATCATGCACACGATATGTACCTGCAGAGTGCCACGCCATCCGAATAAAGAACGGTCCATAGTGGCCATAATCTGCCGGCCACCAGTCTTGGCTGTCTGTCATCAACGCTTTCAAATCGGCGCGCAGGGCATCTAGATCAAGGGCCTTGAACGCTTCAGCATAATTGAAGTCAGCATCCATTGGGCTGACGCTTGGCGCGTTCTGGCTCAGCATTTTGAGGTTCAGTTGGTTCGGCCACCAATGTTGGTTCGCCTGCGTCCCCTTAGCGGAGTGCGCGCCGTGCATAACAGGGCATTTGCCCGATTTTTCGTTGTTGATGTCGTCGAATGCGCCGTCCATGAGAATCTCCAATGTTGCTAATTTAGAATAGTTCTAGCAAAGGTTTTCCATTAGGATAAGTTGTATTTTCTGATTGATACGATAAGTTTTCCCTATGGATAATTTAACTCTCAAACAGCTGCGATATTTTGATGCGCTGGTCCAACAACGTCACTTTGGACGTGCTGCCGAGGTGTGCGCAATTTCGCAACCTGCCCTGTCGATGCAGATCAAAGAAATGGAAGCTGCCCTTGGATCAGCCTTGTTTGAGCGCACACCCCGCAATCTTGGTCTGACGCCATTCGGTGAAACCGTTGTTGAACGTGCCCGCGATATTTTACGTTCTGTCGATGAGTTGACGGACTTGGCGCGCTCACAACAAAGCAAGCTAAGTGGCAAACTACGCCTTGGCGTGATCCCGACAATTGCGCCCTATCTTTTGCCCAAAGTCATCGGTGCACTAACCCAAAGCTATGACGGCCTCGACATCCACATACGCGAAACGATGACCCCAAAGTTGCTGCAAGAACTAGCAGACGGCAAAATTGATGCGGCTTTGTTGGCACTGCCAGTGGGCGAAACTAGCTTTGCTGAGGTGCCGCTTTTTGAAGAAAACTTTGTGCTTGTCCGCCCCGCTGCTGATGCGCAGTTACCCCCACCCGATGCAAAAGGGCTGGCGGCGATGCGGCTTTTACTTTTGGAGGAAGGGCACTGTTTTCGCGACCAAGCATTATCGTTCTGCACAGGCCCATCTGTTCGCCCTTGGGAGGGCCTAGACGGCACGTCTTTGTCAACTTTGGTTCAGATGGTTGGTGCGGGCATCGGTGTCACATTGATCCCCCAGATGGCCGTTGAGGTAGAGACCCGTTCGGCACCCGTGGCGATTTCGGCGCTTGATGGTGCGCAACCCTCGCGGCAAATCGGAATGATCTGGCGCAAAACCAGCCCGCTGGCAGAACAGCTAAATGACGTGGCCCACTTGGTACAGCAGGCCGCATCATCCTTAGCACAGCCGTAAAGACGTCTCTATTTCGAGTGCTTCGCAACTGCCTCGCGGGCACGGTCAAGCAATTCAGCACCGTCAATACCAATGCTGTTCACTTCGCTCACCCAGCGATCCGCCACTTGCTGAAACGGACCATCAAACGCCGCCGTATTTTTCGCCGACAAGGCGCTTACGGTTGCGCCAGCCGCGCGGGCGCGCTCTTTGCCCAGTGGCTCCATTTCATTCCATGCAGCACCCATAGCCTCTGACAAAACACGGCCCGACACTTCATCAACGATCGCCTGAAGGTCAGCGGGCAAAGATGCATAGCTGTTCTTGTTCATCGCAAAAAGGAAGGTGGACGTGCCAAATCGTGCACCACCATCCAATTCAACCGAAGCCGTCGTTAGGTCTGCAAGTTTAAGCGGAATCGCCACCTCAAAAGGCACAAGCCCTGCATCAACTGTCTTTTTGGCAAGCGCTTGCGGCAACGCCGGAACGGGCATACCCACAGGCTCTGCGCCCAAAGTCTCAAGCATCCATGCGCCCGTCCGCGAAGGGCTTCTAATCTTCAGGCCCTCAAAATCTTGCAGCTCTGTTACATTACCCGATGCAAGATGAAGCGCGTTTCCGGCGTGTACGTGCACGAGAAGCGGATGGATGTCATCAAAGTCAGCAGCCAGATCAGGCATCATGTCTTGAATAGCGCGGTTGGTCGCCAAAGCATCGCCGCCATGTACGTTGGGCAGTTCAAAAACCTCTACGCGAGGAAAAACGCCAGGGGTGTATCCGGGCAGCGTCCACACGACATCTGCAACACCATCGCGAACTTGACCATAAAGCTCTGACGGTTTGCCCCCCAATGACATGGACGGGAATACTTCGAACGCAATCCGCCCACCTGATGCAGCCTCGATGGCAGCAACCCATGGCTCAATCAAACGGGTTTGCGTGATGGCTTTAGGGCTTAGAAAGTGGTGCACCGAAAAGGTAAATTCCTGCGCAACAGCCGCTGAGGACATGCACATCCCCAAAGCCGCCCCAACAATTTTGACGCGTAGTGATTTGAACGAGGACATGCGGTTTTCCTTACTTTTGCGCGGCACCCACGGCTTTTCGCCGTGAGCACACATAGAACCTTAAGGGGAAGCATAGCGCACCACCCCCAAAGAAACATCCGCAAAAACGGCATTATAGCCGCGCAATCAGAAGTCAAACCTCAAAGCGACGCATAAAAGCACCCCGCGCAATGGCGGAGTGCCGAGACGCTAGGCTTTACGTGCACCGAACAAGGTGCGCGCCTCAAAGCCTTTCAACTGTGTCCGCGCAGACATGAACGCACCTGCACCTGTCACTTCCAATTCCGGGAAAAGCATATCGATTTCTGCGCGCTGCTCGCTTGGCATGCCATTCATCGAATAATCACCCGGCTGGAAGCTTTCCGACCATGCACCATCTGCCAAAACAACCTCGTGACGCTCAAACATAAAGTGCACATAGGTCAGGCTGGACGTGGCCATTTGCGCCACACCGTCGATGGCAGTCATGTGCTTGGCCGCAACAAGTGCCTCACTCTCGTGCAAGTACATTTGCAGCTTGGGATCCGTCACCAGCATACGGTGGTTAGGCGACACCATCATGTCACGTTCAGGCACCCCTTCACCAAGCGAATTTGCCTTGATCAAGATCGGTTGGATCTTCGGGCTTGCCGCCAACTCTTGTGCCGTCAAGGCCCGTTGACCGGTCCATGCGATTGGCTGGAAACCATTGTCCCGCGTAAGGATCAGATCATCTTGGTTCAGTGTTTCAACCGGTTTCTGACCCTGTGCTGTGGCAACCAGAGTACCGGGCGTAAAGCACATGATGTTCTCAATCTCTGAGAATGTGATCGTGCCCGTGACAGAACCGCCAGGTGCGTCAAGCAACTGAATGACACCGCTTTCGCTTTCGCCAGTAGCAGGATCAAATGTAGGATCAGCCGCATCATAAAGGACGTTGAACGGCGTATCAGGACCAACTTTGATGGTATCGACGTCCGTACCGCCTTCGCCGCCGGTAATGACATCACCATCTGAAAGCCCAGAGAACGTATCCGCGTCGTCGCCGCCCGATAGCGTGTCTGCACCACCACCACCGATCAGCGTATCGTCGCCGCCACCAGCTTCGGCATTAACACCGCCAGACGTCACCGCAGATGCGTCGATCACATCGTCTTGGTCCGTGGTGATGATGTTTTCGATTTCAAAGAACGAGGCAACATCGCCAGTGGTGTCATCCGTAACAGTGCCAGCTTCACTAGCACTGAAATCAACATTTACGCCGCTTGTGGTCAGGCCAGATGCATCGAGGGTGTCCCCGTTGGTTTGGCGAGCTTCGCCACCGGTAATTCTGTCGTTGCCAAAATCATCACTGAGCGAAATGAGGTCGTCCTCAAAGCCAGTCTCGATCAAATCAGCGCCAGCACCACCATCGACAACATCTACCCCATCGCCAGTCTCAATGGAGTCATCACCGGACCCGCCTGTAATTGTCGCATCTGAGACGACGGCTCTGAGCCCCTGATCCGCTTCACTCGCCGACGCGTCAATTGTTACGCCGCCTGACGCTTCTGCATCGATAACTTCAATTTCACTGAACGTGGCATTGTTATCACCATTTGAAGTCGTAAACGCGCCCTGCTTGTCACCATCGAAGATAAATGTGACCCCTTTGGAAGGATCATTGAACCTAGAAAGGCTCAACGTATCTCCACCTATCTCGCCAGCGACCGCACTCGGAATTTCAGCGCCTTCCCCACCAGTAATTACATGACTGCCAATCGCACCAAATAAACTCGCATCTGCAATAAGAAAACTGTCATTTCCGTCACCACCGTCGAGTACATCACTCCCGCCTGTTGTATTAAGGAAGTCATCACCCGCTTCACCAAAAAAGGTATCACTAGTGCTATCGCCTATCAGAAGACCGTTCCTATCAGAGCCAGCACCACCAAAGAACACATAAGTTCCATCTGAAGAAACATCAAAAATAGCATCGTCGCCATCGCCACCAAAATAAGTATCATCACCTCCTTGGTGGAAAAAGAGATCGTTACCCGCCTCACCAAAAGCGATGTCATCGCCTTCCCCAGATCTAACCTCATCGTCGCCAGCGCCCGCTTCGATGGTATCGTCACCAACGCCCGCATCAATGTAGTCATCACCAGCACCCGCTTCGATGATGTCGTCATTGGAACCGACATTTCCGACCACTGCATCGTTATTGTCGACAAGATCCCCGTCTGGATCACCAGTATACGTCCCAAACACATTGCCGCCAACGCTAACTTGCCCAGCAATAATTACATCATCGCCATCCGTACCGCTCACCGTACCATCGGGAACCGGTGGAATACCGATAGCGATAAGCTCATCAACATCATCGACCAAGTCAGGTGTGACACCAGTAAGTGTGACGCTTTCACCGTTCGGGAAAGTGAGGATTGCATCGCCAGTACCGTCACCGTTGGTGTCGGTTACGACCACGTCATCTGTCGTGACCGGATCGCCGTCAGTATTGGTCAATCCAGTCACATCAAATGTATCATTTGACGTCAAAGAGCCATCAGGATTGACCGTCGGGGTCTCGAAGCCGGACAGGACGTCATCGCCGAAATCATCCGTCAGAACGACAACATCATTATCCTCATCTGCGGCACCAAGCTCGATCGTGTCATCTCCGTCACCACCGGTGATCGTGTCAGCACCATCTCCTGCATCAACATTGATACCCACAATGGCCGCAGATGCGTCGATCACATCGTCTTGGTCCGTGGTGATGATGTTTTCGATTTCAAAGAACGTGGCAACATCGCCAGTGGTATCGTCCGTAACAGTGCCAGCTTCACTAGCACTGAAATCAACATTTACGCCGTTTGCGGTCAGGCCAGATGCATCGAGGGTGTCCCCGTTGGTTTCGCCTGCTTCACCACCGGTGATGGTGTCATTTCCGAAATCATCAGACAGCTGAATCAAGTCATCGCCGTCAGCAGTGCTTATGGCGTCATTGCCTAAGCCACCGTTTACAAGGTCAGATACGTTTGAGGTTGCAATGGTATCGTTGCCACCACCACCGAGAACAATAGACGACCCAGATACAGAAACCCCAGTGGTGAGACTTTGGTCCACAGAACTTGCCGAAGCATCAATTGTGACAACTGTACCGCTGGCAATCAAAACGTTTTCAATTTCACTAAAGTCGATAGTGGTTGTGCCTGCTGAAGAAACAACCGTACCTGCCTCGTCCCCATCGAAAATAACATCGATATTGATTGGATTGGCTAACAAAGAAGTAAACGCACTGAGGGCCAATGTATCCCCAGTATTCTCGTCGCTTTCTCCACCAACGTAGGTATGGCTACTATTATTTATGCTACTCGGAAAATAACCAAAGTTCAGGAAGTCGTCACCTGCCCCACCATCGACATAATCATCGCCACCTGCACCGCCAAGGACATCGTTTCCAGCCTCCCCAAAGAGACTATCGTCGGTGTTATTTGCGGAGTTACCAACATTAGTATCGGCTCCCTCGCCACCATAAAAGACAAGCCCATTTGCGGGACCCGAAGTGCCACTATTTTGTACGGTATCATTACCCGCACCACCAAAGTAAATGTCTAGACCAGAACTGTGTAAGAAGAAATCATTGCCTTCTTCACCGAAGGCCGTGTCGTTGCCGAAACCTGATCGAATAAAGTCATTACCAGCACCCGCTTCGATAATATCATCATTGGAGCCTACATTTCCTATAATAGCATCATTGCTATCAACTTGGTCACCATCTGGATCACCACGGTATGGGACTTCTCCTTGATTGGGAAAGATGAAGCTTTCAGCAATCACATCATTGCCATCCGTACCGCTTACAGTACCATCGGGAGCCGGTGGGATCCCGATAGCTATAAGCTCATCGACATCATCGACCAAGTCAGGTGTGACGCCAGTAAGTGTTACGCTTTCACCGTTCGGGAAAGTGAGGATTGCATCGCCAGTACCGTCACCGTTGGTGTCGGTTACGACCACGTCATCTGTCGTGACCGGATCGCCGTCAGCATTGGTCAATCCAGTTACATCAAATGTATCATTTGACGTCAGAGAGCCATCAGGATTAACCGTCGGGGTCTCAAAGCCGATGATGGTGTCCTCGCGGAAGTTATCCTGCAGGACGACGACATCGTTGTCCCCGTCTCCCACACCCAAGTTGAAGGTATCATTTGCCAAACCGCTGATAACTGTATCCGCGCCTTCACCAACATCTACATTGATACCCGTCGTGGTCGGGTTGCCGGCATCATTGACCGTTCCTGCGGTCGCAGACCCGTCAACCACATCGTCTTGGTCCGTCGTGATGATGTTTTCGATGTTAACAAACGTAGCAACATCGCCAGTTGTGTTATCGGTGAGCGTACCGTCTTCATCAGCAGTCAGGTTGACGGTGACGCCGCCCGCGGTGATGCCAGACGCATCGAGCGTATCACCCGCCGTTTCAGCAACTTCACCACCGTCGATCGTGTCATCACCAAAATCATCTGTCAGCTGAATGACCGTATCAAGAGCAAACCCATCGATAACATCATCACCCTGACCACCATCGACAGTTGTTTCGCCAATGGTACGGATTGTATCGTTCCCTGAGCCGCCCGTAACCGTAGCACCGACCAAAGCGCTCACTTCAAGGTTCTGATCGACGTCACTTTGTGAGGCGTCAATCACCACGTTTGAGCCGCTCGCAGAGATACCTTCGATCTCGGTAAAGTTGGTAGTTGATGTGCCCACTGTCGAGGAAATTTGACCAGACTCGTCACCATCAAAAATGACGCTTAGGGTTTCTCCCGCGCCACCATCTGTGACCGTTATGATATCCCCATCGGTTTCGCCGTCAGCACCACCATCGATTACGTCTGTATCACCGTCGGCTAGAATTCCACCAACGTTTAGTGTGAACCGATCATCGCCATCACCGCCGAAGAATGCATCATCACCGGCACCGCCTCGGAATGTATCATCCCCTGCGCCGCCAGATGCGGTGTCATCACCGATGCCCGCATCAATAACGTCATCACCCTCGCCACCGAAGATAGTGTCTGACCCTTCGCCCGAACGAATAGTGTCATCACCAGCGCCCGCATCGATGATATCATCATTCGAGCCTACGTTCCCGAGAACTGCGTCGTTGCTATCAACCTGGTCGCCTTCGGGGTCACCGCGGTATGGCAACTCACCAGAGAAGGGACTGTTTTCGACAATCACATCATCGCCAGCCGTACCGCTCACGGTGCCGTCTGGCGCTACTGTAAGAAGCCCCACATCATCGTCATCATTTACAATGTCACCGATCACAACCGCGTTTGGATTAGCCACAGAAGTGCCGAGTGTGATTTCGCTGATTGCAGGCAGGTCGGTTCCGTCGAATGGAATGATGTAGTCAAGCGTGTTGCCGTCATCATCGGTCAATGTGATCGACTGGAAATTGATCCCGTTGACCGTTTGCACAGCGCCGCCACCAGATGGTTCAGTAAGAACCTGAGATCCCTGAACCTGTTGGATCGCACTCACCGTGTAGGCAGTCCCGTCAATGGTGGCGGTTGAACCCGTTAGAATCTGGCCGTTGATTGTGTTGTTGAATGTGACGGGCTCATCTACCTCAACCAGATCACCATCCGCGGTTACAAGCGTTGAACCGTCAGCTGGCAATCCTTCAGCAAGCTCAATTAGATCGTTCACAACAATCGACTGATCAGTAAGGATTTGCTCAATCTCAGAGAAGTTCAAAGACGACCCGTTAGAAAAGAAGACAGTGCCTGATTCAGTGGCCGCGTTCCCGGCGGTAAAATTGATGGCCGTCACTGTGCCCGCGGGCAGGCCCGCTAGGTCAAGAACATCAATGTCCGCGTTATCGTCATCCTCGCCACCCTCAACGGTGACCACACCTAATTCACCTACTTCGGCGCTTGCTACGATGAACCGATCAGAGTCTGTCCCACCGGCAGCAACATCAGCGCCACCATCAAGCGTGATGACATCTTCACCAAAGCCACCGCTTATTGTGTCATCGCCAGCGCCGCCAGAAATGGTATCCGCGCCTTCGCCACCCTCAATCGTGTCATCGCCGTCTTCACCAAAAATAACGTCATCGCCCGCACCACCCAGAAGCGTATCGTCAGAGCCTTCAAATACCACAGGCACGCCGCTTGGAAGTGTATCACCGAATGTATAGCTGTCGCGAACACCAGGAGCTTGTGCAACACGTGGGCTTATTTCGACATCATAAAATGTACGATCTGTAAATTGAACGCTGCCAGTTCCTTGTTGGTTCAAACTGCCGAAAAAGGTTACTCCCTCGCTCGTCACAGTATCTGCCACACCACCATCAACGTAGCTGTCAAACTGTGAGGAAGAAAAACTAATGGCCGGATCGATAGATGTGCTGCCGTTATTGGTAAGAAGACCCGTGCTGATCTGACCCGTAAGTGCAATTGGGTTGCCTACATCATCAATGAATTCGACCCGCAATTTGATGTCTGCGTCTGATAAATCTGTGATCTCGTCCCAACTCAAACGATCACGAGACTGGAAACCGTTAAAGTTACCGCCATTTTGGAAGGTAAGCCCGGAAATTCCCGCCCCCAGTTCAGTGATAGTTACCCGCGCGAACACCTCAGAGCCGTCAGCGAGCGTTGCAACATCAGCTAACACCCACCCCTGACCGGCCTGCAGATCAAAGTTATTTGCGCTTCCGGCACCAGGCGCAAAGATGGAGCCCGGAACAAGTCCCCCAAAGCTGTTATCAAGCACCCCGATCAAGCCTACGTCTTCGCCCGGCGCTGTCGCACCATTGTTGAACTCATCAAGCGTGGTGTCGCCGTAAAGTGTGTCGTTACCCTCGTTCCCCTCGAGGTAATCATCACCGTTACCGCCGAACAGAACATCGTCTCCGGTGCCCCCAAAGAGGCTGTCATCGGAGTCTTTACCGTCGAGCGTATCATTGCCGCTACCGCCGAAAAGCACATCGGGAGAGGCCGTAGCCGGATCAATATCGACCGCGCCAACGGCACCGCCGAGCACGATATCATCGCCCTCACCACCGTTCAGCGTATCAGCGCCAAGTCCACCGATCACGGTATCATTACCAGCGCCACCAAGAATACTGTCGTTTCCAGAGCCACCATCAATCAGGTCATCGTCATCGCCACCGTCAAGCGTGTCCGTCCCAGTCCCCCCAAGGATCGTGTCGTTACCAACACCGCCCGTGATGCTGTCATCACCTTCGTCGCCGGACAGGATGTCATCACCCTCGCCGCCATCGACGATGTCGTTGCCTTTGCCGCCGGAAAGTTGATCAGTGCCTGCACCGCCATCGACAATATCAACGCCGCCTGCACCGAACACCATATCGTTGCCAGCACCAGAGTTAAGAACGTCATTGCCGTCTTCAGGACAGTCAAGTTGACCATCGACAAATGCGATTGGACCAAAGCCAAATCCACTTTGCGCCGCACCAGATGTCAGTGTGAAATTAAAGCCCGTGCGGTCATCAAAACTTACCGAGATATCATCTGCGGAACTGCCCGCCGCCGCGCCGCCCACAGCGGACATTTGCCCTTCAGCTTGGGTCACATTGAGCGTGGTCGCACTTTCAGTTGTCCAGCCCGTGATCGAGCCAAGGCTAATGCCAAGTGCCTCGCCGCCACCAAGACCAGTAAAGTTCAGGCTGCTATCAAGAGCCACCGCAGCGCCGCTTATCGCATTGAAGAACTCGATCCGGAATGTTGCACTTTCACCGGCAAGTGATGTGTCCGCACCACCGTTCAGCGCAATGCCGCCAGCGCCATCGTTCAGCTGAACATCAAGGCCAGCATTCGTTGTCTCAACCAACGTGAGGCGTGCAAAAATTGGCTCGCCGGTTTGGGTTGCGCCAATATTATATTCGATCGTGTCGCCGGCAGCCGCATTACCACCGCCAGAAGTGTCACTGCCAGCACGCAGGTCAGAGCCGGTGAAGCTTACGCTATCCAGAACGCGGCCAGAGCCAATCGCGCCTTGACCGTCTGCATCAATTTGCGCACCACCGAAGATCACGTCATCACCTGATCCGGTTGTGATCGTGTCATTGCCACCGTTGCCGACAATCGTATTGTTACCGCCAAGCGACGTAAACGTATCGTCCCCGTCTTGACCGATCAGAACATCATTGCCTTCACCCGACAGAATTGTGTTGTCGCCGCGGCCACCATCAACGGTGTTTGTACCGGCGCCTGTGTCGATGAAGTCATCACCCAAGCCGCCAAAGAGCGCGTCATCGCCCTCGCCACCAATTAGGCTATCATCGCCAGAGCCGCCGTGGATGTCATCATCCCCGTCACCGCCCTCAAGCACATCAGAGCCGGACCCACCCACAAGGTGGTCATCACCCGTGTTGCCGAGCAAGGTATCGTTACCGTCCCCACCCTCAAGCGTGTCATTGTCCGCGCCACCATCAAGCGTGTCATCACCACTGCCGCCGCGCAGGGTATCTTCGCCCTCATCACCAAAGATCGCATCATTATCGGCGCCACCGAAAATGTCATCATTGCCAGTTCCACCACGAAGGGTGTCAACGCCTAGGCCGCCGTCAATGGCATCGTGATCTGCGCCACCGTCGATTGTGTCGTCACCAAAGCCGCCGAAGATAACGTCTTCACCTTCGTTACCTTCAATGCTGTCAGTACCAATCCCACCAAAGATGGTGTCGTCACCAAGCCCACCGGTAATGATATCCGCACCTTCATCGCCGCGCAGAACATCATCACCTTCGTCGCCCGATATCGTATCATCGCCAAGGCCACCTGAAATCGTGTCATCACCCTGACCGCCGATGCCATCATCATTACCCTGCTCAAGGTTCAGCGTATCATTGCCGTCCTCACCAAGCACAACATCATCACCAAGTGCCGCGAAAACCGTATCGTCTAAATCACCCGCGATGACCAAATCATCATCGCCAAAAGTTGGACGACCATCGGGCAAGCTGGCGCCTAAGGCATCAAAATCATCAATCACGTCACCGTCATTATCGCCAACATAATTGGTGTCGATCAGGTCAGCGGACGCAACACCGCCCGTGTCCCCAAAGACGATACCGTCACGCACATCATCAACAACTTCGATGCGTTCGATATTGCGGAAAGTAACCGTCCCACCATTTACCAACTCGCCTGACGGCAGGCGGAAATTGAGGATAACTGTACCACTCTCACTGATGCCCGTTGCGGGATCGAACGTGGGGTCAGTTTCGTCATATGTGACGACGGAATCTGGTGTTATGCGCAGCGTATCGAAGTCATCCCCCGCTTCACCACCGTCAAATAGCGATCCCTCGCCACCGCCAACAAACGTATCACGGTCCGCACCGCCAAAGATTTGGTCAGCCTCGGCACTACCAGAAATGAAGTCATTACCCGCGCCACCAAAGGCCGTGTCGACACCATTACCAACGCGGATGCGGTCATCGCCATCCCCGCCTTCGATCATATCGTTGCCATTACCTGCAACGATCGTGTCATCACCATCACCGCCCACGATGCTATCAGAACCGTCGCGTGCCTCAATGTAGTCGTGACCATCACCACCGATGATCAGGTTATCCCCGTCACCCGCAATTAGGCCGTCATCACCCGCGCCGCCCAGCAATGTGTCATTGCCCGTGCCGCCCGATACAAAATCATCACCGTCGCCCGCATCAAGCAAGTCATCACCGGCACCCCCCGTAAGGGCGTCATCACCGTCGCCACCATAAAGGGTGTCATTGTCTTTACCGCCATCAAGACGGTCATCCCCGCTACCGCCAAACAATGTGTCAGAGCCACTATTGCCGTCGATAAGGTCATCCCCGAATTCACCATAAATCGTGTCATCGCCCGCACCACCGACGATGGTATCGCCCTCATCCGTTGTGGCACCAAACACAGCGATATTATCCAGGGCAACACCGATGTTGTTTTCAACACCCAGACCCTCAAACTCCAGCCGGTTCGAGCCGTCACCACTGCCACCAGTCAGGGTGAATTGATAGCTCTGCATAGCGCCTTCATCCGGCGTGATAGTATCAATCAGCTCTCCGCCGAAATAGACATTCACACTCTCGGACTGCCCCAATGCATTGGCCGCATCGAATGAAAACTCGTAACTTTCACCCGCAACAACACCTTGCACAAAGTGACCAATGCGGATGTTTCCATCGACACCGTCAAGGTTCAGCCACGTCACACCACTAGAGGCTTCAATCCCACCAGCGCCGTTGTTTTGCAGCACAAACCGTTCACCATTTTCAGTGGTCCAAACGCCTACGGTTCCATCGCCGATCGCACCGAAATCCGTCTGCTGGACGTCGAATACGGAGCCACCCAGAACTGCATCACCGTCAAAGCTTGCGTTCAAAATAAGGTTGTCACCCGTGCCGTAGGCACCGCCACCAAAGCCACCAAAGATCAGGTCGTTGCCATCACCACCAGAGATGTCATCAGCGCCACCAGAACCGACAACTGTGTCATCGCCAGCACCACCGTCGATGAAATCATCACCTGTTGTGTTGTAATCGCCGCCAATCGTATTGGGGCCGTCGCCCACGACGAAATCATTGCCGTCATCACCATAAATGGTGTCATCACCGC
>Ga0209653_1002381_pt1 | contig 13752 bp, 25 predicted proteins | sample SaaInl6LU_22_DNA_FD_184644 | JGI IMG/M metagenome (GOLD analysis project Ga0209653, IMG submission 184644) | Marine microbial communities from expanding oxygen minimum zones in the Saanich Inlet - ESP_116LU_22_DNA (SPAdes) (version 2) | ecosystem: Environmental > Aquatic > Marine > Intertidal... | reverse complement strand
GGTCGTGGTCAGTACGGTCACGTGGTCGTCAAGATCGATCCGCTGCCCTTGGATAGCGAAGAAAACTTCGAATTCGTCAACGAAATCGTCGGCGGTGTCGTTCCTAAGGAATACATCCCCGCAGTTTCTAAGGGTATCGAAGAGCAGATGAAGAACGGCGTTATTGCGGGTTACCCCTTGTTGGGTGTTCGTGCGACGTTGATCGACGGCTCTTACCACGATGTCGACTCGAACGAGATGGCGTTTAAGATCGCGGGTTCTATGGCAATGAAGAAGGGCGCGCTTGAAGCGAACCCGGCTTTGCTCGAGCCCATGATGAAAGTTGAAGTCACTACACCCGAAGAAAACATGGGTGACGTGATCGGTGACCTTAACCGTCGTCGCGGCCTAGTAGGCGGCATGGAAGACGGTGTTAACGGCATCAAGATCGTGACAGCTGAAGTTCCCTTGTCGGAAATGTTCGGTTATGCAACGGATCTGCGTGGCTTCACTCAGGGCCGTGCGTCATACAGCATGGAATTCAAACAGTACGCAGAAGCTCCGTCTTCAGTGGCTGATGAAATCATTAAAAAGAACAACGGTTAATAGGAGCCTGACTCATGGCAAAAGAAACCTTTGAACGTTCCAAGCCCCACGTAAACGTGGGCACCATTGGTCACGTTGACCACGGTAAAACCACTTTGACTGCGGCTCTGACGCGCGTATGTGCTGAAGTATTCGGCGGTACAGCTCAGGCGTTCGACCAGATCGACAACGCTCCCGAAGAGCGTGAGCGTGGTATTACCATTGCGACCTCGCACGTAGAATACGAATCAACCATTCGTCACTACGCACACGTTGACTGCCCCGGCCACGCTGACTACGTCAAGAACATGATCACCGGTGCTGCCCAGATGGACGGCGCGATCCTGGTATGTTCAGCGGCTGACGGCCCGATGCCTCAGACGCGTGAGCACATCCTGCTGTCACGTCAGGTTGGCGTACCTTACATCGTTGTGTTCCTGAACAAAGCGGACATGGTTGACGATGAAGAGCTGCTAGAGCTGGTTGAAATGGAAGTTCGTGAACTTCTAGACCAGTACGAGTTCCCGGGTGACGACACTCCGATCGTCGTCGGTTCTGCTCTGAAAGCACTGGAAGGTGACACTTCAGACATCGGTATGCCTGCGGTTCAGAAGCTGGTTGAGACTCTGGATGCTTACATCCCTGAGCCTGAGCGTGCGGTTGACCAGCCCTTCCTGCTGCCGATCGAAGACGTATTCTCGATCTCTGGCCGTGGTACGGTTGTGACCGGTCGTGTTGAGCGTGGCATCGTGAACGTCGGCGACGAGATCGAAATCGTTGGTATCGCGGACACCACCAAGACGACGTGTACGGGTGTTGAAATGTTCCGTAAGCTGCTGGACGAAGGTCGTGCAGGTGAGAACGTTGGCGTATTGCTACGTGGCACCAAGCGTGACGAAGTTCAGCGTGGTCAGGTACTGGCTAAGCCCGGTTCAATCACGCCTCACACTGAGTTCACTGCGGAAGTCTACGTTCTGTCAAAAGACGAAGGCGGCCGTCACACTCCGTTCTTCAAAGGCTACCGTCCCCAGTTCTACTTCCGTACTACGGACGTAACGGGTGCGTGTGAATTGCCTGAAGGCGTAGAAATGGTTATGCCGGGTGACAACATCCAGATGACGGTTACGCTGATCGCACCGATCGCTATGGAAGAAGGTCTGCGTTTCGCGATTCGCGAAGGCGGCCGTACCGTAGGTGCAGGTGTTGTAGCTAAAATCATCAAGTAATTCTGGAAATGTGGGGTTCGAGCCGGCGCTAGCGTCCAAGCGCGAACCACCCTTCAGAATTCGAAAAGCCCCGGTCGAGAGACTGGGGTTTTTTTGTGGGCGGTTGCTCTTTAGATAAGCCGCGTTCAGCGGTTGATTTATGTTGGTAACCTCTTTACTATTCGCGCTCCCTTTTTCCGGGTGCATTTTCGCGCCCTGAAAAAATAACTAGGAGTAAACGCAGCGATGCAGAACCAAAAAATCCGCATTCGCCTGAAAGCGTTTGATCACCGTTTGATCGACGCCTCAGCATTGGAAATCGTGGACACAGCTAAGCGCACTGGCGCTCAGGTCAACGGCCCGATCCCCTTGCCGACGCGTAAAGAGCGTTACACCGTTCTGGTTTCACCTCACGTCAACAAAGACGCGCGTGACCAGTACGAAATGCGGACTCACAAGCGGATGCTCGACATTATCGAGCCCACTGACAAGACCGTAGACGCGCTGATGAAGCTGGATCTGGCAGCAGGCGTAGATGTTCAAATCAGCCTAGGCTGATTGATTAGTCCAACCCGCCGAAAACCGGGCGGATGTTGGTGACAAACGGTGCGTGTGTAGAACCGAAAAGGGCCATAGCGGGTGCAAGCCCCGTATGCAGACGGAATGGAGATAGCAAATGGCTATTGGATTGATCGGCCGTAAGGCCGGAATGACTCGGATTTTCACCGAGGAAGGCGTATCAGTGCCTGTGACCGTTATTGAAGTGACGCCTAACCGCGTTGCCCAGGTTAAAACTGATGATACTGACGGCTACAGCGCTGTTCAGTTGACCGTAGGCGAGCGTCGCTTGTCGCGTGTCTCAAAGCCTGTCCAGGGCCACGTCAACAAGAATGGCGTGCAAGTGGGTCGTGGTTTCTGGGAATTGCGTGCTGATGCTCAAGAGCTGCCTGAAGTAGGTAGTGAGCTGACGGTTGAAGCATTTGAAGCGGGCCAGAAAGTAGACGTTACCGGCCAGTCCAAGGGTAAAGGTTTCCAGGGCGCGATTAAGCGTTGGAACTTCTCCATGCAGGACGCTACTCACGGTAACTCCTTGAGCCACCGTGCTCCGGGTTCTATCGGTCAGTGCCAAACCCCCGGTCGTGTCTGGAAAGGCAAGAAAATGGCGGGCCACATGGGTGCTGAGCGTGTAACGGTTCAGTCTCTTGAAATCGTTCGTGTTGACGCGGAACGTAACCTGCTGTTGGTGAAGGGCGCAGTGCCCGGCGCTGAAGGCGGTGACGTGATCGTCAAGCCGACTGTCAAAATCAAGCGCTAAGGAGTCGAGTGATGGAAATTCAAATCGCCGGCGGCGGCGCAACCCAAGTTTCTGACGACGTGTTTGGTCGTGACTTTAACGAGTCATTGATCCACCAGGTTGTCACTGCGTTCATGGCAGGAGCTCGTCAGGGTTCCAAGGCACAAAAGACTCGTTCTGACGTATCTGGTGGCGGTAAAAAGCCCTGGCGTCAAAAGGGTACTGGCCGTGCTCGTGCAGGTACGATCCGTAGCCCTATCTGGCGTTCGGGTGGTGTGACCTTTGCTGCGCGTCCTCGTGACCATGAGCAAAAAGTAAACCGCAAGATGTACCGCGCAGCGGTTCGTAGCATCTTGTCTGAGTTGGTTCGTCAGGACCGTCTAGTCGTCGTAGAAAAGCTGGAAGTGGCTGAAGCCAAGACCAAGCTGATGGCTGCCAAGCTGAATGAGCTGGGTTGCGATCGCGGCGCGTTGATCGTGACTGAAGAGCTGGACGCGAATGTGTTCCTATCAGCTCGCAACATCCCTTACGTGACTGCGGTCGACGTAGCGGGCGTTGATCCTGTGAGCTTGATCGGTTTCGACAAGGTCGTGATGACTGTCGACGCAGTGAAGCGCATCGAGGAGAACCTGGCATGAACCAAGAACGCGTATATCAAGTTATCGTAGCTCCGCACATCTCTGAGAAGGCGACCCTGGTAGCTGAAGCTAACAACCAGTACGTCTTCAAAGTTGCACCCGATGCTACGAAGCGTGAAATCAAGTTGGCCGTTGAGCAGCTGTTTGAAGTAACAGTGACCAAGGTCAACACGGTTAACATCAAGGGCAAAACCAAGCGTACTGCACGTGGTTTTGGTAAGCGCAACGACATCCGCAAGGCATACGTGACCTTGGCTGAAGGCCAAGAGATCGAGCTGGGCGGCGAATAAGGGAAGTAAAATGCCTGTAATTAAGACTAAACCTACTTCTCCGGGCCGTCGTCACCTTGTCAAAGTGGTACATCCCCACTTGCACAAGGGTGCTCCGTACGCGCCCCTACTAGAGAAGAAATCAAAGACCGGTGGTCGTAACAACCAAGGTCGTATCACTACACGTCACGTGGGCGGCGGTCACAAGCACCACTACCGTGTAATCGATTTTAAGCGCAACAAAGACGGTATCCCCGGCAAGGTTGAGCGTATCGAATACGATCCTAACCGTAGCGCCCACATCGCCTTGGTTCTGTACGCAGACGGCGAGCGTCGTTACATTTTGGCCCCCAAGGGCTTGTTCGCGGGCGACGCTGTTCGTTCGGGTGTTGATGCACCTATGAAGGCCGGTTCTTGCTTGCCTCTGCGTAACATTCCTGTGGGTTCAACCATTCACAACATCGAACTGCGCCCGGGTAAGGGTGGTCAGATCGCACGTTCAGCTGGTACCAGTGCCCAACTTGTGGCGCGTGAGGGTGCTTACGCAACGGTGCGTCTGCGTTCAGGCGAGATGCGCAAGATTCCTTCGGATTGCCGAGCGACTCTGGGCGAAGTCTCAAACTCTGAGCACAGCTTGCGTCAGTTGGGTAAAGCGGGTGCGTCGCGCTGGCGCGGTATCCGTCCGACCGTTCGTGGTGTTGTTATGAACCCCGTCGATCACCCCCACGGTGGTGGTGAAGGTCGTACTTCAGGTGGCCGTCATCCGGTTACGCCTTGGGGTATGCCGACCAAGGGTTACAAGACGCGCAAGAACAAGCGTACCGACAAATTCATCGTCCGCCGTCGCGGCCAGAAATAAGGAGAGAGATAGATGCCTCGTTCTCTACGCAAGGGACCGTTCATCGACCTTCACCTTCTTAAGAAGGTCGAAGTCGCGAGCGAAAACAACGACAAGCGCCCGGTTAAAACCTGGTCTCGTCGCAGCATGATCATTCCGACCATGGTAGGTCTGACGATTGCCGTTCATAACGGTCGTCAGCACGTTCCGGTATTCGTTACCGAAGAAATGGTTGGCCATAAACTAGGTGAGTTCGCACCGACCCGTACCTATCGTGGTCACGCGGCTGACAAGAAAGCCAAGAAAGGACGTTAAGCATGACTGAAGTAGCAGCAACACTTCGCGGCGCGCGTATGTCGGCACAGAAAGCCCGTCTGGTTGCGGATCAAATCCGTGGCAAGAAGGTTGAAGAAGCCCTCGACATCCTGGCTTTCTCCACCAAGAAAGGTGCCGCAATCGTTAAGAAAGTGCTCGAGTCAGCAGTAGCTAACGCTGAGCATAACGAAGGCAAAGATATCGACGATTTGGCGGTATCAACCATTTTCGTTGACGAAGGTATGACCATGAAGCGTATCCGTCCGCGTGCCAAAGGCCGCGCAGACCGGATTCTAAAGCGTTCATGTCACATCACCGTCAAGGTTTCGGAAGTTTAAGGAGCGTTTGCAATGGGTCAGAAAGTACACCCCAACGGCATCCGGCTCGGAATCGTCAAGGACCACCAGTCTGTATGGTATGCAGACAAGTCCAAGTACGGCGAAACCTTGCTGAGTGACCTGAAAGCCCGAGCATTCCTGCTCGAGAAATTAAAAAGTGCCCAGGTGAGTGGCGTACGCATTGAGCGTCCGGCCGCTAACGCAAAGGTCACGATTGCCACGGCTCGCCCTGGCATCGTGATTGGCAAGAAAGGCGAAGACATCGAGATTCTGCGCAAGGAACTCGCCAAATTGATGGGCGTTCCGGTTCAGATCAACATCGAAGAAGTTCGTAAGCCCGAGTTGGACGCAGCCCTGGTCGCCCAGAGCATCGCAGGCCAGCTGGAGCGTCGCGTTATGTTCCGTCGCGCTATGAAGCGTGCGGTTCAAAACGCAATGCGTCTGGGTGCCGAAGGTATTCGTGTTCAGGTCGGTGGTCGTCTAGGTGGCGCGGAAATCGCACGTACCGAATGGTACCGCGAAGGTCGTGTTCCTTTGCACACACTGCGTGCAGACATCGATTACAGCACAGCTGAAGCCTCTACTACGTACGGCATCATCGGCATCAAAGTGTGGATCTTCAAAGGCGAAGTTCTCGGCGGCATTCAGGCTGTTCGTGATCAAGCTGCTGCGGCTCAGCGCCGTGACGCTGCCAAGAAGAACGGACCAAGGGGATAAGCGGAAATGTTGCTACCAAAGCGCATGAAATACCGCAAAGTGCAGAAAGGCCGTAACCGCGGTCTGGCACAGCGCGGAAGCAAAGTCAGCTTCGGTGAGTTCGGTCTTAAGGCCGTTAGCCGTGGCCGCATGACTTCACGTCAGATTGAAGCAGGTCGTCGTACGATCACTCGTAAAGTGAAACGTGGCGGTAAGTTGTGGATTCGGGTATTCCCCGACAAGCCTATTACTCAGAAGCCCCTAGAAGTACGTCAGGGTAAAGGTAAGGGTAACGTCGAGTATTGGGTTGCTCAGATCCAGCCTGGTCGTGTTTTGTATGAAATTGAAGGTGTGACCGAAGAGCAGGCTCGTGAAGCCTTCACTTTGGCGGCGGCAAAGCTGCCCTTTGAAACCACCTTCGTTAAGCGGACGGTAATGTAATGAAAGCGAGCGAACTTCGTGAGAAGGACGTTGCTGCTCTGAACGACGAGCTGCTGAACCTCCGCAAGGAGCAGTTCCAGCTTCGTCTACAGAAGGCAACTGGCCAGTTGGGTCAAACCCACCTGATGAAACAGACACAGCGTCAAATCGCACGTGTCAAAACTTTGATTGCTGAAAAGCAGGCCTAAGGAGACAGTTATGACAGAGCAAACTACCGCTCGGACCCTGTCCGGCCGTGTTGTCAGCAACAAGATGGACAAGACCATCGTGGTCATGATCGAGCGCAAGGTGAAGCACCCCTTGTATGGCAAGATCATTAAGCGCAGCACCAAGGTGCACGCACACGATGAAAACAATGAATGCAACATCGGTGACTTTGTAACCGTGGTCGAATCTCGTCCGCTGTCAAAGACCAAGAGCTTCGCTCTGGTTAGCATCGATGAGCGCGCAGTACAGGTCTGAGGAGACATATAGATGATCCAGACTGAATCAATGCTCGACGTAGCAGACAACAGTGGTGCTCGTCGCGTACAATGCATCAAGGTACTCGGCGGTTCACACCGTCGTTATGCCAGCGTGGGCGATATCATCAAAGTGACGGTCAAGGAAGCAATTCCCCGTGGCAAGGTCAAGAAAGGCCAGGTGATGAACGCGCTAGTAGTGCGGACAAAGAAAGGCATCCGTCGTCCCGACGGTTCGCTGATCAAATTCGACGGCAATGCGGCGGTTATTTTGAACGCCAACAATGCGCCCGTCGGCACCCGTATTTTTGGACCCGTGACTCGTGAACTGCGCGGTGAGCAGTTCATGAAGATCATTTCATTGGCACCGGAGGTGCTCTGAGATGGCTGCGAAAATTAAACGCAACGACGAAGTAATCGTGTTGACCGGTAAGGACAAGGGCAAGCGCGGTAAAGTATTGGTCGTCGGCACTGATGGTCGTTTGATCGTCAGTGGCGTCAACATGATCAAGAAACACCAGAAGCCTAACCCTATGGCCCAAAAGCCTGGCGGCATTATTGAAAAGGAAGCCCCCATTCAGGCTTCAAATGTGGCGATTTTTAACCCCACGACTGGCAAGGCCGATCGTGTAGGTTTCTCTGTTGCTGAAGACGGTACCAAGGTACGCGTATTCAAAAGCAACGGCGAAACGGTTTAATCGCTTTTTATAAACGCCTAAGAGCAGGAATCTAAGCCATGGCGAGATTGAAAGAAGTCTACAAAGAGAAGGTTGTACCTTCTCTAGTAGAACAGTTCGGATATACCAATCCGATGCAAGTTCCGAAGATCACGAAAGTCACCCTAAACATGGGTGTCGGTGAAGCGATCAACGACAAAAAACTAATTGATGCAGCTTACGCTGACATGACCTTGATCGCGGGCCAAAAGCCTGTGGTGACCAAGGCGCGCAAGTCTGTGGCGGGTTTCAAAATCCGTCAGGGCTGGCCGATCGGTTGCAAGGTCACGTTGCGTGGCGCACAGATGTGGGAATTCTTAGACCGCCTAATCAGCCTGTCTATCCCCCGTATCCGCGACTTCCGTGGACTGAGTGCAAAAAGCTTTGACGGCCGTGGCAACTATGCCATGGGTGTTAAAGAGCACATCATGTTCCCCGAAATTGACTACGACAAGATCGACAAGATCCGTGGTCTGGATATCGTGATCACTACCAGCGCAAATACGGACGATGAAGGTCGTGCTTTGCTGGCAGCGTTCAACTTCCCGTTCCGCAAGTGAGGTTATAGAAATGGCTAAGACTTCAATGATCCAGCGCGAAATCAAGCGGGAAAAAACCGTTGCACGTTTTGCTGCTAAGCGTCAGGCCCTAAAGGCCATCATCAAGAACCCCGAGAGTACTGAAGAGCAAATCTGGGAAGCGCAGCAGAAGCTGCAAAAGCTACCCCGTGATGCATCTCCGGCTCGTCAGCAGCGTCGTTGCCAGCTGACCGGTCGTCCTCACGCGGTTTACCGTAAGTTTAAACTCAGCCGTATCAAGCTGCGTGAAGCCACTATGCGTGGTGAAGTGCCTGGCTTGAAGAAAGCGAGCTGGTAAGGGAGCGAATCACATGAGTATGCAAGATACCGTAGCGGACATGCTGACTCGCATCCGCAACGCACAAATGGCTAAGTTGCCCAGCGTTGCAATGCCCAGCAGCACGCTAAAAGTTAGCATCGCCAACGTACTGGTCGAGGAAGGTTTCCTAGGCAGTGCGGTTGTTGAAGCTGACGGAGCTAAAAAGACACTGAACTTGACCCTGCGTTATTTCGAAGGCCAGCCCGTGATCCAAGAGATCAAGCGCTACAGCCGTCCGGGTCTGCGTCAGTACAAGGGTTCTCAGGACCTGCCGAAAGTTTCTGGCGGCCTGGGTGTTTCAATCGTCTCGACTTCAAAGGGTGTAATGACTGATCGTCAAGCGCGCCAAGAGAACGTCGGTGGCGAAGTTCTCTGCACCGTATTCTAAGGAGTAGTTATGTCTCGCGTAGCAAAAGCTCCTATTAACGTACCTTCTGGCGTGACTGTAAGCATGACGGGCCAGGCGGTTTCAGTTAAAGGATCAAAAGGCGAACTATCGCTCGAGGTCAATGACCTGGTCGCAGTGAGCTTCGAAGACAATGTCCTGACATTTGCACCCAAGGGTGAAGATTCAAAGGGCTGGGCACAGGCAGGTACTGCTCGTGCCATCGTGAACAACATGGTCCAGGGCGTATCAGAAGGTTTCGAAAAGAAACTTCAGCTGATCGGCGTTGGTTACCGTGCACAGGTTCAAGGCAGCAGCATCAACTTGACGTTGGGCTTCTCACACCCCGTGGTGTATCAGTTGCCTGCCGGCGTGACTGCAGAGTCACCCAGCAACACCGAGTTGGTTCTTAAGTCCGCTGACAAGCAATTGCTAGGTCAGTGCGCAGCTGAGATCCGCGCATACCGTAAGCCTGAGCCCTACAAAGGCAAAGGTGTTCGTTACGCTGACGAGCACGTTCGTCGCAAAGAAGCCAAGAAGAAGTAAGGAGAGACGAGGATGGACAAGAAATCACAACGTCTGCGTCGCGCTCGCCGTGCACGCTTCAAGATTCGCGAACTGGGTGCAGTGCGCCTGTGCGTTCACCGCACGCCGCGCCACATCTACGCTCAGGTTATCTCTGCCGATGGCGGCCAGGTTCTAGCTCAGGCTTCAACCTTGGACAAGGACCTGCGTGCCGAAGCCGGTGGCAATGCTGATGCAGCGACCAAGGTCGGTGCTTTGTTGGCCGAGCGCGCTAAGAGCGCCGGTGTCACCAAAGTGGCATTTGACCGTTCGGGTTTTAAATATCATGGCCGCGTGAAAGCGCTAGCCGAAGCCGCCCGTGAAGGCGGCCTTGAGTTCTAAGGGTATTCACATGGCAGCTAAACAAGAAAACCAAGGCGATCTGCAGGAAAAGCTGGTTCAGATCAACCGTGTTGCTAAGGTTGTTAAAGGTGGTCGTATCTTCGGCTTCACCGCATTGACAGTCGTAGGCGACGGCGAAGGTAAGGTCGGCTTCGGTCGTGGCAAGGCACGTGAAGTGCCTGTTGCGATCCAGAAGGCGATGGAAAACGCTCGTCGTAACATGGTCTCTGTCGAGTTGGATGGCGATACCATTCAATACCCTGTCAAGGCTCGTCACGGCTCAGCCAAGATCTACATGCAGCCTGCATCTGCTGGTACCGGTGTTATCGCCGGTGGCGCAATGCGCGCTGTATTGGAAATGGCTGGTGTTCAAAACGTATTGGCTAAGTGCTACGGCTCTACCAACCCGGTGAACGTGGTTCGCGCCACGATCAAAGGCCTGCAAGACATGCAGAGCCCCGAGGCGGTAGCAGCGCGTCGCGGTAAGTCCGTTAAAGAAATCACGGGCTAAGGAAAGGTCATGGCTAAAAACACTATCAAGGTCACCCTGACCCAGAGCCCGATTCGCCGTATCAAGGCGCACAAGGCATGTGTCGCGGGTCTAGGCCTACGCAAGATCCGTCAAACTGTGGAAGTCGAAGACACCCCCTCAGTTCGCGGAATGATCAACAAAGTTAGCTACATGGTTAAGGTTGAAGGGGAATAATATGGACATGCGTCTAAACACCCTGTCACCGGCTCCGGGCAGCAAGACCTCTAAAAAACGTGTCGGCCGTGGTATCGGTTCTGGCCTGGGTAAAACCGGTGGCCGTGGACACAAAGGTCTTAAATCTCGTAGTGGCGGTTCAGTTAAGCCGGGCTTCGAAGGCGGTCAAATGCCTTTGCAGCGTCGTCTGCCTAAGTTCGGTTTCACCAGCCGTAAGAGCCTAGTGGCTCAAGAAGTTCGTTCACACGAGCTGGCGTTGGTTGAAGCGGACGTTATCGATCTAGAAGCGCTGAAAGCAGCGGGCTTGGTTCGTAAGTCAACATTGCACGTTAAAGTCATGTTGTCTGGCGAGCTGACCAAAGCCGTCACGCTCAAGGGCATTAAAGCTACCAAAGGTGCTACTGCTCAGATCGAAGCGGCTGGCGGTAAGGTCGAGGAATAAGCATGGCAGCACGCGGCGACATGGCAAAATCGGGTGGATTGACAGAGTTGTGGGCACGCCTACGCTTTGTTCTCCTCGCGATTGTCATTTATCGAATCGGCGCGCACATTCCGGTACCGGGCATTAACCCAGACCGGTTGGCTGAGCTGTTCGAACAGAACTCGGGAACCATCCTGAGTCTGTTCAACAAGTTCTCAGGTGGTGCATTGGAGCGGATGAGTATTTTCGCTCTAGGCATCATGCCGTATATCAGTGCGTCGATTATCATGCAGCTATTGTCCTCTACAGTGCCTTCGCTTGAAGCGCTGAAGAAAGAGGGCGAGGCAGGTCGCCGCAAGATCTCTCAGTACACCCGTTACGCTACCGTCGCCTTGGCGTTGGTTCAGGCGGTGGGTGTATCGATGGGTCTGGCTGGCCAGGGCATCGCATTTACAACCGACTTCCAATTCCATTTTGTTGCGGTCACCACCTTTGTGGCAGGTGCTGTTTTCATGATGTGGTTGGGTGAGCAGGTCACTGAGCGCGGGATTGGTAACGGTATTTCGTTGTTAATCTTCGCGGGCATTATTGCTGGCTTGCCTGGCGCAATCGGGCAGTCCTTCGAGGCGGCACGTCAGGGCGATATCAACATTATCGCGTTGCTGGTGATTGCATTTGTGGCTGTCGCAGTGATTGGTTTCATCGTGTTCATGGAACGCGGTCAGCGTCGCATTACCGTTAACTATGCTCAGCGTCAGCAGGGCAAGAAAATGGTTGCGGCACAGCAGAGCCATCTACCGCTCAAGATCAACATGGCGGGTGTAATCCCACCGATCTTTGCTTCGTCCATCCTGTTGTTCCCGGCCTCGATTGGTCAGTGGTTCGGCAGCGGAAACGAAAGCTTGGGTTGGTTGAGTGATATCACCTTGTTGTTGGGGCCGGGCCAGCCGTTGTATTACGTGCTGTTTGCGATCGCGATCGTCTTCTTCTGTTATTTCTACACCGCGCTGGTTTTCAATCCCCGCGATGTCGCAGATAACTTGAAGCGTTCGGGTGCCTTTATTCCTGGGATTCGTCCGGGTGAACAGTCCAGTAAGTACATCGATCAGGTCATGACACGTCTGACCGTTTGGGGTGCTGCTTATATTACGGCTGTATCACTGATGCCTCAGGCAATGGTTCAGTTCTTTAACGTGCCTTTCTATTTCGGCGGCACTTCGTTGTTGATCGTGGTCGTTGTGATCATGGACTTCATGGGTCAGGTTCAAAGCCACCTTATGAGTCATCAATACGAGTCGCTGATGAAGAAGAGCAACTTAAAAGGTTCAGGAGGCGCTGGCGGTTTGCTCCGCTAGCCCTTGATTAGGAGAGAACGATGAAAGTTCGTGCTTCAGTAAAAAAGATTTGCCGTAACTGCAAAGTCATCCGTCGCAACGGCTCGCTACGAGTCATCTGCATCGACGGCCGACACAAGCAGCGTCAAGGCTAAACAGGTTGCCCTTGTTAAAAGGGTGTTAAATCTATAAGATACTGCGCCTTCGCGTTGGGCATTGCTCAGCGCAGTCGCAGTGGACAATTAAAAGGTTAGAACATGGCTCGTATTGCGGGTGTCAACATACCTGACAACAAGCATGCAGTGATTTCGCTGACTTACATCTTTGGTGTAGGCCGCACAACTGCAAAGAAAATCTGTGCTGCCACCAGTGTAAACCCGGCTGCAAAGATCAAAGATCTGACAGAAGCGGAACTGGAGTCCCTGCGGACCGAAGTTGGCAAGTTCACCGTCGAAGGTGACCTGCGCCGTGAAGTCAGCATGAACATTAAGCGTCTGATGGACTTGGGTTGCTACCGTGGTTTGCGCCACCGTCGCTCGTTGCCGGTTAACGGCCAGCGCACCAAGACTAATGCGCGGACCCGTAAAGGTCCTCGTAAGCCCATTCGCAAGTAATCGGGATTTAAAGCATGGCTAAGCAACAAGGTCGCAAGAAGGTAAAAAAGCAGGTCTCGGAAGGGGTTTGCCACATTCATGCGTCATTTAACAACACGATCGTGACCATCACTGACCGTCAGGGTAATGCCATTTCATGGGCAACCGCTGGTGGTTCTGGATTCCGTGGTTCACGCAAAAGTACTCCTTTCGCTGCTCAGGTTGCGTCAGAACGCGCAGCTACCGTGGCCGCTGAAATGGGTATGAAAAACGTAGATGTACGAGTTAAGGGTCCTGGCCCGGGTCGCGAAAGCGCCGTTCGTGCGTTGAACGCCGTAGGTTTGAAGGTTGGTCAGATCACTGACGTGACACCGATTCCTCATAACGGCTGCCGCCCCGCTAAAAAGCGTCGGGTGTAAAGGAGCATTTAGATGGCAAGATATCTAGGACCGACGTGTAAGCTAGCACGTCGCGAAGGAACAGATTTGTTCCTGAAGTCTGGCGTTAAGGCGCTAGACAGCAAGTGTAATACTGAGCAAGTGCCCGGTATGCACGGTGCCCGTCGTGGCAAAGTTTCTGACTACGGTCTTCAGTTGCGTGAGAAGCAGAAAGTTCGTCGTATGTACGGCGTACTGGAAAAGCAGTTCCGCGGTTACTACAAAGAAGCCGCTCGTCGTAAAGGCGCAACCGGTGAGAACCTGTTGGCTCTGCTAGAAAGCCGTCTGGACAATGTCG
>Ga0209653_1002379_pt1 | contig 13758 bp, 6 predicted proteins | sample SaaInl6LU_22_DNA_FD_184644 | JGI IMG/M metagenome (GOLD analysis project Ga0209653, IMG submission 184644) | Marine microbial communities from expanding oxygen minimum zones in the Saanich Inlet - ESP_116LU_22_DNA (SPAdes) (version 2) | ecosystem: Environmental > Aquatic > Marine > Intertidal... | reverse complement strand
TTTGAACTAAAAACACCTTCCTCTTTCTAAATTATATTCAAATAAACCTTGTAGAACTTAAAAACTATCTTATATTTGCAGTCTAAATCGCGGGATAGAGCAGTAGGTAGCTCGTCGGGCTCATAACACTCCTTATCACCTAAAACCACATATTTTTATCGGTTGATTTTCAAGTAGTTAAAAATATATAACCATCTTTGTGTTATACGTGCTCCACTCTTGTGTTAGATAAAATACGACTATCCAAATATTTTAATCTTCATTAGTTTCTCTTCTTCTACGTTTAATAAAAGTGGATTGATGTAGTGGTTTTCTAATAACCTCATTGAAGTGTAAGATGACAATAATTTGGTGTCATTTCCCATGGTGTGAAATAACCAAAACACCCTTAAGTCATTTTGTGACTTAAAGGTGTTTTTAATATTTATTACCTTCGAAATAAAATCAAAAAAATTTTATTTCCGAGCTGTTTTATTAGTCATTCTAGGTTCTTAAAATCCAGATCCTGGAGCTTCTGGGCTTGATGCTTGTGCCTTTTGAGGACTTAACAAAACATATGTTCCAATGGCAGTTAAGGCGGCATATTTCCCAAAAGATCCAATCTTTTTTATAGCCTCTTTGCGTGAAATATTTTGTGGGGTAGTTTTCATGATTTCTGTAGTTTTCAATTATTCTATAAATATTTTTTTATTCAGGATACCAATTTCTGTTTCTAATTGAATTAGATACATGCCTTTGGCGACTTTGGGTAAGTCCACATCATTCATCCCATTTCCTTGGAAAGAGCTTGCATGTACTTGCTTTCCTTGCACACTATAGATCCTTACTTTTGCCGCTCCACTTTGAAGACCAACAATTCTTATTGAATTTTCGTTAACGGTATAAATACTTATGTTTTCAAGCTTCAAATTGTCAATTCCAAGTACTTGAGCACTTGTGTGAAGATAATAACGCCCAATACCGTTTAGTGCTTCTGAAAGCGTCGTATTATAGTTCTCGCTTGTTGCTAAACGCGTAAAAGAACCCGCTACTTTGTCTTCTAAATAAACGTCAATACCTTCTGGCAAGTTTTGTGTTGCTGCAACAATCGTAATGGTTGTTCCTGAAGCAGCATTGATTCCTACTGGTATGATCCAATTTTCAAAATTGGTTTCTGGAAGCGATTGAATACCTAAATTTTGTCCTTCACTATCACTAATCAAATGGGTGTAGATTGCAAAACTATTGGCGGTTCCTTCAAAAATACTACTGTCATAACCATTGTCCCAACCTGTGGTAGTTCCTTCAATAAAGAAAATATCGGTACTTCTTGTTTCTGTATCGTTGCTAAGCATCAAGTTGATCTCCGGTCTGGTAGCAGTACTTCTTTGAAAACCATCAGATTGATGTGATTGCATTGCTTCGGTAAATTGAAAGCTATTGTTACCGTTTGAGTTTACAAAAAATCCTTGTGCTGGTGAAACAAATTTAGAAGAAGAAGCTTGGTTATAGGTAACATATGAGCCTGATCCAGAATTCCAAAACCAAAGTGTTTCTTCGGAAAGAATTGTAGAATTGATTGTTAATACATTATTTACTGCATCTGCATTTGAATTTGCAGCAATATAAGATGGATATGGGTTTCCTATTAGATTTAAACCATTGGCATCTTCGGTGATACCGATACTTAGATCTGAAGTAGGAAATGTTCCATTAAAAGAGACAGTTCCTGCTGCGGCTAACTTTACAGAGTATCCTGAACCTGAATCCAAATCCCCTGTAGCTGTAATTGTTTGATAATCCCATCCAGAACCATTATTTAAATAGGGAGCAATACCAATGTTTGAGCCTGATCCTGTTGCAAAAGTGTGATTTGAAATTAAGCCTTCCAAGGTTTCTCCAACAACGGGGCTAGAGACTAGATACCAGTTATTCGAAGAAAGTGCTCTATTATATATTAAATTTCCTGTAAATGAACTCTGTGCAATAAAAGAGGCTCCAGATTCCAGTGTCATCGAATTAACGGCAACTGCTGATGAAGCGGTTGGATAGTTTGAAAGGCCTGATGGGATTTCTACATCATAACTTAAATTAGGAACTCCATTGGACCAATTTTCAATATCAGACCAATCTCCATTCACTGATCCTTGCCAAGTAGTTTCCGGAACATCATTTTCATCTAAAGGATCTGAACCTGCAGCTATTTCATTTAAATTTCCGATACCATCTCCGTCTGTGTCATTCTCCGTATTTAAATGATCATTCGCTGTATTGTCTTCTAAATAATCAGGAACACCATCTGAATCTGTATCTGTTGGTGGATTTTCATACGACCCTTCTTCACTATCAATAATACCATCATTATCTGAATCAAAAAGAGCAATGGTCTTGCTAAATATACAGTCATTATTATCAGTTATGATTACCGTATATTCTCCTGAAGCTAATCCTGTTAATGTGGCTAAAGATGCTCCATTATCCCAATCGAAATTATATGGGGATGTACCTCCTGAAACATTTAAACTAATTGCTCCATTCGATAGATTATCAGAAGCTAACGTATAGGTTACTGAAGCTGATAATTCCGAAGGCTCAGTAATTGAAACTAGTTCTTGCAATGAATTATTTTCGCTATCTGTAACAGTTATTGTATAATCACCTACAGATAAAGAAGTTGCTATTGAAGAGGTTGATACAATACTTGTTCCATCACTCCAACTATATGAGTATAAGTTTATTGACCCATTATTGACAGAAACAGTTGCAGAGCCGTCACTTGCTCCGTGACAACTACAATTCGTTGTTTGATTAACACTTATTCCATCATTATCTTCATTTGTAAATGCTAAGTTTGGAATATCCGAGGCCAGCAAATCATTATAATTTGTATCATTTGACACAGGATTACCAGTTTCTATTGTCAATGAAATATCTCCATCAAAAAGTTCATCATTTGCACCAGTGATTGTTATTGTTTGAGGAATATTCCAGTTTGATGGAGTAAAGACCAATTGATCATGAGAAGAAGTTGCCTCAGATAAATCTGAGGAATTTATTGGTAGCGTAACATCATCTGTTGGGTTTATATCGAGAACTACTGTAAATGAAGCTTCAGAACCACTTTCTGAAGTGGTCGTTTCAGTAGACTGAATTGATATGTTTTGTGGGACCTGAGTCAATATGATTTCAGCTTTTTGAGTTGAATAAAAGGTCAAATCCATCGCGTCGGTCCATGTGCCGTATTCAACAACATAGCCATCAACACGGGTATCTCCATCATTAACATCATTCCATTCCACGTTTCCTTCAAACTTAGCTACTGCATAATCTTGACCTGTTCCGAAGTTAAATGTGGCATTATTAGGGTCGTTAGTGACCCAATTACACCACTGACCATTAATTATTCCTGTGAAACCGGTTTGATTACTGTTATTGGCGCTCCAAACCAAAGTTCCAGCCTCAGGTCCTGTTTTCCAGTACCACTCGCCCTCTTGATCAGCATCAGAAAGTCCTATCCAAAAATCTTGAGCTTGTACATAATTACTCACAAAATTATCTTCATTTTCAGAAGTTAACGTTGTAATATATCCTGGTTCATTTTCATAGGTCATTGATATTGAAGCAGAATTAGCATTCGTCCAAGTAATTTGTCCAGGAATAAACTGATACATATGCCCATTCATTGGATTTAAAAATGTATTGTTTATTTGGGAGGTTATGAAAACTCTTAACTTTAATTCTACGACATTTTGAGTGGTATTTACTTGAATTGAGTTTAAAGCAGACTCTATCTCTGATGCAGTTCCAGTAAAGTTAATATTCGTTACATCTGTCCAGTCACTAAATCCATAATCAAAGGATATTGCAGAGTTTTCAGTTATGGTTATGGTTGCGTTCGGGTCTCCTAGGATTAATACTGCAGCTTTATATGTTTTGGTTACGTCATAGCCTGCTAAGTTAAATTGTTCTGTTAATTCCCAATTTTGAGTATTCAATGGAACATTCTGATTGCTGGGAGCTGTAAATACAACTATTTCGAAAGTAGATGAAACATTACCTACATAATCTCCAATTCCAGTAATTTCTACAGTAGCAGTCCCTGCTTGCACATTGTCTGAGTAAACAGCGTTATAATCAACACCTGCTGTCAAAGAGTTGCCAAAATAATCTACTTCTAGATCAGGTTCAACAGCTGAGCCCGTTGCTGTGTATGCGCCAATAGTTTCTATTGTTGCATCTGAAAGGTATCTTTTCTGAGTAATCACAATTTCTGAGGTTTGTACATTGGAAAGACTGGTGTTCATCCCGCTAGACGATGTCCCGTATTCAATTGCATATCCATATATTTCTCCCGAAGTACTCAAATAATCTCGCCAACCATAATATTGGCCAGATGTGCGGTAAAAACCAACATAATCCTCGTTACCTGAGTTATTCGGTTGACCATCAGCCCACAATTCAAAAACATCGGATTCGTTGCCAGAAGGTGTGCGTATCACTGTACCTACCTCTGGCCCAGTAACCCATTTAAATGTTCCCTCAGATTCGACATCCGATAACCCAATCCATATACTTTTATCTAGGCGGTAAGTAAAATTTTGCTCCACTTGGCTAGTAATGGTGATTAAATACCCTTGTTCTCCACCAAAAGACGCTGCAGCAGCTGCTGTCTTTGCATCAGTCCAAGAGATACTTGCGTCGTGTACGACCTTGTACATGTGCCCATTCCAATGATTGAAAAATGTATTGGATACATCTGGATAAATATAGACCTGAATCTTGATATCTTCATTCGGAGTATTCGTAGTTGTAACCGTTATGGAATTCAATACGGTTTCAATTTCCGACGGTGTGCCACTGAAGTACATTTTTTCAACATCCGTAAAGTCATTCTCAAAAGCCAAACCTGGATTATTAATACCTGTAGTTGTACCTAGAGAAATCGTTGCGCCACTATTTCCTTGAACCGCTAAAACAACCTTGTAATCCTTAGATGCATCGTAACCACTCAACGAATAGGTTGCGCCAAGCGGTTCATCCGTAAGATTTGCAGAAATTTCAGTGGCATTTAAAGAAGCTGCGAGCGAAACTATTTCAAATTGGGCACTAAGGGTACCGGTGTATTGACCTATACCAGTAATCTCAACAGTCGCTGTTCCTGTAGTTATATTATCTGAATAACTTGCAGTGTAATCGGTTCCTTCCACTAAAGATGTGCCGGAATAATCCACTTCAAGTGAAGGTTCAATAGCTGAGCCCGTTGCTGTGTATGCGCCAATAGTTTCTATTGTTGCATCTGAAAGGTATCTTTTTTGAGTAATCACAATTTCTGAGGTTTGTACATTGGAAAGACTGGTGTTCATCCCGCTAGACGATGTCCCGTATTCAATTGCATATCCATATATTTCTCCCGAAGTACTCAAATAATCTCGCCAACCATAATATTGGCCAGATGTGCGGTAAAAACCAACATAATCCTCGTTACCTGAGTTATTCGGTTGACCATCAGCCCACAATTCAAAAACATCGGATTCGTTGCCAGAAGGTGTGCGTATCACTGTACCTACCTCTGGCCCAGTAACCCATTTAAATGTTCCCTCAGATTCGACATCCGATAACCCAATCCATATACTTTTATCTAGGCGGTAAGTAAAATTTTGCTCCACTTGGCTAGTAATGGTGATTAAATACCCTTGTTCTCCACCAAAAGACGCTGCAGCAGCTGCTGTCTTTGCATCAGTCCAAGAGATACTTGCGTCGTGTACGACCTTGTACATGTGCCCATTCCAATGATTGAAAAATGTATTGGATACATCTGGATAAATATAGACCTGAATCTTGATATCTTCATTCGGAGTATTCGTAGTTGTAACCGTTATGGAATTCAATACGGTTTCAATTTCCGACGGTGTGCCACTGAAGTACATTTTTTCAACATCCGTAAAGTCATTCTCAAAAGCCAAACCTGGATTATTAATACCTGTAGTTGTACCTAGAGAAATCGTTGCGCCACTATTTCCTTGAACCGCTAAAACAACCTTGTAATCCTTAGATGCATCGTAACCACTCAACGAATAGGTTGCGCCAAGCGGTTCATCCGTAAGATTTGCAGAAATTTCAGTGGCATTTAAAGAAGCTGCGAGCGAAACTATTTCAAATTGGGCACTAAGGGTACCGGTGTATTGACCTATACCAGTAATCTCAACAGTCGCTGTTCCTGTAGTTATATTATCTGAATAACTTGCAGTGTAATCGGTTCCTTCCACTAAAGATGTGCCGGAATAATCCACTTCAAGTGAAGGTTCAATAGCTGAGCCCGTTGCTGTGTAAAGTCCAATAGGATCTATTGTTGCGTTTGCTAAATCTTGCGCAAAAGATTCAGAAAACATAAATATTGATACAATAAGAAGAATTTTATTCATTTAGATTTTGTGTTATTAACGTTTTTGTAATTACCATATGCAATTCTTACAGTTTTGCTTGTAGAGGGGTTTGTTGATATATAAAAATATTGAGTAAAAGAACAGTTAGGAGAAAAAAATATATCATATAATTTAAACAACAGAAATGTTTTAAAAAATAATATTAATAAAAAATCTATGAAGAGATAATACTTTTACTTATATTTGCAATTATTATATATTTATTTAAATAATAATTTAATTACAAAACCTTATAAAACAGCATATTAATTTGTATTTTTCTTTTTATTTAAAAAAAAATATTACGATATTTTTTTTATTATTTTTATCAATAAAATCTACATCTCAAGAGTATTATTTAACTTCTGTTTATACTGATAAGTATTACTACAATGCAACATTAAAAGAAGACATAATTTTACTTGGCACATCCGAAGGAGTTTTCAAATATAATAAAGAAGAAATCACCTTTGTAACTCAAGAAATAAGAGGTGGAATTATCTATAATGATAATCAAATAAAAAAATTCATTCCCATAAAAAATAACCAATTTAATTACTTGTTACCAGATGAATTAGTTTCAAAAAATGTAGTTACTTTCAAAAATAAAAACCTGCTTTTTTTATTCTCAAAAGGGAAGTTAATTGTATATCATTTATCTCATTATCAATTTGAAGCTATAGGAAGTACCAGATCTTTTAGCGACAACTTTATTGGAACCTACAACGGAATTTTTTTTAAAAATAAAAAACTTAAAAACCCAATATATACTTCAGGTTATATTAGAGAATATGACTCCGAAACCTTTATTTGTTATGACGGATTATATAGAATAAACAAAAAAGATTCTGTGATAACGGATTTTATAAGTTATAGCTCTCTATCAACAGCAATATTTGACAAAGAACTTGGAAGAACAGAAGATATTTTAAGAATAAAACCTAATGAATTTTTATTAACTTCTTCACTTGGATTATACCTTATTAACTTTAAAAAAAAAGAAAGTAAACTTCTTTTAAAAAATTCAGGATCTAATTATCGTTTTCTTCGTTATGACTCAAATGGAGTTAACGGGAGGGTTGTTTTTTTTAATGATAACAAAGAATACACATACAACACAGAAACAAAAATTGTTCAAGAAATTAATACCTTTAGTGAACCTGTAGAAGATGTTTTTTCAATTTCTGATAATCAAAAATTAATTTTAACAAAAAATAAACTTTTCTCTAAAAATAGTTTTAACAACTCAAAAGACTACATTTTATTCGATAATCTAATCCAGCCACACAATGTCGGTCTCTTTAAAAACATAGTCTATGTTACATCTAATTCAGGTTTAAATTGTTACGATTTAACGAATAGCAAAGTTTATCATAATGTAATTGTGGATGAGTTTAATAAAAGAGCTCATTACATAAAAAATGATACACTAATGCTTGGATCTATTAATGGGTATTATAAACTATCCATAGAAGACTTACAATCACAAATAGAAACATCTATTAGTCGTTTAAGAAAAACAACTAAAACAGCATCCAATGCTAATCTAATTTTTTACCTAACATTTGCTATCGTTTTAATGATCCTTAATTATATTTACATTAATTTTCTTAAAAAAAGAATTAGTAAACCAAATGAAATCATCAGTCCATCCTTAAAAAAAGAAATTGAAAACTATATTGTTGGGAACCTTAACATCGTAAGTCTAGAATTAATTTGTGACGAATTCAATTTAAGCTATACTAAATTGTATCAAATAATGGAAACCGAAAAGCCAGGTAATTTTATACGATTAAAAAGAATGCAAACTGTAAGAGCTATGAGAAAAAAAGGATTAAGTGATGGTTTAATCTCAAAAAAAACAGGATTCTCTGTTTCTTATTTAAAAAAAATATAAAAACAACCAAATCATTCCGGTGCATCTTAGCTATGAAGGCACAAAGTTTAACTAAAAGTGGTTCGACTTCACTACCTTTCCCGATATGGTAAGACTCAGGAATTTGCGTTGAGATATAATTTTTGAAAACAATAATAATATTAAACAAAAGAGTGACTTTCGAATTACAATAAAGTATAATAGTGGTGTCATAAATGGATTATTCATCTCAAAAAATGAAATAACTGTAGTAACATCTGACTCGATAAAACCTCGATAAAAGGTAAACAATAAACCTTCTCACAAAATGAAATTCTAAAAAAATAGATGTCAAGTTTGTGCTAGATCTTTGTGCTAGAGAATCCTATGAATTACCATCAAATGCAGGTTTTGTGTTGGAACTAAAAACACCTCCCTCTTTCTAAATTATATTCAAATAAACCTTGTAGAACTTAAAAACTATCTTATATTTGCAGTCTATATCGCGGGATAGAGCAGTAGGTAGCTCGTCGGGCTCATAATACTCCTTACCACCTTAATTCACATATTTTTATCGGTTCATTTTCAAGTAGTTACAGATATATAATCCTATTTGTGTTATACGTGCTAGACTCTTGTGTTAGATAAAATACGACTATCCAACGACTTTAACCTTCATTAATTTCTCTTCTTCAACGTTTAATAAAAGTGGATTGATGTAGTGGTTTTCTAATACCTTCATTGAAGTGTGAGACGACAATAATTTGGTGTCACTCCCCATGGTATGAAATACCCAAGTAAGGTATGTTTTTCTCAGATGTTTTAGAGTAAAAGGAGTTTCTCCATAATTTTGACCTTGGCGAAGGTATCCAACTCACAATATTCTAATAGTTGTCTCCTTGTTTTTTGCACATCACCTTCAAATGATTCATTAACTATCGAATGATAAAGTGGCGTATTATGCTAGGTCTAGGTTTTAAAGAATTTGAATCAGCAAAGAGAACCATGTCAGGAATAGAAGTAGTTAGAATGATAAAGAAAAATCAACTGGTGAACCCTGAAAGTTCAACCTACAAATCATTTCATTAGCTTCTTAAAAAATTAAATTAGTTTAAAACTTGATGCTTAATTTTAGCAGATACGACAGAACCAAAAAAGACCCAAATAATTTATTTGAGTCTTTTCTGAAGTATTATAAAAATGTTGTCTGTTATTGTTTGATCAAGAACTCCGTCCTACGGTTTTTATAGTGTTGTTCTTTCGTACATTTCTTTGTTGCACAATCGTTGATAGGCCTCTTCTCTCCATAACCGAAGGTGGTTATTCGATCTGATGAAATTCCGTTTTCTACCAACCATTGTTTGGTTGACGCTGCCCTTTGAGCAGACAATCTCTCGTTGTAAACTGCCGGTCCAAAACTATCTGTATGTCCAATGATCTCTAAGTTTATTACTGGGTATTTGTTTAGTATCTCCAAAATCTTAGCTAACTCTATTGCTGCATCTTTTCTAATGGCATGCTTGTCAAAAGCAAAGTAAATATTCTCTAATTTTAAGAGCGCTTGCAAGTCTACTGGTGCTGGTGGTGGTGCTTTCTCTGTAAGATAAATAGTAGCCGTATTGGTACCTTCAAATTTTATTGAGCCAGCATATGGTTCATAATTCTCATTATTAACCTGTAAATTATAGTCTTTCGAAGGATCTGTATCTAAAAGGGATACTTGGTTATTGATTGCTGATATAGTCCCTAAAATATTGTTATTTTCATTTGATAAGCTAACCGATGTATTTCCTATTACATCATTCCCTTTCTTCGATTTGATCATTACTGTCAAATCTTCCAATTTCGGTATCGATAATCCTGATAACGCATAAATATCATCTGAACCTACATTGTCTTCTTTACGGTTTGAAGACATAAAACCTGTACTTTCTGAGACTTTGTAAACCAATCCAAAATCATCAAAAGAAGAATTTATAGGAGCACTAAAAGTATAGATTCTTTTATTCGTACTTTTTAAATCTGTATAATACAGATCTAATCCTCCCTGACCTTTTCTAAAATCTGAAGAAAAAATCAAAACATTCTCTGAGGTGATAAATGGAAAAGTATCTCTACCTAAGGTATTAATTTGGTCTCCTAAATTCTCTGGCGCCCCATAGGTGTTGTCACTTATAGCTACTTTATACAAATCAGATTCTCCTTTTGATCCTGGCATGTCTGATGAAAAATATAAATAATCCTCATCAGGACTCAAGGCTGGATGTGCACAGTTGTATTGGTTGCTATTAAATGGTAACTCTTCTATATCTACCCAACGTTTTCCATCATAGGTTGCTTTGTATATTTTTAGCAATACATTTTCTAAAGAATCTGTCTTTACTTGATTTGCTAAATGATTGTTTCTAGTAAAATACATCGTTTTACCATCTTTTGTGAAAACTGCGGAAGATTCATTGTAAAATCTATTGATGCGCCCTTTTAATTTAGAAACCTTTCCTGTGAGAGTATCTCCATCAATACGACTCTCGTAAAGGTTCGTATAAGCCTGGTTGTTCCAAATGGATTTGACAGATAAAAAACTCTTTGTCTCCTTGCTACTTGAATAAACAATCTTATCTTCTCCTAGATAAGACACCTTATAATCTGAATAAGGAGAGTTAATCGTTGAGTTTTTTAAAGTAACCGAAGAAACAGTACGTACTTCTGGACTTACAAAAAGATGACTCTTAATCACACCTTCTCTCTTCTCTTGTGGGTAGTTCTTTAATAATTTAGCGTACAACTTGTCTGCCTGCGTATTCTTACGCTCACTTCGCAATACATTGATATATTTATAATACGTACTCTTAGAAACATTCTCTGTTCTTTTAAATAAGGAATCATAACTTACCTTAGCTAATGCATAATTAGACTGTAAATAGTATGAATTCCCTAAGTTTTCAAATAGTTGTGTAGAACCATAACCATCCTTTACCAAATTTGTGTAAAGCGCTATAGCCTCAGTATAAGACATGCTATTGTACTTTGAATTAGCTATTGCTTCTCTACTTTGCTGGCCATATACAAGTCCACTTACTAGTAGCAAACAAATTGTAATATAATTAAAATGTAATTTCATGTTTTTTAATTTATGTGTTTCCTTTTTTTCTAAAAGAATCTTGGTGATCTTACTTTATTACTTCTGAAGACTTCATAACGTAAAAAAACCTCATGTGAACCTGAATTGTAAGTTGATAAATTATTTGTGTCAAAATCATACGCATATCCTAATAACCAATTTCTATTGATCTGGAAACCTCCTAAAAAACTCACAGCTGCATCCAATCGATAAGAAGCACCTAAAGTAAACTTATCATAAATCTGAAAGTTTGAAGATAAATCTAATTGAAAAGGAGCTCCTGAAACAATCTTTGTTAAGATTGCTGGCTTAAATAATATATCTTGATTTATATTAAACACATGACCTGCTGTAAAATGGTAATGCAAACGCTCTTTTGATAATGAACTTACTGAAGAATTTAAATCTTTGTTGATATGTCTGGTCTCTAACAAGTTAGGAATCGAAAATCCTACGTAACTCTTCTCTGAATACCAAAACATCCCAAAACCTATATTGGGAGAAACACGGTTATTAATATTGCGCTGTGCCAATACATCACTCGGATTAAATATATTTAACTGGGTGAAGTCTACATTTAGCATGTGAGCACTCGCTCGTAATCCAAAGGCCAACTTATAATCATAAGATGTTTGGATCGTATAACTCATATCTAAAGAAACTAAATTCTCTTCAACAGGTCCTATCGCATCATTTAAAAAACTTACCCCGATACCTAAATTAGAGGAACCTAATGGGGAATGATACGAAAGGGCATTCGTTGTCGGTGCTCCATCCAAACCAACCCATTGCGAACGTTGTGATAAGTAAATACTTGTCGTTCCTCGTGAACCTGCATAGGCTGGATTAAAACTTAATGTATTGTACATATAATTAGTAAACTGAGCATCCTGCTGAGCATAACTCAATCCGCTTATCAGTACTATAACAAGTGTGACTATTTTTTTCATTTCTTTCTAATTTTTACGATTCCTTTTATATTTTAAAATTCAATCTATCTTGTTAAGTATAAATAACCTTTGCGCTCTTTGAAACCTCCTGAGCCTGGCTTATACCTTAAAATATAAAAGTAAGTCCCTGTTGGTAATAATGAAGATTTCGATACAACTCTTCTATTGTTTGAAACTCCCGTAAAATACCTTCCGTTTTGTCCATAGCCCGATGTACTATATACCTTCACTCCCCAACGGTTGTATATCTCTAAAGTATTCTCTGGATACAACTCAATGTTTCGGATCACAAACACATCATTCTCTCCGTCATTATTCGGTGTCAATAAATTGAAAATCTCTAAATCGTCTTCTATTGGTGTGGTGTGGTTATTAAACTCTAAATAATCATAAACCCCGTCACCATCTGAATCTATAGGGTTATTCACATCTGGACCAATCTCATCTCCATTATTCAGACCATCTCCATCACAATCTGCATCTAAATACTCTTGACTTGCTAAGAGCGTAATATTCGATGGAATCGATGAACAGAAATCTAATCCATCTGTGCCATCGGTCTTCTCTGTACCATCAATCACTCCATCGCCATCACTGTCTGGATTCAATGGATCCGTACCATCTGTTACTTCATCTGCATTCGTTACTCCGTCATTATCACAATCTGAATTATTCCAAACCGAACTTGGTGTAAATGTTTGACTCGATAACACAAAATCACAAGCATCTGTCGGGTCTGTTCCATCTGTCTCTTCTATATCGTCCGCAACTCCATCTCCATCGCTATCGATTCTGATAATCCTAAAAATGGCATCGGTCTGAATGTCTAAACTATAATTAGCTCCTGCACTTAACGTACCTGAAGTTATTAAATACTCTCCAACAACCTCACCTGATGCTCGTGATAATTCCCCTGTAAATACATCTGAACCGAAAAGTATTGGATCTGCTGTAAATACTAAAACAGGATCTAAAGCTCCGTAATCTTTCTCTTGATCTGCTATTAAAATATCTATAACCTTCGGTACGATTGTAAAGGTTACTGTTCTTGTTACACTGTAATTACCAATTCCTGTAACTGTAATTGTTGCTGTACCTACATTGGTGTTATCTACATAAGATAGCGTGTAATCTGTGTCTGCTACAAGTACGGTTGCACCGTCTTTAACCTCTGGACTTGGTGTTTGGCCTAAGCCTGTGTAAACTAAATCCGTTATCGAACCTACTGTGATATCTGTATCCGTAATCGGTTTACTCGTTATAGTAAAGTCTGCGGTTACAAAACTTACTGTATAGTTACTATCTGCTGCTGCAGAAGGGGTAATCACATAGCTTCCTACATTTTCTCCTACAACTCTTGCAATACTTACGGCTGTATCTAAATCTGATTCTTCGTCTCCATTCACAAATCCAGTGATCGTGTAAGTAAGT
>Ga0209653_1002378_pt1 | contig 13758 bp, 6 predicted proteins | sample SaaInl6LU_22_DNA_FD_184644 | JGI IMG/M metagenome (GOLD analysis project Ga0209653, IMG submission 184644) | Marine microbial communities from expanding oxygen minimum zones in the Saanich Inlet - ESP_116LU_22_DNA (SPAdes) (version 2) | ecosystem: Environmental > Aquatic > Marine > Intertidal... | reverse complement strand
TGCCCACCCTCTAATTGTCGCTGCAGGAGGTGATAATGGAACATGAATCATTTCTTGGAATGTGTTGTCAACAGGACTCTTAGGACCCCAATCAACATAATCAAAAGTGCCATAATCAATATACACATTATTATCTAAATCTTTAGGACCCAAAACTGCATATAATTTATAATCACCCAATTGACCTAACGACTCAACAGCACGATATAACAAAATCGCTTTATCTGGGTTTGTTCCGGAAAATCTAATTGAAATATTATAATTATCATCAAATTGATTTAGGATCGGACGAAGATCTTCAGTACCATCGCCCAAAATTCTACTTGCAACGCCAATAGAAACAGGGTCGCTTGCTGTGGATATATTGCCATTAATTAATGACATTTCAGCAATACGATATCTAATTATATGAGTTGTTGTTCCAGAGGGTTCAAAGAAGTTTGCTGATATTTGAGTGATCCCAAAATCTTTATCCAAATCTTGAATAGATGAATTATCAACGTTTGCGCCATAAATCCTAATCGTTTGTCCGTCATTGAAGTTATCAGCAAATTGAACATTATCTAATTGATCTGATTGGTTTGCGACAAAGTCGACCATGTTTGCAGAACATTTGATTAAATTGTCATTTAAGCTACCGTCGAAGAACACCGTCAATTTTTGCGCAAGGCGTGATTCAAGTTCACGATCAAGGTCTGTCAAGAATCTTGCTGTTGTATAGTAGAAATTCTCATCACCCTCTGGCACAAAGTCAGCAGTAAACGTTGTTACGCCATCAGATTCGCCGTCAACAATACGACGATACTCGATTCTTTCGAGCGTTGTGTTAAAAGTCAAATATCCTGAGGTATTATCAAGTTGCCCGAGTTCTGTTGGGATTTCGGGCGCATTTTGGATATTTTCGTAGTCAAGGTAATACGAACCTGAAAACCCATCCAAATAATCAGCATCTAATCCATCAGTCGGTTTGCCTGGATGCCCTTCGATGTTATCATAGTCACGTGTTGTTGCCTGAAACGTATTCATGGCATCAATTATTGTTTGAGGCGTTAATAGCCCATCACCAAACAAATCGCTAGCGACATAAGACTTTAAATCACCAAATGTCAATCTGCGTGATAGAATGTCACCGACATCTGTTGCTGCTAGAATATCATTATCTGCAAAATCCTGCAATCCTAGCAGATCTAATTCGCTAAACTTCTTTGCCATTTTTCTCTTTTACCTTTAAAGTAAATATGTATTAGTATTTTAATTATTTATATAACACCGTTGATATAATTTTGTGTTTGGATCATTAAATAAGTATCATTTTTTGATGATTGTGATCTATCAATCGAAGCAACAACAATATCAGGTCCAATCAATTTTTTAACACCTATATCGTCACGAAACTTTGACATATCTTTAGTAGCTTCTTCTATGATAAACTCGACAGGCTGACCAGGACGTTTTTTATACACATGCACGATTCCTCGTTCAGGAACATCGTAATATTGCTTATATGTTAAAAACTCATCTGTGTTTGAATTATAATAAAATCCGACACCAATGAAAGAATTTTTCCATTCATCTGTGTCTGTAAAAAGCATCCTTGTCCTGGCTGTTTCAATTGATCTTATAGGGAACTTATCTTTCAAATAAGAATCCTTTTCATTATTATCATTATCATCATCATTGTCATCAGTGCTTAGTAATGCTTGAGAAAACTCTAATCTTTCAGATCCTATATACATACCATATATTCCCAATTTTGAATTGACAGTAACTCCCCATTCAAAATCTTCACTTTTAGTATCATTCAATAATGCATTTAAATTAGGTTTACTTTCGTAATCAAGGCCTATAGCATTAAAAATAAGACGAATGTCAGTGCCGAAATCTGTTACGGTAATCCAATGATTGCCATTATCATTATCCACACATAAACATCCCGGCATCCAATCCAATTGTAGTAGTGAATCAGGATACAGGCTTTTATCATTTAAATGTTGTAAAATTTTTCTCATAAGAACTCTCAACTAAGTTTCAAATTTAATTCTTGAATAACCAATTCTTCCTATATTATATCTAGGTCTTCTATTACATGAATATAAGTTTACTTCCATCGTATGCAACAAATACATGTATCTTGCTCCACGATCCCACTCGGCTTTTAAGTCATAATAAGTGTCACTATTACTCGGCGATCTTGTTCCTGAACCACTTGAAAACCCAGATGAGTTACCGTTGCCGTACCATGAGCTGCCGCCGCCACCGCCGCCTGTGCCGCCTGTGCCTGATGAGTCAGTCAACGTTCCAGACCCCCAGCGATCATCATCACCAGAAAATGCATATGATGTTATTTTCATGGCTTGTTTCCAATATCTGCCGGCTTTATGATAATCTCGTGTTCCAATTTTTCGCCTGCTATCGCCACCCCAATACCAATAACCCCGCCAACTACTTGCAAAATAAACAACTATTCCCGCATTACGCACTTGTGTGTATCTATCTGAACCTTTGCGTTCATGCTGATCACCTCGAGTTGCAACTGCAACAGAGTTATCTAATTTAACTCTCATATATCTCGGATAACCTAAATTCCTTAAAAGAGTTCTTAAACTGTATACTCCAGTAGACGGAAAGTTTGGAGGAAATGCTTCATAAGCACGAAATGATCCGCAATGTTGCCCGGGATTATCTGTAACCCCGCTGCTGATCATCGCAAATTCATTATTACCAAACCCATCACCATATTTTGACATCACTGATGCTTCGACACCCCATTTTAAATTAGCATAATTTAGTGATCCTATAAAATCACTAAATTGAATTTGAGTTCCTCGAACTGTGGGAATTTTTCCGTTAATAGTTGATCTGCCCATCGCTGCCCAATCACCTGTATTAGGTATGCGACTCCCACCACGATAATATTCGCTTATAGCATCTTCTCCTGATCCTCCAAACTCGCCTCTAATAGTGCCTCTCAATGCAATCGTATTAGGCTTATAAGGCCATGGCCAACCAGGACTAATTCGAATTCCCATTTACACCCATCCTTTTAAAACTAATTTCCATCTCGACTTGTTTAACGTTACAGGGGCGATTGTGCTGCCTGTGCCTTCACCATATGCTGAAAGTGTAATTGTCGGAGCTAATCTATAAAAGATATTTGTACTATTACATCCATATGTGACGAATGAAGATGATAATGCCTCTAGTGGAATCATGTCACCTTTAGAAAATCCGTATTCGCCTGTTGTACATTCGATGAAACCTTTTATTAAAGATGGCGTTGCGTTCAAATTATGTTGCAATGAGCCACTACCTCTTTCAGTTAACGTAATTTTAGATGAAACAAATGATTTTCCTAATGGCACATCACCAGATGATACACTTGATATGTGTCCAAATGCGTCGACTGAGATATTTTTAATGAACTTGCTTGTTGAATCTGCATTATCCTGAGATTCAAGATCACCATTACCCGGTTGGTGTGATATAGTAGGATTTCCACCAATGCCTGCTGAATTTTCAATAGATATGCCGCTTCCTGCCTCAAACGTGACAACCGAATATGCAGCAGGGCCTGATTTAACTAATATTCCAAAACCTTCAAGATTGGCAATGTTATAGATATCAGATGATTGTCCAGCTTTACTGTCTAAAGCGGCTTGCAACCCTTCAACATTTGCAATTGTATGTTTGTGCGAATTGTCTGCAACCTTTAAAACGATATTATTGATGTCTGTTGATCCATCAATCGTAAACTCTCCTGAAACATCTCCTGATGCAAATGTCACTGTTCTTGATTGTGCCCATGACAAACACGTGCCTGCTGATCCTGTGATATTTGAACTGATTTCATCTGGAAGCATATCGTCAGATATTTTAATATTTGTTCCGACCAATGTGCCCGATTGAAGATCTTCATTTGTAATTAACTGTAACGTGTAGTTTGCTTCATTGTTTTTGATTTCAAATGTTCTAGGGTTAACAGTCGGTCCCATCTCCCATAATGCAACACTATTGATTACAAATGCTTGTTTTAATCCAGATGTTGGTAATGCCTCTGCATCAAGCGTGCTAATAATTTTAAATGGATATTCTGTCGCAGAAGTGATCGATGTTGAATTGTTAATGCTTAGCGTGTCAGTATTTTCATTTTGAACTTGAATTGTATTAGTATACACATCTGCTGATGCCAAGGCACCATTCAAAATTACATTACCCGTGTTAATTTCATTATCACCTATGGTGACAGATGCTTGAGCAGTTTCAACAAGTTGGTTTGTTATATTAAACCACTCTTGAAAATTATCTGTGGAGTTTATAATTGATATATTTCTACTCATTTTTCATTAATCCGTTGACAGTTTGCTGTAATTGCTCTACGACCTTTTCAAGCCTATCACACTTTTCTTGCAAATTTTTAATTGTTTTCAAGTGTTCACGGCGAGCTTTTGCGGCTCGCCATGCTTGCTTATCATTATTTAATATAGGTTGAACTGTATTTGCCATATTAGGTTACCGCTATTGCTCTGTAGTCAAATACGTAAGGTACTTGACCAATTGAAGGTGATAATAATACAAATTTCAACTGGAAGGTAATAAATTCCTTTTCATCATTTTCTGCTAACTCAAATTCAAATTCCCTATAATCCTGAATACTTTCTGAGTTTGAGAACATAGATTCATTTAAATTTGTCAACAATTTCCATTCGCTCAAATTTTCAATATCATCTCTATATTTGAATCTTGCATACACTTTGATATCAGTGCCATCAGGCCTGTGACATGCAGCAAAAACCTTAAGTCCCTCAGCATACAAATCAGAATTCAATGATACTTCACGTGATACATATTTCGCTGTTGTATTTTCATTATTTGTTATATAGTATTTATAACCTTGCAGCAAACTAATATCATCATCAACAATAGGACTTGCGTATTCATTTGCATTCGTTTTTAATGTTCCTCTGATCTTAAAGTTTTGCAGAGAAGTTCCTCCAATGATGTTTGATAAACTTTCTACAACACGGTTATTTGAAAGCAAATACAATTCATCATTAGTAGGTGCGGGTGCCTGCACAATTGAACCATTCATTAAATCGAAATCTACAAATGAATTTTGTGACTCGGCTTTGTACATGTGTGCTTGTAAGCTAGACAACCCAATATCATCAACAGTCTCAATTGTTGCAAAGGCGCCTGAATTTATGCCTCGAATAATTTGAGTTCCCCCATTAATAAATCTTGATGCTTGTGTCGCAGTTGATTTTTTAATGTGTACTTGATCAGGTCGAGATGGGTTGAAATGTGTGATATATCCGCCAATCCCTAATGATAAAGTACATGCGCCAACAATTGGCGATGCTTCTTCGATTGTTGCAGTATACCCATCAACACTAGTAACTTTAGACGCCCATACCTCATCATTTTGTTCGATAATAGCATATTGCCCAACAAGAATATTAATGCCTGATTGATCAGCTGTTTCAATTTGAGTTGGGTTTGATACGACAACACCTGCATTGACAGTTGTTGTCGTGTCTTTCACATATGCGATTTCATTTAATTCAAATTTGCCAGTCACATCGGCAACAGTGAAAAATTCCATATCATCAGCCACAAAGTTAACTTGCGTATCATCAATAGAGAACTTCAAAACCTTAATATTAAACTTAAGGTCTTCATCACCGTGGGCCGTCCATGTTCTGTTGTTCGTTGATGAGAACAATACTCCATCACCCCAGTCCTGAACAATTGATTTATTTGTTGCAAGATCTCTCTCACCCAATTTTGCTGTAAACACGTTAAATGATGGATCGCCGCCATCAGGTTTCACAACGATTGCATATTCACGCTCAGTATTAACACGAACAGGATTAGAGAATTTAAAGTTCGTTGCAAGAGACCCATCATTTGAAACTTTGATTTTATTAACCAATGTTCCTTGCCCATCAATCTCTTTACTGTTATAATGCACAGATCCAAAAGGAACCGCTTGACGTGAGGGGTATGAATTTATAACTTCTCTAATTTCAACTGATACGCCTTTTGTTGCGGATTTCGATTTAAAATATACGTCTATAGAATCGATAAATACATACTTGTTGCCTTGAGCCGCTGACTTCTTAATATAGAATGTTTGTGCCAACGGATCTCGGTTTCTTCTGGGCGGATCAGGGATAAAGCGTGAAACAATATCACGTGTATCAGTGAAATCTTTTGTTTTAACAGCATCATATTGAGGAACACGTGTGTTAACAGTCAATGCTTGTTTCTCATAATCAAAATTAAATGCATTATAAGCAAAGTTTGCGTATGATGATCTCGCAGTGTCAATAGAATTGTAATCATCAACATCTACAATTTCAAGCATTCTTTCGCCTACAAGATATGTTGATTCAGGAATCTTGAAAATTGCAATCAATTGACCATTATTGTCAGAATATACAGGGTCACCATATGAGCCGTTTGACACGATTTCTGTTGCACGTGGGGTATTTCCAATCTGCGCACCTAATCTGCCAGGTTTTGTCATTGCAGAAACTGCATCTTCTTCAAAATAGAAATAATGTTGTGCATTAGGACGCAAACCATATACAAGAATTTTTACTTCTTTTGACTCCATATATGGTTTAAACTCAGCGCTAGTTAAGAACTCGCCGACTTTAGTATTTTTTATAGATGTTCCTGATTGTTGAACTTCATATGTTCTGAATTGTTCGGTGATAGTTGTGATTTCATCTGTACCTGCTCGACCACCTGCTGTGTTTCTTGCTGAACCTGTGACTTCACGCCCGACTTCATCAACACTTGTATCAGCACCTGATAGTTTTAACAGCTCCATGATATTCGCATTTAAAGCGTTTAAAGGTGTTTCAAAGTCAATGTTGATGGTTGCGGGTTCTGGATTTGTTGTCACATCGTGACCGCCGTCATAATGAGGAGAAATTTCTCCTTGACCTTTGTACAAGAATGTTCCTTGTACAAGATTACGATACGTGGTGCCGTATGTCTGCGACAAGACAGTGTCAATGCCGGTTGCAGCTTTTGTTATAATTTCTGGCCACTGAGACGCATTTGTTGAACTAGATCTCTTTAAATAGATAGGGAACTGCTTAACTGGTGGCGTTAGTCGTTGCCTAAATTTGTCAATACCTGCAAAAAATTCTGGATTTGTCACATCGGCAATTCTCATATTTCTAAATGAATCGACTATAACACCATTTTTGAATCTGTTATTGCCCGCACCATCAGTAATTAACAAACTGTTGGCTTCTTGAGCCAACATTGATGTTGCAGAAATTTCAAGAATTCTGTTGATCTGACTTTCAATATTTGCAATATCTTTCATTGTATATGCACGAATTGATACGTTTTTCAATCTTGGTGCATATACACCATTCATTGTAACAGGATTGCCCGGAACAACTATTTCCGCCAAAACAAGATCAGGTGTTGATGCAATGCTTGGAGTTTTAGCAGGCTTACCCTTTCTGTATGTCATTTCACCTGAATTGTCAATAGTAATTTGATCAACACGAGACAAATATGTTACAGTTGTAGATGAGATAGTTGAATTATTGCTCGGAGGGGCGATTGTTGTAGAAACAAGATTTTTTGGTGTAGGCGTATACTTAGCAACTAACTCGTAGTTGATTGCAAATGATGCACCGGCGTCTGTGATGCTGTATTGCACATTGCCTTGCACAGCAGGTCTAAAATCAAAACATGACGCAAGATCATATACAACACCATTTGTGCCTGTAAACTGCGGAATATCTTCTCTATTAATATTCACATAACTGTTTGCAACATAGAATCCATCACCTGTTGTGTTGTCATGTCTGAATACTTTGAACTCAACTTTTAAACTTTGTTGACTTCCTATTGTGATTTCCTCGCCGCCTTTCAATTCGATATACGACAAATCATAATATTTGTCTTTTTGATTTGAACGAAGAACAAACTTATCTGTAACATCTGCAACTAATGAATTGCCCGCATCATCCCAATGACGCACACTAACTAATTCATATGCATCCGGAACACCTAAAGATGCACGTCTATATTGTGATGAATACGCTGTTCTTACGTGAATTTTTAGCGAAGATTTAAAATCTGGATTTGCATTTGCTTTTTGCTCGTCATAATACACATGTGATCCGTCAGGCGTAATAGGAGCTGATAGATTCAATTGTAATGATACAGGATTTGCATTGCCATCATTAATAATCTGTGTTGAGTTAACAGTCACCTGGGTGTTAGTTTGATCTATCACAACAATATTTTGATTATCGATAGGCGCAAGAGATGCAGTGTATGGCAAATTAATTACGCTAGTTGATGTTGAACCAGATAAATCTAATTTAATACGTCTGGTTAATGCAATTTCACTAACATCTGATACGCCAATGCCTCCGATTCTATGAACCGCTGGTGCATATTGTTGTTCTAAAACACTACCTGTTGTGGTGATAGCGTCTGTTGTGTTGTTGCCGATTTTACCGATACGCTCATCTTCAAACCCAACAGATTTACGAATATTATAAATGTAAATTTTTCCAGATTCGACGTTTTGAACATTACATGTCCCAATTTCTGTTCCAGATGAATTATACAATTTGTATGTTGTCGCACCTGAGATATCAAATGGTATTGTAATTTCACCCACCGGCAAATATCCGCCGTACTTTACACCTGTTCGTTGTGCGGTTGTTTCAGATGTTTCAGTGACAGGTTCAATTTCAAAATATCTTGTGCCAACTGTAGACAATTCGAACCCTGATGAATATGCAGTGCCTGGTGACACAGCAGCAAAAACTTTATCGTCAGCACCAGGCTCAAGTGACACACGCATTCCACGTGATACGTAGTTGCCTGATTGGTCAAATGACCTCTTTGCCATCTCTTTTTCAACTGAGTTAAATTCTGTAATGTCACGGATAGAAACTGCTTCGCCAGACTTAAATGTAACAACAGCAAAGAAATCTTCAGGTTGTTCGCCGAGGTCATATTTGACAAGTGCTGGAGTCAATTTTAATCTGTCAGCTCCCGGAGCGTTTTTGTTTAGAAATCCTTGTGAATTATCAAGTAAAGTATTGTCTTGATTGGAATTAACAATTGATTCTTCTATATCAAATCCCAGAACAATATTATTTGGGGTATTAGTATATTTTGATATGATGATGTTTTGCGGATCAACATACAAGAAATGACCTTTTTGGAAAATAACGCCATTATCAACACCATAACCTAAACTGCTACCGACATGGTTAGCTAAAGTTGATGTTGTTAATTCAGTCACAAAGTTTCCGAATGGGTCATATACGAAAAGCAGTTCGCCTGCGTTAAATTCATTTTGTGTAGACACTTCACCGTCATTCGTACCTGTATATTTGATATACAAAGTTTTTAAATCAGGATTACGTGTAATAAATCCGTCAGAAACATTAACAATTTGTGCAGTAAGACGGGTTGTTTGACCTTCTACACGATATGAAAGATAATCATCAATTTCAACGCCGCCGTTTGACTGAGAGTCGTCTAAGGTTGCGTATCTCGGCAAAAACTCTGCTAATGATCCTGTGAACGAATCTGTGATTTTAACATATTTTAAGTCGTCAATCGAATAAAAATCACAACCAGAAATAATAGTGCCTTCTTTGTATATGTTTGATCCGAAACGCTCTACCTGATTTTGCAAAATAGTTTGCATTTGCGTGAGTTCACGTGCCTGAACGGGACGTGCAGGTTTGAAGAGAACACGATGGTATTGCTTTGTCTCATCGTAGTCGTCGAAGTATGGTGAAACATTTAAGTCTGTATTGATTGCCATCTATTATATCTCTTTCTTAGAAGTCAAAAACGAATTTAATCTTTTCAACGTTTTCAGTTGTACGTGTAATGGGATCAAAGCTAACAAAATGAAGCAAATCGCCTGTTTTGTCTACATATCCACCCTGTTCTATATTATTTATTTCAAATGATATACCGTCTGTCGCATTTGGTGCATTTTTAATTTGAGCGATACCTGATGTTAATTGTGTTTGTGCAGGACCCACATAATCCACAATCCAGACATCTGTTATGTTCAAATCAGCATCATAATTCACTTCATGTATATACCCATACACTGTCTCATCATTTTCTTGAACGATGTATTTATTGGGTTCAATGCTATTTGTAACGTCACCTAATACAATCAACTTATTTCTGTTGTCAAAGAATAACGGAGTTGATTCATCGGTCGTAAAACTTGCATTTTTAACAAGCCCTACTTGAGTATATGTATTTGTTCCCGGAGTGTTTGTGTTACTGTCTGCTACAATATTCGTAACAATGCCAATTGAACTCATCTTTAATTCAATAACAGGATCGGCTCCATGCCCACCTGCGGGTGATACAATAGGACGCAAACTAACAATATCTCTAAATTGAGAAAGTGCTCTAGGTAATTCTAGTTTTGCATTAGCATATGTATAACCTGAACCATGCTCATTAAAATGAACACGAACCAAGCGACCGAATTCATCCAAAATACCAGATGCTTGACATTTTATTCCGCCATTATTGCTATTCGTAATCGTAATTTTTGGTTTCACAAAACACTTTTGAATAGGAGGTGCTTCGTTTGTTTTTATGATAAGAATGTTTCCGGTTAAATTTGAAGGTTTCGATGAACCGATAATATCATATAGTTCGCCATTGACCTCTAATGTCATTCCGACATATGCATTTTCTTCTGTTTTAATGTTAATCAATTGATTAATAACTTGAACTCGATTCGCAAAATTACCATCTGCATCTTGTGATGTTGATAATATTTGACATGCACCCAAATTATGTTCAGAAAAAAGAGTTAAAGCAAGATCAGAAGATTCTGAAATTTTCATGTTATATATGCCGTCATTAGCATTGTATGAACTCAAAGGTCTGTAAGGTAATGCAGAAACAGTTTGATATTTTGTGTATTCGGATGGAGTAATGTCAAACATGTATTTCCAAATATATCCATCTGACGTTCCAAAGTAACCATCATCCATTTCGCCAAATGAAACAGTTGATGGACTTACAGTTGATGCAGATCCTGCATTATTATTAATGCATTTGTACACACGATAACTTGCCTCATCGATATCTCCGATTAATATTGTAACATAATAATCTTTGTTTGTCAAATCAACAACATCATCATATTCAGTATAAATTTTTCCATCAACCCAGCTTATTTTTCTAAACAAAAATCTCGCATCGTCTTTTGTGATGCTATTTCCAAAAATGACTCGACGTAAAAATTCATTTTTTGCTGCAACAGAATTCACAACATCGCCACTAATATCCGTAACGCATGATGCCATCACATGATACGTCTCAACATTTAAGTTGTTATAAAAGTCTAGAGCATTTTGCGATTTAAACTTTTCTGTTAATACTTTACTGGTCATGTTATTCCTATATAGTAAGTGTTGTCAATGCGACTGCTTCAACAGTAACTAATTCTTCTGAAGGAAGGATACCAAATACACCTTCTTCTGTAACAATTTTCTGTTCAGGATATCTTGGATTTTCTGAACCGGTTTCGCTTTCTGTGATAATTGGATCTTTCTTAATTTCAAAGAATGCAATTTCAGTTGTTATTTCTGGTGAAACATCATTTATTGTATTTATTAATGGCGTTGAGAACATTTTCGTTCCTGCAACTTGTACAGTATCTTGTACAAAGTTGTTATATCGCTCAGGAGGAATACTCGAACCTAAATCGAATGAAAATTCTTGATAATAAAAATTATCTTGGATCACTCTAGTTTCTTGATTTAAATCAGAAGCTGTTGTTTTCCATTGTCCTTTTGAAAACCCCGTTCCTCGAGCTTCACAAGTACCCGAAGATAATATTTTCCCGTTGTCATCAACCAGATTAATTTTTGCGCCGTTTGTATAGTTATATCCAGTATCAAGAATTTGTACTTCTGTTATTTGTCCTTTTCCGTAAGAGGTTTTTGATACAACGTTTGCATTATTACCCATTATATCAGATTCTAAATTATTAACAACTACACTTAAATTGAAACTTTGATTCTGTATATATACTGGGAAGTCATCGACAAACCCATAAAAAGATTTCAAATTAAAATAATATTTATCACCTTCTCTGTGGTCAAATTGGGCTCTCGCAGTATATGGGTTACCTTGAAAGTCAAATGTGTCTTGAGTCATTATATCAGGCTCAATCAAAACAATATCAATATTATCAAAAACAACATAAAAACTACGAACATTAAATGTTGAAATAAAAGGTTGATTTGCTATTGCATATGTTTCGTTTGAGTAAGAAATACCAGAGTCAAGAGTTCTAAAAGATCCTATATCGCCTATTTGAAATTCTTTAAAGGTCAAAGATGATCCGATAGTTTCATTTACATAATCATCAATTGTATTATTAAAAAAGCTATCAATTGTTGTAACACAAACATTTGCTGTTTCGGTGAATTCGCCTAATTCAGAAATTTCAAATAAAGCCGAGTCGTTAAATTGAGTTATATTCTTTCCGACAAAAGCAGTAAAATCTTCTCTGATAATTTCAATCGTCACATCATCAGAATTTTCAGGAAAAGAAGTGTATAAAGATGATTGAATATACAACAGAGGCTCATTATATTTAATCACTCGACCTGAACTTACTTTTAAAGTGTTTGGATCTTGATATGTGATTGTTTCTAATTCATTGAAAGAACCTTTTGTGAATGCATCAAATCTATCGCCTATGAGTCGTATTGAATCCGTATCGCCATTAGAAGCATTGACAATAATATTATAATCAATTTCTGTAACAGAACCTGTATTATTGATATCTGCATTTTTGTATTCTGTTTTAGTATTGGTAGCATTTAAAAAATTCCACAATGCTTCAACATCACTATCTGAAGGATCAGAGGAAGTTGTTAATTTATTAACAATTCGATAAACTTCATTTGCGATTTGCGACAAGGTAAATTTTGCAATAGATGTCGGATCAATTTCTATTACTTGATTGCTTAAAAATAAATCTGTCACCAATTGCGCATCATACACATCAACAGACGAATTTACAATGAATGATTTTTTTATGGGACTTGACACAACAACATTATACGTAGGTCTAATTGCCGAAATTGTCGTAGAATCGCCATCAGAAGCTGATGTGTCGTTAATTGTAAACGATACAGATGGCTGACCTGTAGGATCACCATTAGAATCAAGTGCATCTAATGTTATTGTAAATGTTTCAAGAACCTCTGTTCTAATATCATCGCTAATATAAAACTCAATAGACCCTTCTCCGCCAACGACAGTAAACTCTAAATTTCCTGTGTAGAAATAATCATCATTATTTACATCGCCAGAAATAATAGCGGCTATTGTTGTTGAATCGGTAATTGTTCCGTCAGTAGTAAGATTTATTGTCACATATTGTCCTTCATCCGCCACACGCAACCCATTCTCAACAGATAGTGCATAAGGTAAAGGATCGCCTGACGTATTTGGCACTGGGTTGACGCTCACTACTCTGTAATAATCAACATCATTTTGAAATTTTATAGCATGTGTTGCGTTAGGAATAGGTTCAACATCGTTCAAATGCACATATCTAAAAGAAATGACATTTGCTGGAGATGCATCGATATCTAGTCCTGTACGACCAGTTGCAAGTTTATTCGGAATTGTATATCCATACCCAGATTCAATTAGATCTAGCTTAACTGATCCCGAAGTCGTTTCAGCAATCGA
>Ga0209653_1002377_pt1 | contig 13759 bp, 27 predicted proteins | sample SaaInl6LU_22_DNA_FD_184644 | JGI IMG/M metagenome (GOLD analysis project Ga0209653, IMG submission 184644) | Marine microbial communities from expanding oxygen minimum zones in the Saanich Inlet - ESP_116LU_22_DNA (SPAdes) (version 2) | ecosystem: Environmental > Aquatic > Marine > Intertidal... | reverse complement strand
CTTCCAGAAATCGAAAGGATTCACAGGTTCTTCGCCTGGGAATTGTGGTTGCATTAGATCCATGATTTTGTCAAAGATCTTCTTACCGTACTCGTACAAGAATACCTTACCATTGTTTGCAGGATTCGCGGGATCGTTAACAACAAGGATATTAGACATATAGTGTAGACGGCGCTTCTGTCTACGTGCAGTTTCCTTATCATCTTCGATACCTGAATTCCACAGACGAGAGTTCAGTTCAGAGACAGGATCTTTCTGACCGATAGTAGTAAGCGACTTCTCGATGTACCACTGACCAGTGGGGCCCTTGAACCCGTGATCCCAATAACGTACCCAAGGAGTTTCAACACCTTCCATTGCAGGAAGGAATCGAACCACTGCGTAACCATTACCCGCATCATCTACGGTAGGTTTCCACTTGCGTTCGTCTTGATACTTGTTGGTAGTTTGTTTCTGACCAGACGCTTCTTGCGCGGCATTAACGAGTTTAGAAATGTCGGCAGAGCGACTTTTTAGATTTGCAAAAGACATATTTTTTCTCCAGTATGTTCAGCATATGCGTTATATTACAGTTTGTATCAGCGTATTTTCACGATACCATTATATAGTAACACTATTTATATAAGTTGTCAACCTAAAACAACCATGCAACTAAAACTTTTCTTGTTCCTCGAATAACTTCCGTTGCTTCATGAACTAGATTTGACCGGAATATTGCGGTATCACCAATCCCTAAGTTAATAGTTACAACACTCCCATCATCGTTATAGACGACTAGGTTCCCACCTTCGAGGTCATCAGATTTGTCCAACATAGTGACAGTGGTATAAACTCTTTTAGCGTCCTCATCACCAACCTCAGCATCAGTATGTTTTTTGTATCGGTCGCCTACATTGTATATTAAGTAATCAAATTGATTTACTTTCAGGTCTTCTTCGAAATATCCTTCAATACGTTCACAGATTTCCGGAAACATTCTGTGTGACATCATTACCCGTTTTGTTTTTCGGTAACCATCTTCTTGGGGATCACCTACGCGTCGGCCTGTTAGTGCTGGATGTGACAGCAAGAGTCCGCTTTCATGCAAAGACAACATCTCATCAATGAGATATTGGTCTACAAGTCTAACGACTTCACACATCGATAGTGTTGCCCTTATCGATAAGGTTCAGACCCATTGCCTCTGCTTCGAGTTTCTCTACAATTGATGGACTAAGGAACTTTTTACAGTCCTCAACATCTAGGTTACTTATTTCGCAAACATGAACGATGCTATCTAAGTAGGTCATCCCAGAATTCCTCGCGATCTTCTCCACCATCTTCGAGAACCTCTTCCGATTCATGAATGGTTGTTCTGGTTCCTCTCGATTGCTTGGGTTCGGAACCGTAAACTCTATCATCATGCTCTTTCATCTCCTGTGTGTATTCACCAACATCGGGGTAAAAGTGACCCACGGTTCTTTTAGGGCGACCATCAGAGTAGTACGCCATTGTAAAGACAACAGTGTTCATCTTACCCTCACGGTGTCGTCCATATCGATTATCCATGTACACACCACTATCAAGATAACGTTTTAGGTTTCCTACGTAAACATCAAGAACTTGGTATTCTTGACGTTCCTTCGATTCCTTTGAAAGACGTTGATGTTTTTTCGACTTAATTTCATCAGAGAGTTCCTTGATCCACCCCTTCACCTTCTTCCAATGGACAGGAGAGTCTTCAGGAACCTCTAACAAATTTGGGTGCACAGACTTAGACCCGTCATGACCACGGGCCTCACGTGCCTTAGCGAGACGTTCAATCGCTGCAGCACGTTGCTCTTCAGTCATGGGTTTACGTCTACGTTTTACCATTTATCGATACTCGACTAAATTCTCGATTCGAAACGAACGCCAATCTTTGACTTCCAAATCAAAAAGAGTGACAATAGTGTCTGCTTCTTTGATTGTACCGTCTCCCTTGGGATGATTCTCTTCTGGAATAATACCGAGGTTACGAGTCCCACGCATATTACGTAGATCGCCATTCACTTTTTTAAATTGCAGGTCAACAACCCCCGCGCTAAGTGCTTCAAGAATTCCTTGCTTCTTCGATTCGAGCAACTTCTTCTTCTGCATCTCCGGAGTTGACTCCGAGTCCATCACTTGTTCCATCACCATTCTCCTTAATTTCACCTTTCGCTTCTGCGTGGAGGTCTTTCACCCACTGATCACCTTCATCAAAATACACGATCATACGTTCATTCGCAAGAATGAGTTCGTCGATCTGCTTCAATTCATCTTCGGCCGCACCCGCTTTTACTCGATCCTGCACATATATAATGTTGTTGACATATGTGTCCTTTAGAATACGCTTAGTTATTTCAACGTGTTCTTTGAATTCTTTTTCGGTATACAAGACTCTGCTCCTTCATCAATTTTTTTAACTTCACGTTCAAACTCTAACTGCATACGACGATGTTGTCTATTTGCATTAAGTCGTTGCTGTGCACCACGAATCATTTGATATCGTAATCTGTTACCCATTATATATCATCTCCTTTAACTTGTCAAGAACCATTCTGGTACTTTGCGTTTTGTCCACTTCATTTCAAACCGCGCTTGCTTAGTCTTATAGAATGCACGATAAGACTTTACAGGATCATCGAACATACACTCTGGATTAGATCCCATGGCCAAACGGAATGGTGTCAAAATGCCAATAGGAATGTTCTTAGGTTGAACCTTTAGTATATCACCAAACTTTGTAAAAGACAAGTGTGTCTTTCCATATCTATGTGTATATTCTTTACACAGTGCTACCCAATGGTTGTAATGCCAATGGTAGTTGGCGATAGACTCCATAGTCCACAGAGTACATGGATGCTTAGGGTGTGCGACCTTATACAAATGCTCGTTACCTTCGTCACCGTCTAGTAAACGATGTGCGGTGCATAACATCTGCGCAGACTCTAGCGGCATCTTCACCACGTGCTTATCGCATTGCATTTGAGCAGATGTTATTGGACTCTCATCTAGTTTAAAGATATTCATTGTTTACCCCCTGCAGAGTCATAGAAGTCCTCGTCTACGCAGTACCGGCGACCCTTGTCACCGGACTTCTTGTACTCTTTCTTGCGGTCTATATGCACCGCAGACTTATTGAACTTACGTGCGTATTTTGCCACAAGGTTATTTTTGCGCGATGTATTTGCCATAATAACTCGTACCGAAGCACCGATACGCCTCCTTCTCTTTAACTAAGTACACTTCTCGCAACCGGCCATTTGAACCGACCTTAACCTTAGTGTCATGATCGATAGCACCATCTTCCAGCATCTTGCGGAGAATCAGGTCGTACTTGATGTGCTTCTCATATAACAAGAGATCGCGCACTTCGTGCACTCCCTTCTCATGAGTCACAACATTATGGATAGGTGCTCTCTCACCCAAAGCATGAGAAACACGCATCTCACACGACAAGTCCATTCCCATGAACATAGTACGTTGACCAGTAGAACCATAAACGACATTTACATTTGGCATAGATTATTTCACCTCGACATGTTGGGGAGCATAAAGACCTTCAAGGCCTCGGACTTCGTTATAGACTCGAACACGTTTGGCAGTCTGACCAGTGACAACACCGCAGACCCAAGCGTCAGAATTAGCACACTTGACCCAGACTTCTTGACCAACTTGATATTTCATAACTTTCTCTCTCATCTCAATAGGGTACTATTATCTCATTATTAGAATAAGAATGCAACACTTATTTGCACTTTTTTTAGATTATTTTGGAATAAGCATATAACCATTAGTAAGGTTCATACGTATCCCTCTCAATGTCGCTCCATACTTGACGCACAGTCTTGCTCGCATACTCTTCGAGCAGATTGTATCTGGACATGAGATTTTCTACGGAAGTCTGGAATGGTACTTGATTGTGATAGTCTTCTTGAATGTCGAAGACAACTGCGTTCATACGTGACATATATACATCTCCTCATCTACTTAGTAGAGTATACACGATTTTCTGAGATGTGTCAAGATATAAATAAAAGAAAATCACGTCAAAAGGTATAAATATGAGTGACGATTTATTTGACTTTGGATTCACCATTGTCGATGAACAGGATCTTGAAGTTGTTCAACAAGCAACTCAGCAAGTACAAAGTGTATCGACTACAGTGCAATCCACACAGGAGCGTTTAGACAAACTCTACAATGCTGTCCAACCGCTGTTAAACAATTTAAAGCAGAATCCTGAGAAGGAATACATCTTGTGGCCAAATCGATTAGATAAGATTGAGCAGTTCGAGACCCACATACAAAACATCTACAAGGGATAACCATGTTATATCTATCGAATACCGAATTGATTCAAAAGACTGATGCGAACTATAATCTCATCGGAACCTACGTACATTCCGGTCACAAGAAAAATCAGCACGGTAAACTGAATTATTTGCTACGGGGTGAGATTCTCAAGAACGATCTTGTCACTCGATATAAAGATAGATGGGCACATACTACTAGTGATGTTTTTTCGTATTGTCCTATGATATTGAACTACCTATCTGCAGTACAAGCAGAAACAGGTTTCAAAAATGTCTTATTCGTCGGACACTTTCTTGCAGGACAAACCTCTTGGACTATGGATCGTAAAGCGGGGCGCGTTTTATTCCCAACTCCATCATATCATTCAACGGATCAAACTATGGTTGATCCTAATATTTGGTTACAGTTCCTACCAGTTGCTCGCATGGCGTATGGTTACACCAATTTTACAATGCATACTCTGGCACCGCCCGAGTCTCGTCATCGTCAGTTGATGCACGCCATATACAAACGGTATGAACTTGATTTGATTCCATGCGACAGACAATACAAGTTCGGTAGGAATATCGATATTCACACACTACCTCGCCACATGTACGATTGCGTTGTTTTTGCGGGTGTACCAAAAGACTCACCAGAAACTCAGTTCAATAAAGAGGATGTTTTGAGTGCCTTTAATGGTCACGTTCGTAATGATGCAGTAATCATCGACCTAATGTATGCTAACCCCGACCCACACAGATTCATGAATGCACGTAAAGAAAACACTGAACTCAATGGGGCCTTCGTTACCCGTAAGATTTGGGACTCTAAGTTTGCAGGATCAGCAGAAGAAGATCAGAAGATCGAGTATCAAATTCTAGATAATATAATTCGACGGTATAATAATTAAGTCCAGTCTACGTTCTTCGGAACGTAACTGGCAATCTTACGTCTAATGTCAGCATCCAACTTATCTACAGAGGTAGGTGCTTTTCCTTGCTTCTTCACGTAGAAGTAGTTTGCGTCCTTGACATATGAACCACCCTTGCCAGACTTGACTAGGTTTGCGTCAACACCAACCTTGTTGAATGCGAACACGATGTCTCCATCCATGTACTTCTTCAACTTATTACCCATGTTGATGATATCGCCCATAGTGTTAGCAGCACCACGATGAGTGTTGATTAGAATCTCGGAAGGTACGGTACGTGCACGTGCCTTATTTTGCTGTTGTGCGACTTCAATGTCGTTCACTACCCATACGATGTGGATGTTCTTCTTATCGTATCCTAGTGCTTCAGCATCACGTGCAACCTTTTGAAGTTTGGTCAACTCTTTGAAGGTCATATCAAAGATGATGTTGGGTTTACGATCGGCAGGTGCAGACAATACAGAGGTGTAGAAAGACTTCTCTTTACGTTTGTCTAGGTTTAGATAGTCACCCATGATTTGATGTAACTTACCAACGTTTTCAGGATTCTTCAGATTAGATGCGAGGTCTTTAAGGTCAACCCCCATTTCACTCTTGATGCGCTTGACAATAGCAGGTGTCTTTGATGCAAGGGTCTTTAGTTCGTCTACGTCAAAGACTTTACCTTCCATACCAACCAAATTACTAAGAATGAACCCCTTACCCGATCCCGCACCACCGGCCATGACCACAATGTTGCCGAACTTGGGATATGCCTTACCACCAAAGGTAATGAGTTTCTCAAGAAGTGTTTCTGCTTCTTCTGCAAGAAATGCTTCTTCTTTTAAAAATGAGTTGAAAGACTGCATGTGTTAAAACGCCTTAAATATTATTATAGATGTATTTATACAATTAGTCCAATTGAAAAAGCAATAATTGCTGTCCAAAATAGAGTTGCAGGATATATTTCCCATGTTTTTTTGTACTCAGCACCAAGACTGACTATGAATGTCTTTAAAAAATCTAGTACATCACTCAGTTTTTCGTTCATGCTTCCCCCACAACGATTTCAACATTATCACTGATAGGAATTTGAATCCTATCATGACTATGGTACAGATAAAATTTGGTTTTGTCAAACTCTTTAAACAAATAAGAGAATACGGGTCTCCAATTGCTCGCGATACGATACGTGTTAGTATGACTACGATCAGATTCCAGCAGTAGATCAGTGAACGAACGTAGGTTAGTATCAAAGATAGAATCAAACCCGTAGATGTGAACCTCTGTCGCCTTCTGTACGCGACATGCGTAGTCCACTGCCATATGACCACAGGAGTAGTTAGTAGCGGCCTGTGCCTCAGTCTGACCCTCTAGCATAGCATACTGGGGTACGTGTTGATGGAACGCTTTGATGTTCTGTGAGTACTTCATGTAGAACGCAGGTTGTACCTCCATCCAATGTCTAGGACGGGTACCGAGAATCCAATCATACATGTCGAGTTTGATCTGATTGTTTGCTAGTGCAAGCATCATCTTATAATCGACCATACAGGTAGCGAAAACTTCGTTACGGGGAATCTCGAACGGGGGCATGTTGCATATAAGCAACTTACCATCAGTACCACGCTTGAACGTACCCGCGTGGTCTCCGTTACCTAAAATGTTCCATCTCATAATTCGTACTTGCCTTCACTCAATACTAACTCACGATTACGCAAATGCTCTTCTTCGATATCATCCTTGGACTGACCAAAGTATGCAACCGCAAGATGTTCGCGAATCATGATATTATTAACAGTCATTTGACGGTCAGTCTCATGATCATATACTAAGAACTCACCAAGGATACGACCAAACTTACCTGTCGCATCTAGACGCGTACGTAGAATACACTCCTTGCCTAGTTTCTCTTTGAGGAATCGACCTGCGAGTTTACCGAACTTCTTCTCGACCTTATCTCGTGTGCGAGATTCAGGAGTATCAATACCGTATAGACGAACGCGCTGATTAGCATAAACAATACCGAAACCAAGATCGATATCAACGTCCACAGTGTCACCGTCAACCACTCTAACAATTTTGCAGCGATATTCATACATCGATGTACTTGTCCAATACTTCTAGCAAATCATGGTACTCAGCAACCTTGCCAAGTTCTTCTTCAAGAGCACCCATCACATCAGGATGCTCACCGATACCCATAGGGTTATTAAGATAGATCTCAGCGTTCATCTTGTGCTTGTTGATCTGACCCACTGCGTGACTCCGCAGACTTGCTATCATCTCTTTTCGTAGACTCATCGTCATCTTCCTTACTATTGATAGTGCGGTAGTATACCACAACTTCCTTTAATTGATTTATATATCGTTTAATTTCCTGCATATTGTAGGACATTAACTCATAGTCACCCACAGACATTGCGATAAAGACCAACTGACCTTCGTGTCTTTTTTTAATTTCCTCAAGAAAGGTATCGACGTTCTCGTCAGATACCACATACCACTGAGGGTCTTTCAGTTGGATCGCACGTGGCATTACAGGATGTGTAATAGGGATCTGTACCTCTACCGTACGAATCTCCACAGGGATTGGCGCAGGCGGTTCTTTACCCCAAGGAAGTAAAGAACTACACCCACTAGTTATCAATAGTGTCGATAACAGCAGTGTCGTTTTCAATAGTTCTGAATACATCACTTGTCCCCTTGTTGATTCGTTTTTCGATTAGATTCGGTTTAGCGGCCGCCAACTTAGATAGATTGTGTCGTGCAAAGATAGCAAGATACCGTTGTGCTTCTGCTTCAATCTCTTGATTGCGAGCACTCATAGTGTTGAGTGCCTCGGTTGTTCTCTTTAGACTATTCTGCAGTGCTTCAATAGTATTGATTTGCTCTGCCTGACGCGTCTCAAATGCAACAATCACACCTGCTTGAGTTTGCAGTTGTGCTTGCATGTCTCCCATTTTAGATTCGGTCATCTGAAAGTATAGGTAACCAGCAGCACCCATAGCAACAATGACACCGATTAATATCTTACTGAACATCGTGCCAGTTCTCCTTTATGTACCTAAGATTATCTAGTTCGTGGGGTTTAGGCCTACCACCACAATCAACTATCTTACATGCAGGTGGAATATAAGATGGAAATTTCCATTGACCCATAATCCTCTCACCTAAGTGAAACTTTAGGTTAAGTTTCAAATTGGCATTAAACTGTTCGTCCATGTAATAAACGACTTGTTCACCAAGACTCAGATGGTGCCCAGTCCAAACCTGATCTCCACCATCATAGTCGAAAAGTCTCCAACTGTCAAGTTTAAATTTCTCCCACACATCATGCATGTTACCGCTCTTTAGCACCATCATAGAAGAACTGTACTTGTTATCCTTCCATCCTATAGCATCGCTAACACACGCAACCTTTATCGCTGGATCTTCGAGTTTCTCTATTGCATCTCGAATTTCATCGTCAAAGTTCTTGACGAGAACTGTGTCAATGTCCATATACACCGCATGACCCTCATAGAAAGAGTCATATGCTTTCATCTTGTTCCACCAACCTCTACCAGCACCGAAAGGTGGTTCGATGATGTTCGCAATATCCGAAATCTCATCGGGTCGATCGGTCACACACCAAGCAGTTACGTCATACTCTGTCAATTGCTTGAACCGTGTAATCAGTTTACGTGCGTAGATCATGGGGTATGCATCAGTACATACGGTTATCAGATTAAGGTTCGACAAGTTCAATACCTCGATCATAATTGTGCTTTGCTCGACATCCCGACTCGTGTTGGATAGTCGAGAACGAATCATTCACAAAGAAACACCACGGGTAATATTCTTCTAACCAAGGGAAGTTGTTAATGTTTAGATAAACGTCTGTTGGTCGAGAATCAGTCGGGATGGTCTCTAGGAGTTCCTGTGCGCCTGCAGGAGAGACGATGTATGAGTGTGCACCACCAAAGTACGGTTTCTGTGTTAGTTCACCAGTACCAAGGAATGTGGGTGTCTCATACCGTCCGTAACTTGGTTTACCCAATGTCATGCACTTGTTGAACCTCAGTAGTGCGGGAATACGTCCACACATCACCGCATCATGTTCTAGTATCAACACATCTTCATTTGTCTCAACCGCATGACTCCATAGACTTGCCATAGAAAGAAAACATGCTATAGCATTCTCTGGTCGTGACCAACCAGTATCAAAGTTCTCAGCAATGACACCTAGAGTCTTCTGCAATGACTCAAATTCTGGATGTCTCGGTGTTACTGCAGGCCACTTCTCAACCGTCAGACCGTATCGTTTGCACGACACAATGCAACGTTCTGCCATTTCAACAGAACGCTCATTGTCCATAATTGTGATGACATATGCTTTCATTTTATTCTACAATTAACTTAACATCTTCATATTTTACTATAGCACATTTGAGTCCGTCAAGTTCTACGGGCATCGACTTTGACCAGTCAAGATATACTTTAGACTTGGGACGAAGAAAGAGCAAGGGAACATCCTCACCCACTGCAATTACAATAGCAGGTTTGTGTCCGGTGCTAACATCTCGCGATAGGATAAGACCACTCTCGGTCGTCGTCTCTTTCTGGGAGTCTTCAGTCACTAGAACATTATCATGCAATACTATCATGTTTACCTCGTAGTAGTCGATACAGTCCCCTGTACCTTTGTATAATAAGGATACACCACGCGTATCCAAGGGAACAACTCTTTACACATGTATGCGTCATTGGGCCACATACCATAATCTGTCACTTTATCTAGCAATTCCTTAGCACCCTCTGGCGTGATATAATACGCCGAGTGTCCAGCAAGACCTTGAGGAACAGGTGCTTCTCCTGCTTGATTGACCGTGGGTACGGGTTGTACACCCTGCCTACTCGAAACTCGCTTATGAAACACATCGGCACGTCGAGTAGCACCACGTGGATCATTTAATCCACACACCTTGGCATCACCCATTTCGTCTGGATTAAATTTACGCGTAAGCAGTGCGTCTGCTTCGAACACTACAATGGTTTCGTTCATCTGCACGATAGCATCCCACAAGGTCACATGAGACAAAGATGTAGCAATTTTCTTGTTTTGGTCAGCAGCACCATACGCAAACTTGAATATACCTGTTTTCATATCAAGGTGATTCTCGCTCGCAGACGTAGGCCAAGTCCACTTCCAATCATTCTTATCGAGATACTTTAATCTACTCAGATTACGATCAATCGTGTCGGGTTCGGTTGCTTCCCATATGTTAAGTTCAAGGGGACTCTTGGTTTCTTGGATCGATTCTCGTAGTCGCTTGACCTCATCTTTCTGACGATCCTTCAGTTTAATTACGAATGCTCTCATATCTGCTCCATCAACCTTTCTACATCTTCACCTTGGTTAGGTAGCAGATCCTTCAAAAAGAAATGTACGAAGTTACACTCTTCGATTTTGGTGTTTGCGCCATATAATCCATTCCACTTCCAGTGCATATGATCAACCGGAACGTCATACTTCTTCAGAAAGTAATTTAGCAGCGTTTGATCAGTAGACCATTTCCATGGCCCAAGACCATCCACAAAATCCTTGAATTCAGAACGAGTGATAAACTGTTTGGCAGTCTGTCCTTTTAGATAGGGTTTGAAATTCTTGCAGTTCAGTACAATCATACCCATGTTGGCAAACTCATAACCATAGTTGTTAGGTTTGAAATCTATGTTTTGCTTAGTCTGCAGTGTATGGTACTGCATGGTGGAATAGTTTTTTATCTTGCTTGCATACTTCTCTGTGATGGGCATCTCACGTTCGAACACACACCCAAACGCACTTTCTGGATGAACGCAGTCAAAGATATTGGGAGCAAAGTCACGAATGTAGATATCTGCGTCGATGATTGCAATCTGATCATACTCTTCTAGCAGATCAAACGCATTCTCCTTTTCGTAGATAGGCAAAAACCCACCATGCTTCTCATACGAATCGGTGCTGCGATTGGTTGAGAAGACATCGGGTTTGATCTTCAGTTTGGGTGTTTTTTGAACATGATGATCAATATCATGCTTCTCTGCATACTCTGCTACACTTTGGATGCATTTCTTGTACAATTTAGAATTAATCTGCCGGCCAAGACAGACCTGATATATCAGTCGCTTCATTATATGTTCCGATAGTCATCCAAGTTAAATTCAGTACCAATCATCTTGTGATTAGTTCTATCATTGTTAGTGTATACTAATACCTCTGGATCGTCAAGTAAAAAATCGCAGTCTTTACAGTAACTCGGATAATTACCAGTTCGATGAGATTCTCTTAGTGCGGAGTATTCTTCTCCACGGATGATTTCTTCGATGGTGTTTTCACTGGTGTGTCCGAGAACTGCTTCTTCGTCTCTTCCGAGTACTTGGCAGCACGGGTGAACAGCACCTCTTTTACCATCAAGACCACCAGCACGAATAACAATGTCGGGACTAAAAGGTCGTCCACAAGTCTTCACCTCTCCCCTACGTGCATTCTCTCCAATGTCCCATGCACCAGACCAGTTATGCATCTTCCAAATTTCCGTTTTAACACCAAGTTCTTCAACCAGTTCTTTGTACTTATCTAGTTCCCAATCTAAGTTGTTGTTATCGGTGATTAGGTGGTACGTTTCAATAACACAATCAGATCCAACCTCATCCACATATGCCTTCATTGCACGGATGTTCTCTTTGATTAGGTGGTAGTTGCTTCCGCGTGTATTGTACATCCACTTATCGTACAGTTCGGGGGTGGGGCCAATGAATGAGAAACGGAAGAAGTCAAGACCTGCGTCTACACAGTCGCGCATAAACTCACCCTTCATATTGAACCCGTTCGAGAAGATTACCGCCTTTGCATCATGCCTCTTTACGATCTTGATGTACTCGGGTAACATACGATTGAGGGTTGCTTCACCTGACCCGTCAAGGTTGACCACGTTCAATCCGTGCTGTGCACAATCCCGTACGTTATCTTCGAACTCAAGTAGAGACATTTTAGTTAAGAACCCTTTGTGTCGTCCACCCGCTCTCTTGTCTTGAGGGCACATGGTACAATCAAAATTGCAACCACCCTGCACCTCAATTACCGCACGATCTATCTTAATTGTCATATTATATCACCCGCACTCCAATCGAAGTGGTCTTCAAAAGAAGCATTCTGTTCTCTCCCTTGCTGCCATCATAGTAAATAGGAAGCGTTGCCATTTCATATTTGAATGATGGATTTTCCAGTGCACCATTAACCAAGTCAGTCACGTATCTCTTGTTAGAGCAATCATTAATAAGAATATAGGGCACCACACCATGCATCAGTGCACTTAGCACAAATTTAAGGTGCTCCCTTGGATGTGTTCCATCCATGCACACCAAATCAAAACCGTCTAAAAATTCTCGATCGTTTATATGCATTACATCCTTTTTCATGAATTGGAAGTTGCTATTACTGTTTTCTAATGCTCTACCAAGTTGATAAGTGTAGGGATGTTTACATGCATCTAAACTGTATACCAAGTAGAAATCAGTCTGCTCACTAAGTAAGTCTAACCACATTTTCGCACTATGGCCTGCATTAAATCCAATCTCATAAATCATAGTTGCTTGGGTTATTTCAAGAACTTTTCTGAACGCTTTATAAGTATTAGCGGTGGGAAGTATATGACCTTCGACGGGGTTAGTCTGACTCAATAAAGTTTCGTAAAGACTGCTCATAGTTAACTGCTCTCTTTTTGCTCTCTCCTAGCATTTCTGGAATATTGCGCAACCACATTGCAATGTTTCTCTCGTCATCGGAACTGTTAGTTGTTCTAATACATTGCGGTGTATGGTATCTAGTGATTCCTTCTGGACTGATTACAACCATTGGTGTGGCACAATTTCTTCCTATATAATGCCACATACCATCATAACACACGATCTGTCTACATGTAGATATGTGATAAAGCACCTCTGATACAGGAGTTCTATAATCCACTTCTATTATATTCAATCCCGCCTTACGCAGTAGACTAATTGTATCACGCCATTGATCACTTGTCAAGAGTCTTTTCCAAGTACGTGGTTTCTCTGCATTAAATACCGGCGTCCAAATGACCACTTTCCTAGAATCTATTTTTCTATTTAAAATGTCCTCGCGGAATGGCCAGTCTGACTTTGGTGCCTTACCGCCCTTTTCGTCTGAGTACACTCCACTCTCGAACCAGAATCTAGTTTTGTTTGCACGTTGTATCGCTGCGATACGAATACTACCATCATTTTCTTTAACTAAGTCATCAGACCATTTCCATGATTTGCTGTATCGACTGTCAGCATTGTAAACATGGGTGACCTTTACATCATCCTTTCGATGATAGAAGTTGTGAATATAGTTGAGGCGTTCGATGATCGTCTCGGGATCTTCGAAATGATGAAGATGATTTTCGTCGTGCTCCCAATGAAACTCAAGGTTTACCTTGGTGTTATAATTATAACAATAATTATGGGCACTATTGAGTGCCCACATAAAATCACCTACACCAGGCGTACCACGCC
>Ga0209653_1002376_pt1 | contig 13761 bp, 11 predicted proteins | sample SaaInl6LU_22_DNA_FD_184644 | JGI IMG/M metagenome (GOLD analysis project Ga0209653, IMG submission 184644) | Marine microbial communities from expanding oxygen minimum zones in the Saanich Inlet - ESP_116LU_22_DNA (SPAdes) (version 2) | ecosystem: Environmental > Aquatic > Marine > Intertidal... | reverse complement strand
TATTGGGGCTTCCGAAAGTAACTGCTCCACTGCCCGCTTCAATCAGAAACGCATCGCTGTGACCGTGATAACAACCAGCAAATTTGATGATTTTATCTTTTCCAGTGTAGGCGCGTGCCAAACGAATAGCGCTCATACATGCTTCAGTACCTGAATTGACAAATCTTATTTTATCAATATTCGGCACCATATCAACCGCCATCTCTGCAATAGCCGTTTCTAGGGCAGTAGGCATGCCAAATGAGGTACCCATTTTAGCCTTATTAATAACAGCTTCTACAACTGGAGGATAGGCGTGTCCCAATAGCATCGGGCCCCACGAACTGATGAAATCTATGAACCGATTACCATCTTCATCATAAATATATGCCCCTTGAGCACTTTTCGCAAAAATGGGTGTTCCTCCGACTGATTTGAAGGCTCTGACAGGAGAATTAACCCCTCCTGGAATGACATTAGAGGCCATTTTAAATAGCTCACTACTTCTTTGGTAAAGCATGCTCAATTATTGTTTTCAATGATAAGATCTTGACCGATGCTAATATTGTTATCTGTCAATTTGTTCAACTCTTTCAGTCGATCCACAGTTGTTCCATAGGATCTGGCGATGCTGTATAATGTATCTCCTTGGCGAACAAAATGAACTTTACGATCAGTTGAAGGTTTGTCTGCCATTGGATTTAACGGGCCAACACCGCCATCCAATTTGTATAGCTCGTAACGTTCAATAATGGAAATAAGTTTATCTGGATATTTGGGATCCGTAGCATACCCGGCTGCCTTAAGGCCATAAGCCCAACCTTTGTAATCTGTGAGATCTAATTTGAATAGCTTGGCGTATCTGGAACGACCACTAAGAAAAATAGAATGGTCTTCAAAAGAGCCCGACGGGTCCTTATATTTTCGAAAACATTCTTGCAATTCGTCGTCGTCATGGTAAATACGTTCACCTGTCCAATCATGACATTTGATGCCAAAATGATTGTTGGCATTGAGTGCAAGCGTACCATTGCCAGCACCAGATTCTAAAATGCCTTGTGCTATGGTTATGCTGGCAGGAATTTTATATCGGTTCATTTCTGTGATAGCAATGCCGCTATAAGTTTCAATATAGGCCAAAGTTCGTTCTGTAGCTGAAAGCTGTCGGGTGTTTTTAGGTTTTTCAGCTTCTCGAGGCTTGACAGTTTTGTTTTCGACAGGGTTTTCAATCCTAGGTTTTGACTTATATTGATAAACTGATTTTTTTCTTGAGCCGCAACTACTCAATAAAAATAAGGATAGCAATAAAGGTATAAAGAACTGTTTGGTCATATCAGTTGAGGTAAGTCTGTTTGTTTAAGTCTCCAATTCATTCCCGCGACACCTTGCAGTCCACCAGTATGAATTGCCAAAATGTTTGTTCCTTTTGGAAATACGCCTTGTTCGATTTGTCGCATCAAATGATACATCATTTTGCCTGTATATACGGGATCCAGGGGAATATTAAAGGAAGTTTTAAATCCATTGATAAATTCAATAAGACTTGGGTCAACCTTTCCATAACCTCCGCAATCTGCCTGAAATAAGTCCCAATTATTATGAGTTACAAATCTACAAATTCCTCTCTTTAGATCAGGATCTTTTACCGATGAATAACCAACCACTCGTTGATGTGGTTTTGCGCTATTAATTAATCCTGCAAGGGTCCCCCCAGTTCCTACCGAACAACAAATCAAATCAAATGTTTGGTCTTTAGCAGAAAGTATTTCTTCACATCCTTTTACAGCTAAATCATTGGTTCCGCCTTCGGGAAGAAGCATGAATTTGCCGAATCTCGCCTTCAGGTCTTCCGAGAAATTAACATCCTCTTTATTTTTATAGTTGGAGCGACTAATATAGAACAGTTCCATTCCCATCTTTTTTGCGAATCTTAAAGTGGGATTATCCTGCTCGAAGAACTTAACTTCCTCTCCTCTAATAATCCCAATAGTTTTGAAGCCGTATCGATGACCACAGGCTGCAACGGCTGCTATATGGTTTGAAAATGCCCCTCCGAATGTCAGGATAGTTTGATGATGCTGCGCCCGCGCTTCCCTGATGTTGTAAAATAGTTTTCTGAATTTGTTTCCCGAGATTTCCGTATCTATTAGGTCATCTCTTTTGATGGAGAGCGAGACACCGAATTTGGGATCAATTGGAATTTTTTGATTTATGGTTTCTAGAGGCCGATTCATCAGTCGTAAAAATACGATTTTCAATCGGTCTGCTCTCAGACAGCTCGAGGTGAATTGATTATATTTGTGAAATGAATATTAAAATAGATATTGAACCTGACGATTTCTACCTCACACCAGAAGGATACAGGTGCTTTACTGCTCAATATCATTTGAAACGAGGGTATTGCTGTGAAAGCAATTGTAGACATTGTCCTTACGGTTTCAATGCCAAAATAAAAAATATAAATGAATAGTATCAACCCAACCTTAGCGTCTTTCCAATCAGAAATTAAATCGGGCATTCCGTCTATCCTTCCTCAACTTAAACCATATGATTCAAATGTAAATCATGCCCCAAAGCGGAAGTCTGTTTTGACAACAGAAGAAAAAAAGTTGGCCCTGCGCAATGCCCTGCGATATTTCTCAACGGAACATCACCCGGTTCTAATCAAAGAATTTTTAGACGAATTGAACAGCTATGGTCGCATTTATATGTACCGATTTCGTCCAGATTATGCCATGTATGCACGGCCCATATCTGATTATCCCGCCCAATGCGAGGAGGCTGCTGCCATTATGCTGATGATTCAAAATAATCTTGACCCCGCAGTAGCGCAGCATCCGCACGAGCTTATTACTTATGGAGGAAATGGTTCGGTGTTTCAAAATTGGGCTCAATATCTTTTGGTGATGCAATATCTATCTGAAATGACGAAGGACCAAACTCTGGTGATGTATTCTGGCCACCCGATGGGCCTATTTCCATCTCATGCTGACGCTCCTAGGGTAGTGGTTGTTAACGGCATGACTATTCCAAACTACTCCCAGCCTGATGACTATGAAAGAGGTATTGCACTTGGTGTTACTCAATATGGTCAAATGACCGCAGGTAGTTTTATGTATATAGGCCCGCAAGGTATTGTTCATGGCACTGCAATTACTGTTCTTAATGCATTTAGAAAGGTTGGACTATCACCCGCAGGAGAAATATTTCTCACTGCAGGTTTAGGCGGGATGAGTGGTGCCCAGCCCAAAGCCGGTAATATCGCAGGATGTATTACTATTTGTGCAGAGGTCAACCCAAAGGCGGTTAAAGTGAGGCACCAGCAAGGATGGGTCGATGAGGTGATTTCTAATTTGGATGAATTAGTGAATCGAGTTCGAAAAGCACAAGGTCAAAAAGAAGTAATTTCTATTGCCTATTTAGGAAATGTAGTTGACGTATGGGATAAGTTAGAGCAAGAGGATATTTTCGTAGCTATCGGCAGTGATCAAACCAGCCTGCACAACCCCTATGCCGGAGGATATTATCCTGTTGGTCTGAGTTTTGACCAAGCGAATGAATTAATGTCTTCTGATCCTGATGGCTTTCAAAAACTGGTTCAGGCCTCACTCAAAAAGCATGTAAAGGCCGTGAATCAACACACTCAAAAAGGCACTTATTTTTTTGATTATGGAAATGCCTTTTTACTAGAAGCTTCAAGGGCTGGTGCTGAAATTATGGCTCAAGACGGGATTCATTTCAGATACCCTAGCTATGTTCAGGATATCATGGGACCAATGTGTTTCGATTTTGGTTTTGGACCGTTCCGTTGGGTCTGCGCCTCTGGAAAGCAAGAGGATTTGAAAATGACTGACCAGATTGCTCTGGAGGTCATTGAGGGGCTATTACAAGATGCACCGGTCGAGATAGAACAACAACTTCAGGATAACTTGACTTGGATCAAGCAAGCTGATCAAAATCAATTGGTTGTAGGGTCCCAAGCGAGAATACTATACGCCGATTCTCAAGGACGGATAGAAATTGCAAAAGCCTTTAACGATGCCATAGCAGCAGGTAAAATTGGTCAAATCATTTTAGGTCGCGATCACCACGATGTATCAGGGACAGATTCTCCTTATCGCGAAACTTCCAACATCTATGACGGTTCGCAATTTACATCTGATATGGCCATTCAAAATGTCATAGGTGATGCCTTTCGAGGGGCCACTTGGGTAAGTATTCACAATGGCGGTGGAGTAGGCTGGGGAGAGGTCATCAACGGAGGTTTTGGCATGGTACTTGATGGCTCAAAAGAAGCAGAGCGAAAGTTGAAATCAATGCTTTTTTGGGATGTTAACAATGGGATAGCTCGCAGGAATTGGGCGAGAAATGAAGGGGCTATTTTTGCTATTAAACGCGCTATGGCCATTGAAGAGAAGCTTAAAGTTACACTACCGAACTTGGTTGACGACGATTTGATCAATGCTATTTAAAAACTTGAAATATGAAAAATTTAATTTCCTTAGTCAAAACCTGTGGTCTTATCATGGTATTGTTATTGATACTGCAATCTTGTGGCTCAGTGCGTGTAGTGTCCGATTATGACACTTCTGTAGATTTTTCAAAGTACCATAGTTTTGCTTTTTTAAAAACAGGCATAGATAGGGCCAAAATCAATGACATTGATAAACGACGGATTATGAAGAATATAAAGTCGCAAATGTTAGCTAAAGGCTTTGTGGTTTCCGAGAACCCTGACTTGTTGGTCAGTATTTATACAAAATCAGTTGAAAATATTGATGTTGACGAAAATTATTTGGGCTATGGATTTGGATGGGGAGGTTGGAGTCCATGGTATTGGGGAGCCGGTGGGGCCTTCACTGTTTCTCGATCGACTAAAGGAGTGTTATATATTGATTTAATAGATGCCGAAAAGAAAGAATTGGTTTGGCAAGGTGTTGGATCAGGATACCTATCCTCTGATGTCGAAAGAAAAGAAGAACTTATCAAAGAGTTTGTAACTGCTATCATGGAGAAATATCCACCTAATCCTAATAACAAATAAGTTCTTTAGGACCTGACATCAAGTCGATCTCTGAGAGCGCTTCCTAGCACCATAAACGCCATGACCAGAGTCATGATACACAAGCCTGGCACTACCGCCAAATAGGGTTTGCCCAAAGCAATATAGTTGTAGTGATCTTTGATCATACTACCCCAACTTGCACTCGGAGGCTGAGCTCCAATACCTAGAAAACTCAAACCACTTTCTATTAAAATAGCAGAAGCAAAATTGGCTGAAGCGATTACAATAACAGGTGCCATTATGTTCGGTAAAATATGCTTGGAAATAATCCTAAAATCTCTGAGACCAAGTGCTTTCACTGCAGTGATATAGGGCAAAGTTTTAACACTCATGATTTGACCTCTTACGACACGAGCCACCTCAACCCACATGGTTAATCCTACGGCGATAAAAACTTGCCAATAGCCTTTCCCTAATGCTAAAGTGATGGCAATGACCAATAGTAGGGTAGGAATTGACCAGGTGACATTAATAATCCAACTGATTATTGCATCTGTTTTTCCGCCGAAATATCCTGCCAAGCTTCCCATAAAAACGCCTATGAGTAAGGAAATTAAAACAGCAACCAAACCAATAGAGAAAGAAAGTCTGGTGCCAATTATAACTCTGCTCAATAGATCACGTCCGAAAGTGTCTGTGCCTAAAATAAACCGTTTATCAATTACTAAATTGTTGAGATCGATGTTGGCGTAGTCGTTTAAATCTACTACAATTGGCGTTCCTAAAACGCCATTAGGTTGATATGGATAATAAACCAATTCATCAGAATTTAACTCAAAACCGTTAATTGGGATTTCTTTATTAGTAGGTTTTTTCCCTAAAAAAAAGTTCTGAAGCATCGGAGGTTGTTCTGCTTCTGGCAGGGGTAGTAGCAGCATTTTAACAGAGAACCCTGGTTTTTGGGAATGAATAGACAAATGCATCTGATTGGCATTTGAAGTCGAGTCAGGAGCTAGGGCATAGGCGAAAAGACTCACAATTGCCGCGCAAATGACGATCAACAGACTTGCCATCCCCCAACGGTTAAGTCCAAAATATTTGGGCGGTGAAATAGGATCCAAATCGCCGCTTAATCCCATTAGTTCTTAATTGAGGTTAAGCTTTTTTTGTTAATGTTCTGACTCGTTCTTAGATCTGCGAGTACATTTAAGGCCTCTTCAACATATAAATCCTTTCTCAAGTTATTGTGCCATCTCGAGCGTTTTTCTTCTAAAATAGAATCTCGTGCTGTCAGTTCTAATTCATAGGGTAAGGAAGCAAATTCCAACTGGTTTTCATAATTCGATAACTGATCGAATCGCTGAATTTCAATTTCATTTTGATCGAGTTCTTTCTTGAATACTTGATAATTTAATGGGGTAGTATTGTCATCTCTGCTGTTCTTTATCCATTTGGCATTTTCCTCTATTAATTGAAATAACGTATTATCCTCAATTCTTTTTTTACTATTCGAAACAACATAATCATAATCAAGTGCACCATCCCAAAGTGAATAATCGGCAGGGGTAATTTGATCCCATGGAAGAGGATTTTCCAAATCTCTTTCGCCAATATCGATATAAGAATAACGATCTGGAATTACAATATCACTGTTAACTCCTTTCAGTTGTGTTGACCCGCCATTGATGCGATAAAATTTTTGAGTAGTAAAAGCAAGTGCTCCCAGATCGCCCAGATCGTTGTTACGCACCATTCGATTGAGGTCAAAAACATTTTGAACCGTTCCTTTGCCATACGTTTGCGGGCTGCCAATGATGATGCCTCGTTTGTAGTCTTGAATAGCAGCTGCGAAAATTTCGGATGCCGACGCCGATAATTCATTTACCATTACGACCAAAGGACCATCCCACGTGATACTCGCATCGTTGTCTTTCTTTTGTTCGGGTTTTGACCCAGTAGAACGCACTTGGACTACAGGACCTTTTTCAATGAACAGGCCAGTCATTTCTACCACCGTTGGCAACGACCCACCGCCATTTCCACGGAGATCCATGATGATACCTTGGACGCCTTGGGCTTTGAGCCTTTCCAATTCTCTTTTGACATCAGTAGCGGCATTGCGCTCTTTAAAATTGTCAAAGTCAATATAAAATTTAGGCAAATTAATCAGGCCATAACGACCACCCTCTTTTTCAACTATGGAAGACTTGACATAGACTTCTTCTAATTCTACGATATCCCGAGTGATTTCCAGATCAACAATATTTCCGTCTACCTTTTTCAGGGTCAAAATGACATTGGTGCCTTTTGGTCCTTTGATAAGTTTTACCGCCTCATCAATTCGCATGCCAACAATACTAACCGCTTCTTCTTGTTCCGATTGACGGACCTTCAAGATAATATCGCCTACTTCTAATTTGTTTTGTCTCCATGCTGGACCTCCCGATATGATTTCATAAACAGAAATGTTGTCCATTCTTTTCTGAAGCCGAGCTCCAATCCCTTCAAAATTGCCAGACATGTCAGTGTCAAATCTATCTTTAGTCTCTGGCGAGAGATAATAAGTGTGAGGATCAAACTCTTCAACAAGGGCATTGATATAGGTGTCGAACCAATCACGACGTTCTCTATCATCAATAAAATCAAACAACTCATCCATTGACTTCATTGTAGCTTCTCGTGCTTCAATCTCGAGCTCACTTTCCGACTTCTTGTTTTCGGCGGTTTCGTTGGCTTCAAGCAGGTTATGATAATTCAACATGCTAGAAAGCTTTAATTGCTGACGCCAGCGATTTTCCATTTCCCTGAGATTGTTACAATAATCTATATTTTCAGAATTATCGGAATATTCTTCTTCGATACTAAAATCAAAGGGCTTGGATAAAATTTGTTTATAAAACAACTTGGCTTCATCCAATCGCTTAGTCAACACTTCAACAGAGGAATTAAAAAAGTTTAGTTCATAAGCTCGCAATTCATCATCTAACTCATAGCGGTAAGCATTGAATATTTCAATGTCCGAAGCGTAAAAATATCGCTTATATGGATCAATTTGTTCAATATATCTATTGAAGACATGCTCAGAAAAATCGTCGTCGAAATCTTTAGGATCGAGGTGACCCTCTTCAAGAACGTATGAGATCACTTGGAGTAACAGTTTGTCTTTATCAGGATTATCGAAAGTATTGGAAGTGATGTTACACGAGGCAAAGGCCAGTAACAAGGAAAGAAGCATAAGATTAATAGGTGTCTTCATAAAACGAGTGTCTAGGGTGCGAATGATTTTTTTTACAGTTTAAACAAATGGTTTATCAGTGATAAAATTAAATAAACAATGGCTCGAAATTAAATAAATAACTGTCCTCAAGCTCGTCTGGCCTTAATAAACTTTTGTTAAAAGAACTAAGATACAAATCCGCCATCAATTTTCACTATTTTTGTTGTTCATCAAATAAGCAATGTCAAAAACCCCTCTAATTTTAATTACCAACGACGACGGCATCACGGCCCCAGGCATCCGAGCTCTGATTAACTTCATGCGAGAATTAGGAGATGTGGTTGTAGTTGCTCCCGATAGCCCTCAAAGTGGTATGGGACATGCAATAACAGTAAATAATACCTTGTATGTGAGAAAAGAAAAGGTTGATTCTGGTGATCAAAGAGAGTACAGCACATCAGGGACACCAGCCGACTGCGTTAAACTGGCCAAGCACGAAATTTTGGACCGTACACCTGATCTTTGTGTTTCAGGAATTAACCATGGAAGTAACGCCTCAATCAATGTATTGTATTCGGGTACGATGAGTGCTGCCATTGAAGCGAGTATTGAGGGGATTCCAGCCATAGGATTTTCATTGTGCGACTTCAGTTGGAATGCGGACTTTTCTGTTTTGGAGCCCTATGTGAAATTAATTGCACGAAACGTGTTAGACCGCGGATTGCCGCTTGGTACCGCCCTTAATGTTAACTTCCCTGCTACCGAGATTAAGGGTGTCAAGGTATGTCGTCAAGCTAAAGCCAATTGGATCGAGAAATTTGATAAACGTCAAAGTCCCATGGGTCAAGATTATTATTGGTTGACGGGAGAGTTTAAGAATTTCGACCAGGGAGAAGATACAGATCAATGGGCCTTAGATCATGGTTATGTGTCTGTTGTACCCGTTCATTTTGACATGACTTCCTATGCTGCCTTGGCCCAATTAGACCATTTAAACAGTCATAATGAATAAGTCGTTTTGGATTGGGTTTGTTTTAGGTGCTTTGGCCAATAGCCTTGGTGTGCTACTAGCAGCGTTTATCTTTGGAGGAGATTACAATTTGACATTTACTTTGGGTAGGGCTATTGAGGATAATTTTATAGGAAAGCTTGTAAGCCTTGGTGCGGCTCTGAATTTGATACTTTTCTTTGTTTTTATTCGTAAAAGGATGGACGATCATGCTAAAGGAGTGCTATACTTGACTATTTTAGTAGCTTTAGGAACTTTCTTGTTAATATTGTAGTTATGCGATATTATCTGGTCGTTGGAGAAGCTTCGGGAGACTTACACGCCTCAAACTTGATGCGGGAGTTGTTAAAGAAAGATAGCAGTGCTACTTTTCGGTATTTTGGTGGCGACCAAATGCAAGAAGTTGGCGGAGATCTCGTAAAACATTATCGAGAACTTGCTTTTATGGGATTCTGGGAAGTCATTAAAAACCTCAGGACCATTTTGGGCAATTTATCCTTTTGCAAAAAGGATATACTTGATTTCAAACCAGACGTTGTCATTTTCGTAGATTATCCAGGATTTAATTTGAGGTTGGCCAAATGGGCTAAAACCAACGGCTTTAGGACTCACTATTATATTTCTCCACAGTTATGGGCATGGAAAGAAAGTAGGGTTAATATTGTCAAAAAATGGGTCGATAAAATGTATGTTATCCTGCCATTTGAAAAAGATTTTTATGAAAAGAAGCATCAGTATCATGTAGATTTTGTCGGTCACCCGTTATTGGATGCTACCTCAAAGAACAAAGGAATAGATTCGGATACGTTCAGGAGACGCTGGCAATTGGACGAAAGACCTATTATAGCCTTACTTCCTGGTAGTCGAGGTCAAGAAATTAAGAAAATGCTGGCTACAATGACGGCCTTACATGCTTCTTATGAATCATATCAATTTGTTATAGCTGGCGCACCAAGTCAAAATAAAGATGTTTATGAATCTTATCTCAAGGAAGGGTCCGTTGTTTTGGTAGAAAATGCCACCTACGACCTGCTGAGTTTGTCCCATGCTGCCATGGTGACTTCGGGAACTGCTACTCTGGAGACAGCCTTGTTTAGAGTGCCTCAAGTCGTTTGCTACAAAAGCAGTAAATTTACATTTTGGATTGCACGCTTGTTGGTGAGGCATCTGAAATACATTTCACTAGTGAACCTGGTATTAGACCGCGAAGTTGTAAAAGAATTGATTCAAGACGACTTCAATGTTCCTAATCTATCAAAACAGCTCAGCACCATACTTACCCCTGAATCACAGTTGAGTTTTTCTAATAATTATGATGAATTGGCGGATAAGCTTGGTGGTCCAGGGGCAAGCGCTAAGACTGCCCAATTAATATGCGATTCTCTAAAGTAATATAAACTTTGGGATCATTTTAGTAGAGTGCCTTTTTTCAATTTGACCATATTAAAATTATTATTCCTTTTAATTATAGGAATTCTGTTGGCACCAATTGCATCTGTTGGACTTACTCAAAGTATTTGGCTGGTTAGTGGTTTCCTGTTTTTCAGTATTTTATGTCAATTATTCTGGAAGCTCACTTACTTCGCCGAGTTATCGGTAGGTTTACTCATCCTTTCTTTAGGAGTATCTCTGGCTACTGTTCATAATCATCAATTATACGATTCTCATTATACCCAGCTCATTCCAGTTCATGACATTCAAATTGACACCCTGATTTTGAGGGTAAATCAGGAGTTGAAACCAACTTTTTCGTCAAGATATATTGTCTCAATTGAACAGGCTGGTGCTGAAACTACATTTGGAAAAATACTGATGTATGCTCCAATTGGCGTTTGTTTTGAAGTCGATGACCGCCTGATGACTAAAGCGGATATCAAACCCATTTCTTCAGCCAAAAACCCCTTTCAGTTTGATTACCAATCTTACCTCGCACGTCGTAACATTTTTGGAAGTGTTACAGTAAATGACAGCTCTTATTTCTTTATCACCCCTGCAAAGACTATCGGGGGATGGGCTAATACCATTAGAAAACGTGTTTTCGATTGGATTGAACCATGGAAATTAAACGACAACTCTTACGCCATTTTTGAGGCTTTGGTTCTCGGTCGTCGTCACTACATACCTCAAGAACTACAAGAATCTTTTGAAAGAGCCGGAGTGGTTCATATTTTGGCTATTTCTGGATTGCATATTGGCATCATTATGTTGTTTTTCAACTGGTTGCTTAAACCGCTTCATTTGCTGCCATATGGCCGGGTGATTAGCCTAGTTTTTACAATTTCCTTCTTGTGGTGTTTTGCACTCGTATCAGGTTTGTCCCCTTCTGTGACACGCGCCGTTGGTATGTTTACCTTGTTGGCCGTGAGTATGTCGGTGAACAGAAGGACAAAATTGATCAATACCTTAATGGCGGCAGCTTTTTTGTCTCTCCTGATAGATCCATTTATGCTTTATGAGATTGGATTTCAATTAAGTTATATGTCTGTGCTTTCCATCATACTTTTTACCCCATTGATTCAACATTTTTGGAAAACGAAACACACGATATTGGTGCGGATTAGAGATGCTCTTACTGTTACAATGGCTGCTCAAATTGGAGTATTACCCTTATCACTTTTCTACTTTCATCAATTTCCAGGATTGTTTTTGCTAGCTAATTTTGTTTTGTTGCCCCTGGTTTTTGTTGTCTTGTTATGGTCTTTTGTATTGGTCATTCTCGGATCAATAGGTTTTTATCATCCTGTTTTTGGTAATTTTTACCAGTCACTAATCACGTTCTTAATTGGTTGGGTAGATACTATTTCAAGTGCCGATCAATTCTATTTTAATTACATTTCTTTCAACTGGATAGAAGTTGTGGTCTGCTATCTGACCATTTTTATTTTATTTCGGTTTTTTAGAAAACCTCGGGCACAAAGGCTCCAACATCTTTTGATTTGCATTATTGGCATGCTCTCTATTGGGGTTTATTATAGCTATCGAGCCCGAGAATCTGAATTCGTGATTTTTCAAAAAGGACAACATACTTTGATTGGCATTAAACATGGGTCTAGTGCCAAATTTTATCATGATCTGGAAGATGAAGTCGTTAAATCTGACCAAACTATTCGCGACTACCGCATAGGAACCAGATTGAAGTCTACCAGGTTTCAATTAAAAACAAAATTATTACAGTTCGATAATCAATTGTGGTTGGTTTTAGATTCAACGGGGCTTCAACGGTCGCCTAGTTTTCCCATTCATGGCTTAGTACTCACTCAAAGCCCGCGCCTGAATTTGGATCGATGGCTCGACAGTATAAAACCAAATATTGTTGTAGCCGATGGCAGTAATTACACTTCATATATCAATCGGTGGGAGGCAACGTGCAGCAAGAAAAACATCCATTTTCATCGCACTGATAGTGATGGCGCTTATATAATTAGGGCCGATTATTAATTATTAAAGGTCGGTTTGAAATTGTCAGAATAAGCTTTAAACTGCTCTTGAGTAGTTAAGGATTTATAATTGTTACTATTGAATAGTTTCAGATACAATTCTAATTGTTGTGGGTTTCTATAGCCTACAATTGGAGTAATAAAATCTGCATTTTCGTCGAGAAATACCATGGTAGGATACCCAGTGACTCGGAAAAATGAACTCAATTGGTGCTGACTGTTCCGAGATTTTGCTCTATTTGAGTCGTAATTGGGATTGGTGAACACATTGCCTTTGAAATTTACTGTTTCATTGCCTTCGGCGTTAAACTTAACAGCGTAGAAATGTTTGTTGATGTAGTTGATAACATCGGAATTTCCAAATGTGTTTTTGTCCAACAATTTACATGGCCCACACCAAACGGTATACATATCCATGATTATTTTTTTGGGTTGTTTTTTTTGCAGTTCAACGGCTTTTTCTAGGCTGACCCAGTTGATCTCTTGTGCAATACTAGAAGAAGAGAACCATAGTAGTCCAACAAATAAAATCGATCGTAACATCAATACAAAAATTTAAAAAGTTAATTATCTCACGCCGTGCATTAATTTTTTAACTACTGGATAGAGCAAAACTGACAGCACTCCAAGTCCAACCGCAATTGCCGTTAATAGCCAAAAGAAATAACTCAAGCCTTCGGTTTTGGCAATTACCTCTGACGACTCCCCAAATACGCCCGCTAATTTCATGCCGATTGCGACAGCCAGGTACCAAATACCAAACATCATGGCAATCATTCGGCCAGGAACTAACTTACTGACATAGGATAGCGCTACTGGCGAAATGCACAATTCCCCCATGGTATGGAAGAAATAGACTAGAATCAACCAAATCATACTAACTGAAGCAGTTTTGGCGCCAACGGGTATATCGGCAGAGCCAATAGCGACACAAGCCATTCCAATGCCTAAAAGTGTCATCCCGATAGCATATTTCATATTCGCATTTGGATTGTATTTGCTTTCCCACCACTTGGAGAATAGTGGTGCCATAGCGATAATGAATAAAGAATTCAAAACACCAAACCAAGATGCAGGGACTTCGGCAATTTCTTTTTGAAATTCCGTGTTGAGC
>Ga0209653_1002364_pt1 | contig 13810 bp, 15 predicted proteins | sample SaaInl6LU_22_DNA_FD_184644 | JGI IMG/M metagenome (GOLD analysis project Ga0209653, IMG submission 184644) | Marine microbial communities from expanding oxygen minimum zones in the Saanich Inlet - ESP_116LU_22_DNA (SPAdes) (version 2) | ecosystem: Environmental > Aquatic > Marine > Intertidal... | reverse complement strand
AATCTAGAAGGGGCTTCTGTGTCGCTTTGGGGACTTGGATTCAAGCATGACCTTACCCAGTACCTTGGGCCCATAGACAAGTTACCTTTTAATCTTTCTATTCTTGCTGCTCAAACGACCGTTTCATCAAGGTATAATATTGAACCAACCACCCTCTCTCAGAATCCTATGGCCGATATGCGCTACGTTGATTTTAATTTAAAGGCGCAAACGGTTCAGCTGCTAGGATCTCTAGACTTTCCATTTATTAGTGTTTTTGGAGCGGTCGGAATTTCTCGCGGATCCGCAGACCTCGGTATGAAGGGTGTTTACGAACTAGAATACCTTCAACAAATTGGCGGATTAGAAGTCACCACCACCACAAGTATCATAAATCCTGTGAACCTTGATTACTGTGCAAATTCAACCTTAGCGACGATCGGAGCACGTCTTAATCTGGCCATCTTGAAAATTTATGCGCAGTATAGTTTACAAGAGTATTCAACGGCTTCAGTGGGAGTTTCGTTGGGGTTGAGGTAGGTTTGAACCTTCAATTACAGTCCGTAGTCGAAACTGAAAGTTTTCTTCTCTAAACCCCAGTATTTACTAGGGTTTTTATTTTTTTAACACGAAAAATAACTAACTTGTAGTCGAAACTTTTATGTAAAATTTGTGTTTTTTTGGAGATTTATAAAACATGCCTAGCGCATGTTTTTTTAACTCAAAAGTGGACAAAATGGACACTAAATCCGACACATCCGACACTGGTTTTATACATAAAGTAACACTGCAATTATGGGAAAAATAGGTTTTAGAATTAGATCAACAAGAGAAGGGCAGGTGCCCGTTTATATCTATGTTTACTGGCCTTATGGAGGTAGGGAAGAAGTGAAGACTGGCCTGTTTGTGCAATTAGGTAATTGGGATACAGAGTCGCAGCGAAGTATCGGTGTTAGTCTGGCTGACTTAGAACTCAACGAGGATTTAGATCGTTTAGAACAACACCTACTTAGGGTAATGAATCATAATGATTTTAAGGGTATGTGTTTAGGTGATTCTATCTTAGAAAAACATGTTAATCAACGTTTTTACCTTGTTAAACGTGATAAATCCGAAACGCTTCTCTATCATATAGAAAGCTATATTGAGTCAGCCTCGTATCGAAGAGTGAAGCGCACAGGGTCGATAGGTCTTTCTCAAAATTCTATTCGAAACCTTATGCGGTTTTACGAAGTGATTGAGGAGTTTGAAGAATATAGAAATGCTACTATATATCTAAATGCTTTAGATCACGGATTGGTTCATTCTTTTCAAGAATGGTTACTTTCAGTAAAACAGTATTCAGTAAATAGTGCTGGCCTTCAACTTAAACTGCTTAAGATGGTTTGTAAGGATGCCGAGCGTAAAGGTGTTGCCGTTCACTCTTATACCAGACATATCGAATCATTTACCCAGCGTTCTAAAGATCGTATATTACAGACCCTTTCATTTGATGAGATCAATCAGATTAAAGCCTTAAGAGGTCTACCATCCAATTTAGAGAATACCCGCCGCTGGATGCTCATTGGACTGTTTATTGGACAGCGTGTTTCTGATCTACTTTCTTTAAAACCAAGTCAGGTGAGATTCGCTGAAGTAGGAGTTTATCTGGATCTCTTACAGCAAAAGACTGATAAGCGTGTCACAGTTGGGGTAGTAGATAAAGAGGTGATAGAACTACTTACTAAATACTTTCCTTATACCATTACCCAGCAACAGTTTAATAAGCAGTTAAAGACGATTTGTCAATTAGCTGGAATTACCCAAATGGTAAAAGGGTATAAGACTTGTGAGATAAGCAAAAGACGCAAGGTAGGTGTGTACCCGAAATATAGTATTATCTCTTCACATGATCTAAGGCGATCTTTCGCTACGAATTACTTTGGGAAAATACCAACTCCGATTCTAATGCAAATTACTGGGCACTCAAAGGAAAGTACGTTCTTAAGTTATATTGGTGCCCAGTTGAATAAGGATGCCTATGCGGATGCGTTTATGAGGGTGGCGGCTACTTTGTAGGGTCAGGGCCTCGATGCATTAGGCTCTCCTGATCTCTTTCTTTAAGCCGTTCTAGTGTGTATTGATCACGAACTGATTTAGTTTTTGGTAGTAGGTAATTTGATAAACTCTGCACTAGACGAACTCTATCTGAATTCGAAAGTTCATCCTGGTGCATAATCAGGTGATCTAAAACTTCTTCATAAAGAAGTTCTATCTTCTCTTTAATATTCGGCTCAAGCTTTTTTGCTTTGCCTCTCTTGCTTTTTTGACCTGCTATACGGCCGGTTTCTGATGTAAATGACATGAGTCAAAAGTAGGAGAGGAAGTGCCTTTTAAAAAGAGAGTTTTAGTTTGTTAACCGATAATTTTTCAACAGAAACTGTTGAAAATCAGCTAAAAGTCTCTTTTTGGAAGGTCTTTGAACCATTTTTCGTAAAGCCTGCTCTCCGGAAATAATATTACCCAAGCAGTCATAAAAATGAGTTGAAGATCTAAAAAGAAGGTTCTATGGTCTTGATACCACATCTCAACTTCTCCTTTGTATGGCGCTACTACTCTTTTATAAAATTCATGCGGGTCTTCGTCCTTTACAGCCGAAATAATTGATTCTTCATCTCTAAAAATAATTGAACCAATTCCTGTAAGGCCTGGTTTTACCTTGTAGACCTGTTCTTGTACCTCTGCACTGTACGCAGAAAATGTTTTAGTTACTAATGGACGAGGGCCGACTAAGCTTATATCTCCTTTTAAAATGTTTATTATCTGAGGTAGTTCGTTAATTTTCGTTTTACGAAGGAATTTGCCAATAGGTGTTACTCTAAAATCATTTTGTAGAGTAATACTACCCGTACCCATATTCATGGAATTTTTAAGCATAGTTGCAAACTTCCAAATCTGAAACCTTGAATTATTCAGCCCAATCCTTTCTTGAAAGTAAAATACCTCACCCTCTGCGGTTAGCTTTAAAGCTATAATTATTGGTATGAAGAGAGGTAAAAGTATTATAAGGGTTATAGAACTAACTATTATATCTAGTAGTCGCTTAAGAAATGAATACATATTACATTTTTTGATCTAAGTGCTTACCGGTCTCTATATGCTCAAAATCCGGCACGTATTTTTTTATCATAGCAACAATATCTGCTTTGGTCGAATCGGGATTATCGAAGACTTCATCAAAGTCCCTTCTTACTTCTTCGAAAGAAATCGATTCTTCTTTTGTTGTGATAAAGCCTAGAGAATCATATTCATCAACATTATAATCTTCATCTTCGGTATAAAACTCTTCGTAAGTTTTTTCTCCTGAAGTATCGGTTTTGAAAAAGTAGATTGGGTATTTACCTGGATTCTCCTTTATATCAAAAGTTTTTGCCTCTTCCTCAGACTTTACTTCTAATGGTTCAAAACCATTTTCTTTAAGAAAGTCTAGAGCTATATCCTTAAAGTAAATTTGATCTTTATGAAAGTCTAGTTTCGGAAAGAAAATATTTCCTGATTGTCCTAGAAACGTTGCTAATAAACATATTTGACCGGATTGTTCTGGAGTAACAAAAAAACGTTTTATATCTGAAGGACAGGAGAGGGGCTGTTTCTTATTTAGTCGATACAAAAAGCCATCCAATAAACTTCCATTGGAGAATGCAACATTAGCAAACCGGGCTGTAGAGACTCTGAATTCACTTTGTTTAGATAGAATTAGTTTTTCCATTAGAGACTTAGAAGCACCCATAATATTAACTGGATTGGCCGCCTTGTCAGTAGATACGCTAAAGAAATATTTTGGAGGTCTTTTTGAGCAAAGCTCTAAGAGTTTTATTGCCCCATAAACATTATTCTGAATTAAGGCCTCAACGGATATTTTATCTTTTTCAGATCTTACATGCTTATGGGCTGAAAAGTTTGCAATTAAATCAAAATTATCAGACCAGAAAATTTTATCAAATGTCTCACTCAAAAGGTTAACAGGATAGGTAATGTATTCTGGTTTATAGTCTAAAAGGTCTGAGCTGCGTAAGTCTCTCGTTAGTTCTGTTAGCCCATTCTCGTTTATGTCAACAACTACAATATTTTTTGGTCTTAGCGCTAATAGCTGTTTTAAATAGTTAGAACCGATAGTTCCAGCTCCACCTATTATAAGAGCAGATTGAATAGAATTGTTGATTGCTTTGAAGTCTGACTTGAAATTTAGTTTATTGTAGCTTCTCATTAGAAAGAAATGTTTTTAATAGTATATAAAAATCAAGTTTTAAGCTTTTTTTCTCCAAATAAAAACGTTCATATTTTACCTTATTTCGAATACTTAGATTGTCACCTCCTTTAATTTGTGCAAGCCCTGTTATTCCAGGTTTGTTATGAAATATATTAAATTCCATTCGAAGGTCATTTAAATCGTATTGTGTATTCAAAGAAGGTCTATATCCAATTAGATTCATGTCTCCCTTGATCACGTTAAATAAATTGGGTAATTCGTCGATGTGAAATTTTCTAAGAACTTTTCCTGTTCTAAGGATATATCTTTCGGAGTAAGATAATTTATCAGTTGCTATGTTTGGTGTTCCAACCTTCATTGTTCTTAATTTAATAATTCTAAACGTATTCGCTTTCTTTCCTACTCTTTCCTGTAGGAAAAATACTGGAAGTCCATCTTCGAAAAAGATTAAGACGCATAAAACGAACAAAATGGGAAGCAATAAAACGAGGGAAATGATAGAAAATAATAATCGTTTTAAAAGGTCTATAGTGATTTTCTTAACTCTTCTGAGCATGTGCAAATGTCAATATGAGAAAATTTCTTTTCCAACTTTTCGGTGGATAAAATGAAGTCAGATGTTATTTTCTGTAAAATATCCTTAGGTTTTTTAACTCCCAAATGTGATAATAGATTAATAGGAATGTGAAACAGGAATTTTGGAATTTTTAAACTCCTAAATCTTCTGTTCCTACGCTCACAGATTATACGAAATAATTCGGTTGAGGAGATTGTTCCTTTATCCGCACAATTATACGGCCCTGAATCATGATCATCTGCATTATTTATTAGTTCACGTATTAGTTTACTTAGCAAATTGATGCTGCAATATGATCTATTGTTCTTATACGTTTCGAAGAACCAAGGCAAACCGCTATCAACCCATCTTATCATTAATCGTAAATTACCTTTATTACCTTTACCGTGAACCATAGAAGGTCTAAGTATAAATATCTTTCGATCCTTTATCGAAGGATTATTGATCTGATTTTGTAAGTAATCTTCTGCTAATTTTTTAGATTCTCCGTACGGTGTTTTTGGAGCTCTAATGGAGTCCTCAGTGTAAAAAGATTCATTATTATCATAAACTTTACTAGTGCTAAAGAAAATGAAAGTTTTTGCATCTGTATCTAAAAAAGCCTTGAAGGCTTTGATAGTTAATAAATAATTTGATTCTAAATAATCATTTTTAATAGAGTTTCCGCTCAAATCATGCGCCAGCCCGGCGAGATGTATAAAAGCTTTAAAACCTTTCTTTTTGGTTAAATTGAAATCAGGTCTATTTAATGGATGAAATCTCAAGTCATTTAAATTTTCAATAAGATTATTTCCAATAAACCCTGAAGCTCCTGTTATTAAAATTTCTGACATGTTACTTCATTGAAAATTTCTGATAAATCATTTAGTATCTTACTTCTACTAAAATTGGAATCAAAATATTTTTTGCTATTAGCTCCCATTTCTATCAGTTCGTCTGAGCTTAGCTTCGTAAATGATATTAATACCGCAGCTAACTTTTTGTATTCTCCGGCCTCTACACAAATACCACCTTTGGATTCTTCAATTATTTTTTTCCCCTCTCCAGATAGACAACCGATAATAGGCTTCCCAGAAGCTAAATATGATTGAACTTTATTTGGGATTACTGTTTCGAAGGTGGGCTTTCTTAATAATGATACAAAAAGGGCATCGCTTTTTTGATAATAGCTCGGCACTTCATCCGATGGGATTTGACCAACAAAATTAAAGTAGCTCTTTACATCTAGTTCATTGATTAAATCTAGAATCTTTTGCTTTTCTCTACCATCACCGAGTATTTGGACTAAAATAGGTATGTTTTTGTCTTTAAGTATCTTAATTGCTTTAACCAAAGTTTCAAGATTCTGAGCCTTACCAATATTACCAGCAAATGTAATAGTGAAAACACTAGAGTCTTTAAAGTTTGTGCTTTTAACTCTGAAATGTTCCTCAATTGTATTAGGCACATATTTTATTTTTTTTAAATCCCCCCCTTGTTTTAGGATTGGATCAATAAATCCTTTCGATTGGACTAATATTCGATCTGAAATCGTATAAACCCATTTAGAAAACTTATTCAGTATTGAAATAATTTTTTGATTATCTATCTTACCAGCATCTATTACACTATGGGGCCAAAGATCTTGACACCAAAATACAACTGGAATTTTAAACTTAATTTTAGCCAAATAGCTTGGAATTGCAACTGTAATCGGAGATGGTTGATAAGTAAAAATTAGATCATATTTATTATTTAACCAGAGGATTCTTAAACTTGAAAAAAAAGCAAAAGAAATATAATTAAGAAATAAATTAGGTCCATTTCCAGATCGCCTAGGCCATAGTGGAACTCTTAATATCTCTACATTATTAAAACTCTCCTTGTTTGGTCCTAAAATTGAATAATTTGGAAAGAATTTACCAACAGGATAGTTTGGGATTCCAGTTAATACAGTAATGTCATAACCTTTCTCTTTGAGACCCAAAGCGATATCGTTTATTCGAAAATTTTCTGGAAAAAAATATTGAGTTATCAGAAGTATTCTCAAAACCTTTCAGCTAATTGTTTTAATTCTTGTTGGGTCATAATCGTAATTATTTAATTTATAATAATCATATAGGCTTTGATTCTTGTAAATATCTTCAAACATTTCCTCTATAATTTCTTTGTATTCTGAATTTATTGAAAGTTGATTGTCGACCGATATAAGCGATTTATCGTATTGCAACTCTTCAGATGGTTCAATTTTTATATTTGCTTTTAAACAATTTGTGAATAATTCTAATAGGGAAAGTTTACTTATTTTCCGAGGAACTGACACATGAATCAAGCCATTAAGATTGTTTTTAATTGAATAAAGAATTAATTGAGATAATTTAAGTGTAGAGGTGCCTGACCAATATACATTTGCATACCCTGTTATGTAATTCTTATTAGTAATTTCTTTTAAAAACCAGTTTAATAGGCCTGTATTATGATCGCTTTTAAGTTCGGGCCCAATAATAGAGCATCTAATGGTCAGATCTTTACTATTATTGAGTTCCCCCAGAAATTTAGATTTACCGTATAAATCCTTCGCATCAGGAAGGCTTTTCTCGGAGTAATTACCTTCTTCTCCATTGAAAACACAATCTGTGCTTAAATGGATAATCTTTATTTCCGTTTCGAGTAGTAATAATTCAAGTTTTTTGGGAAAAATAGAGTTTATGTCGATTAGTTGTGTTTGGTTTTTGCTGTGATTTAAAACTCCAATGCAATTAATGACTACATCTATCTTCAAATCAATCAAAATAGCTTTCAGGTCTTTGAAGTTTTTCAACGGATCAAAGAAAATAGAGCTAGGATTATTAAATCTTCTTGAAGTACCATAAGTAATGAAAGATGGATCACCGTTTAATACTTGATACAATTTATGTCCAAGCATACCATCACAACCTAATATAAGGACACTTACTTTCTCCATGTAAAGTGATTTATATTTTGGATAAACCCTGAAACTATTTTTGTTACAATCGAGGATGTATTGCTTATCTGGTAAAATGGAGTGATACTTGGATTCGATTCATTATGTTCCTTAATGGCTATGATGCTAGATTGAATTATTGAATTTGTATCTATACCACCTAAAAGAATATTCCCATAATCAATTGCTTCGGGTCGTTCGATACTTTTACGAATTGTAACAGCAGGAAAATTAAGTATGGCACTTTCCTCTGATATAGTGCCACTGTCTGATAAAACTAAGAAAGCATTTTTTTGAAGAGCAATATAATCGTAGAAACCTAGAGCATCTAAAAATCTAATTTGGTTTAAACCTTGTAGGTTTAAACTGTCTATTTTCTTTTTAGTTCTTGGGTGTGTCGAAAAAACAATTTCCTTATTAAAATATTTTGCAACGTTATTTAATGCATTTAATATCGATTGAAGGTTGTCTCCAATATCTAGATTTTCTTCTCGATGAATACTTGCTATTAAGTATCCACCAGTAGTAATTTTATGTCTTTTAAGTACGTCAACTTCCCTTTCTTCAATTTTAGCTTTATACTTACCTAATACTTCATTCATTGGAGAGCCGGTAAGGTAAATATTATCTTTTCGAAATCCTTCATCTAGAAGGTATCTCCTGCTATTTTCAGAATATACAAGATTAATATCAGCTGTATGGTCACAAATTTTTCGATTTAATTCCTCAGGAACGTTTTGATCAAAACATCGATTTCCTGCTTCCATGTGAAAAATTGGGATCTTAAGTCGTTTTGCTGCAATTGCCGATAGCGAACTATTTGTGTCTCCTAATATCAATATGCCGTCTGGTTTAATTTCACTAAATAGAGAGTAGGATTTGGAAATAATATTTCCTAAGGTTTCACCGACATTATACCCAGCACTATTCAAGAAATAATCTGGTTCACGAATACCCAATTCTTCGAAAAATATTTCATTCAGATTGTAGTCATAGTTTTGGCCGGTATGCACCAGTATATGATCAAAATAAACATCAAACTTCTCTATCACACATGAAAGGCGAATAATTTCAGGCCTTGTGCCTAAAATTGTTAAAATTTTTAATTTTTTAAATTTCTCCATATTCGATTTTCTTTAGTAGGACTTTCATTGATTTTTTCGTATCATCCTCATTTATAAGTATTTGCTTCTGGTACACTCTTTTGAAAACCTTCAATAAATTATATTTTGAAATGGGTAAGGACGATACATTATAAAGACCAGAAATAGGTATATTATAAAGAGCTATTTTTTTCTTTATAAATTTTCCAAGTTCATCAATTTTTTTCTCAGATCGAATCCAGCATAGTACCTCAATTTCCGGCAGGTTCAAGTCTATAGACATCTTATGCCCAATCATTCCTGACGCTCCTAAAATAGCGATTTTGTATTTTGACTTACAGTTCTTCACGGATAAATGAAAGGGTCAGTAATTTTTTTTCAATTTCTCTAATAGATAATTGAGTCGTATTATTAGAATTGTATTCAGTAATCGAGGGTTTTTGGATTCCTTTTTCAAAATATTTATCATAATTCAAATCTCTTTCATCGGGTGGAATTTTATAGAATCCCGGCAAATCAATTGCTTTAGCCATTTCCTCTGAAGTACACAATGTTTCATACATTTTTTCACCGTGTCTAATACCAAGGATTTTATTGTCGACTTTTGATTTAAAAATATTTTTTAATGCTTGTGCTAAATCTTCAATCGTACAAGCTGGTGACTTTTGGACAAATAAATCTCCGGAGTTCCCGTTCTCAAATGCATACATAACTAGTTCTACAGCTTCTTCAAGAGACATTATGAATCTTGTCATTCTCCCATCTGTAATGGTCAGGTCTTCATTATTTTTAATTCTATCTACGAAAAGTGGTATCACAGAACCCCTAGATGCCATAACATTTCCATAACGGGTAACACAAATTGTGGTATTTCCTGAATCTCTAGAGGCTGCAATAGCTACTTTTTCCATTAGGGCCTTACTTATACCCATCGCGTTAATTGGGTAAGCAGCTTTATCAGTACTTAAACAAACAACTTTGGAGACTTTGTTTTTGATAGCAGATGAAATAACATTCTGCGTTCCTATTACATTAGTCTTGGTCGCCTCAATAGGGAAAAATTCACAACTTGGCACTTGTTTTAGAGCAGCGGCATGGAATACGTAGTTAACTCCAACCATAGCATTATCTACAGCATTTGGATCGCGAACATCACCTAGGAATAACTTTATTTTATCATTTTTATATTTTAATCTAAGGTCATGTTGTTTCTTTTCATCTCTAGAAAATAGTCGAAACTCTTTAATTTCACTATTCAGATATTTATCAAGGAATGCGTTTCCAAACGACCCAGTTCCTCCGGTAATTAGGACAGTTGAATTTTTTAATTTAGACATTCGGTTTCGATATAAGATTAATCAAATTTTCTATTTGGTTTGTTATGATTAGTTCTCCTGGAACTAGAATTGAGTCTTTTGTCACTTTTTCTATGGTCCTTACAATGCTTTCTGTTTTATATGGATCAAAGGTTTCAGTGGGCTTTATTAATTCATAAACGTAAGGTAAATTAGCTGTTATTATATTTAGACGGTATTGGCAGGCTTCTATTAGTACCATTCCAAAACTTTCCTTCAAAGAAGGGTGGAGAATTATAAAGCCTCTTTCGTATCTCTTTACTATTTCTTCTTTCCGTAGAAGGCCTAGAAATTTTATGTTTGGGGTTACCCTACCATTGTAATGTTCTCTCTTTATAGTTATTTCCAATTCAACTTTAATTCCTTTGTCATAGAGTTTAACAAAAGCCTCAATAAGTCGATTGTTATTTTTATGAGGATGATCCGAGGTGGGATAGAAAAAGTTTTTATTTTCTTTTATTTTTTTTGGCTTGGCTTTATGTTTGATATCCTGAAAAAAAGGAAGGACTTTCGTTTTAGGAGACTTATATCTCACAAAGAAATCTTCTCTAGTTTTTTCCGTTTGGAATATCCATGTATCGACATTTTTTTGAAACAACTTGAAATAAAGGTTTTTTGCAAACGAAGAAAATATTGTAGTGTTCTGGAAGTAGGCATAAGTACTTATTTCATTGAACCTTACAATTGGAGGAATACCATTAAAGAAAAAAATACTTTGAAATTTACAACGCTTATTTAACAGTATCAACTGTCTTGTGCGAGATATCAAGGATCCATGAACAAATATTAATTGCCAGTTTTTGCTCACACTTGATAAATCTTCTTTAATTCTGCGATCAAGAATTATAACGATTTCATCCTCGCAATATCTTAAATTGTTTAAGAATTCAACAAGCAAAAGCCTTCCACCTGTTACGTTTATATAGGTTGCATCTATTAAAATCATGTTAACTCAAGTCTTTTCCCTTTCTTTACTAAGGTGAAATAGGCTAATGAACCTATTATGAACGGGCCATCAAAATATCCTACCCCTCGAATAAAGGATGTAAATATCAACAAAACCAACGAATTCCATAAGAATTGCTCGAAGGGAGTATACTGATTATAATATTTAATTGATTTGATAATGAGTTTTATACCCAACAGAAAGATAAAAAGACCGATAAATCCTAGTTCAGATATAAACTTTGAGAACATAAAACTGCCATCCGGATTAGAATAAAGCCTTCCATCTTTACTTGCTAATAAGTTTGCCGTTTCGACATCCGGGAATGGTGGAACTCCCATGCCATTGATTCCTATTCCAAACCCAAACGATTCCTTTATGTAATAAAACAAGCTCTCCCATCCGTATATGTACACAAGAGAAGAAACATTTGAAGTCGCTGATACATATAACACTCCTAAAACACGTTGGTTGATATAATCCACATATGAGAAAAGAACGAATAATAAAGGAGATATTACAATCAATAAATAGACTAGGAACTTTATACGATTCTCTCTAAACTTATGAAGTGATAAAAGAAAAAGAAACGCGAGTATAAACGTACTAGAAAATGATAAGGCTAAAATGGGGATTATTATGAAAATAATAAACTTGTAGTTCGACTCCTTCTTTTGATATAAAGTGTAAAGAAAAGGAATAATACTAATTGCCAAATGGCTCGGTTCCTTAAATAAGCCTCCAACCCTGGATAAACCAGGATTTAATATAAAAATATCAGCAATTAGCGACAAAATTATTATAAATACCAATAGATTATCTTTAAGTATGAACTTATTTCCCACGTTTGAAAAGCTAGCTATACTGATTAATGATAATTGGGTAAGGACAAATAATATGGATGAGTTGATTATTCTGTTATATCCTTCAGGTGAGGAATTAAAAATTCCGGTCGTTACAGAAAATAATCCTATTAAAATAATCCCAATAAATTGACTCTTTAGTGCCTTAGAGGTTTTAAAGAGATGATAAATCCCAAAAAAAATAATTCCAAAAACATGAATGCCTAAATCAAAAGTGCCAAAATGGATACTTAGACTCCAAAAAAACACAATCAGTGTGATAATTACTTTAATAAAAGTTTGATTCGTAATCATTTTCCAAATCTAGGAAGAACAAAGAACTTCGAAGTGAATATTTCTCGGATTAAACTGGATTACCATAAGTTATATTTTTTTATCTAAGGGCGAGTTCTTTTCTTTGTCCAAAATTTTTAAAATGTCTTATTATTTTACATCTGAATCAGTGAGTGAAGGTCATCCAGATAAAGTGGCTGATCAAATTAGCGATGCACTATTAGATAATTTTCTAGCATTTGATCCTCAATCAAAGGTTGCTTGTGAAACACTTGTTACTACCGGCCAGGTAGTATTAGCTGGTGAAGTTCGTAGCAATACTTATGTTGATGTTCAACAAGTCGCAAGGGAAGTTGTGAACAAGATTGGTTATACTAAAGGCGAATACCAATTTAGCGGTGATGCATGTGGTGTAATTTCTTTGATTCACGAACAATCTCAAGACATTAATCAAGGTGTGGATCGTTCAGCTCCTGAAGAGCAGGGTGCAGGTGATCAGGGGATGATGTTTGGTTATGCCTCAAATGAAACTGACAACTATATGCCATTGGCCTTGGATATTTCTCATAAAATATTACAGGTGTTAGCCGATGAGCGAAGAACAGAAGGGGGAATTACTTACCTAAGACCTGACGCTAAGTCTCAAGTAACCATTGAATATTCTGATAGGAATGAACCTATCAGAATTGACACTATTGTTGTCTCTACTCAGCACGATGATTTTGACGGTAATGATGATAAGATGCTTGAACAGATTAAATCAGATATTGTTTCTCAAATTATCCCAAAAGTAAAGGCCCTTTATCCTGAGAAAGTACAGAAGTTATTCAACGACCAAATTAAATACCATATTAACCCAACTGGGAAATTTGTTATTGGAGGCCCACATGGAGATACAGGTCTAACAGGGCGTAAGATTATTGTAGATACTTATGGGGGTAAAGGAGCTCATGGGGGAGGAGCATTTTCAGGAAAAGATCCTTCAAAAGTAGACCGATCTGCAGCATATGCCATGCGTCATATTGCAAAAAATTTAGTGGCTGCAGAAGTTTGTAATGAAGTGTTAGTTCAGATTTCTTACGCTATCGGCGTAGCTGAACCAACTTCTATCTTTGTTAACACCTACGGTTCAGCGAATATCAGTCTTAACGATAGTCAAATCGCAGAGACAATAAAGTCAAAGTTATCGTTTACTCCTTACGCGATAGAAACACGACTGAAACTTAGAAATCCCATATACAGTGAAACAGCTGCTTACGGGCATATGGGTCGTGAACCACAAACATTAGTCAAAGTATTTGAGTCACCCTATAATGGCAAGGTTGCCCGTGAAGTAGAGCTCTTCACTTGGGAAAAACTAGATTTAGTAAACGAATTCAAAAACCTTTTTAAAATTTAAAATGTCAAATATTCCAAAGTACACCCCTTACAAAGTAAAAGACCTCAGTTTAGCAGACTGGGGACGCAAAGAAATTGAGCTTGCAGAAGCAGAGATGCCGGGTCTTATGGCCCTTCGAGAAG
>Ga0209653_1002362_pt1 | contig 13813 bp, 30 predicted proteins | sample SaaInl6LU_22_DNA_FD_184644 | JGI IMG/M metagenome (GOLD analysis project Ga0209653, IMG submission 184644) | Marine microbial communities from expanding oxygen minimum zones in the Saanich Inlet - ESP_116LU_22_DNA (SPAdes) (version 2) | ecosystem: Environmental > Aquatic > Marine > Intertidal... | reverse complement strand
AGCAATGTTTCGATTTATACTAGGTGCACTCACAGTTGTGGTACTGATCGGTTATGGCATCGTCACCACAGACGATCTCGAACACGCAGGTGCTAAGACAGTAGAAGCTATCAACAGTGCAGCCACTTATGTGAAAGAACGCACAGACCCAACACTGGTGGAAAGGATCACTGATGAAGTACGACGTTGATGCACAAACACGTGAGCTACTTGAAGCGGCACTAAACATGTTGAGTCAAGTAGCTGAGATGCAGTACACTGATGAAGGTCTCGCAGGCATATACAGCCTCGCCAATCAAATCGCAGACACATTCGGCATTGAAAGTCGTGTGGCAACTGTAGAAGAAGTAGATGGTAAAATTGTAGTTACCTACACAGAAGAAGCAGAACAAGAACAAGCAGATGACTTCCCCGATGACCCTACAGGCAGAGTCCATTAGAGCGCGAAGCGTTCACGCAAAAATATACACTGTTAATGCGTGAACCTACCTCTGTAAATAAACGATGTCAAACACACAAGATAACACACAAGAGTTCGATATGACCTACGCAGACGATCCGTGTGACGACATTACCTTACTAGAGGAGTGGACCAAATGGCTACACTATACAGAATCATCGACACAGATAGATGCGGACAAATCCTAGCAAACAACATACCTACAGACGCTCAAGCACACGAGTTACTTGACTTACTGAGCAAAGACTATCCTGACATCAAACTAGCTGTTGAATCATACACTAGTAAAGACTAAGAGAAGAACGCAAGCATTCTTCTTTCATACACTACTATAGATAATACACTACACTATAGTAACGTATATACGCTATACGCTATATGCAGAGACCCCGCTGTAGCACTCTGCACTACCATGAAAAACTACAGACCCCGCTGTAAGGCCCTTACGCATACGCTTGAACTATAGTGTGTGAGAAACTATAAGTGACTGCGTAGAGATAGATCCGTACGGTGTATACAGCAAAGATATTGACTATAGTGTGGAGAGAGCACAGTAGGAGACAGGGTGGCAAGAGAGTGGAAAAGTATTTGAACTATGCCTCTCGCGACCGCGACCGTGTCAATAGATTTTGGCTATAGAATTTGGCTATTTTGCCAGAAAATGTTAATAAGATTAACATCCACCATGCTCGTACGGTGTCAAACAGGGCCCTAAAACACCCCTACAATGGTGGTTGCGGGCTTGATTCTGCCATAAAGATCAATGACTTATGTGGAGAAGTTCAACCGGCCTCTACACACTATACACTATGTTATACACTATACACTACACTATAGTATATACTATGAACAATACACTATAGTGTATAGTATAATAGTCAATACAATCAATCAGTTATACACTATAGTTCAATATCTCTGTCAGTACGCCGCTTACTATAGTGTATAGTGTATATGCATCAAATGCTTACAGTGTATAGTGCATGTAGAACTTTAACTATAGTGTGTAAGTGTTTGAAATGATTGGAGAAAATTTTCCCTTTAGAATCAACTACTTAGCGGGATCCGAAAAACCTCAATAGAATCAATAGGTTAGCGGGACCTGTTTCTTCTTATAAATCAAACACTTACGTTCGTTTGGTGTCGTTTGGATTTTTTCAAAAGATATCAAAAGGTTAGAGAGGGGACCTCATGTTCTTTCTGTTCTTTCGGTGTAACCTATTGATGTGGACAAGCTGTGGATAACTTTTGAGGCGAGTGCGCATAAGGTATATTATGTTAAATTATTCTTGCGTGAGGTTCCCCTGCTAAGTCATTGTTCTTGTTGAGGTTGGTGGGAGAGGATTTAACATAATACCGGGCAAATGCGCATACAATATATTATGTTAAATTGGGGCTTGTGGATAACTCCAGACCGTTCAGGCAGCCGGAGTGTTTGTCTTCTACTTGGGGAATTCAGTAGCCCTAACCCTCTGCCCTAACTGTTATATACAGTATATCATCTTTTGGGGTCGTTGTCAACCTTTTCGTGTCGTTTGAGGCCGAGCTAAGTCTTTGAAATCATTGGGAAAATAAAATAAATTTATTTTCTAAGTGTTTGTTTTTGTTGGAAACTTTTTGGTTGCAATTGTAAGCTTTATAGGTTATATTAGTATTATAACAACAATGCATATGGAGGGCTTTATATGCGCTATGAACTAAACACACTACAAGCACGTAAATTGGTTGCAGCAGTACTAGCAGAAAAGAATGCTGCGTTTTGGAACAGCTGGACTAACTGTGTTTGGAAAGACAATGCTAAGGATGCAACTAAACGCAACTTGTGCTTTGGAATACTAGGAGACAAGTTTACAGAAGGTGACTGCAAATGGTTAAAGCTGCTAGTAGGATGTGACAAAGTACACACTACAGCAAACGGACGCTACTTGCGTTTGGTAGGTGTACGCTACGACAATTAATTTAAAATAATAGTTGACAACTGTGCATACTGTGTTATACTGTATGTACAGTTTAAACATTGCAACAAAAGTGAGGGCTTATATGCAATACAGTACTATTTTTGCTAACTGCGCAACTGTTAGCGACACTAACTACGCACTGCTTACAGCACAACAACTGCAAACGTTTACACAAGCGGAACGTGCGTTTGTGCTTGAGTTTATGGCAGACACGCTTGCAAGCTTAACAAGCATTAATGCGGAGTGTGTAGTAGATAAAAATGAGGACTATGTAGTACGCTACACAGATGCGCTTGAAGTAATGCAAAACTTGCAAATGCTGTATGAGTGTGTGGATGCGGATACTGCTACTTGTAACTTTACACTAGCAGATGCGGGAACTGCGCTGTGCAGTTATGACACAGAATACAGGGAATGCATAGCGGAGCAGTTTGAAGACGCATGCGACAATGCTGCAAAAATTGCAAAGCAAACGCACAACACAACAGCAGATTTTAGTACGCTTGCACTGCGTGTACTGTGTAGCTACTAAAAAATAGGTTGACAAGTGTGTGTATGCGTGTTATAGTATACACACACTAACAAGCAATAGAGGGCAGTACTATGCTTAACACTTATGAAAACGCTGTAACAGCAGCAATTGAATATTTTGCACAACAAATTAAAAACTGTGCGCACGACAGCGTAGCAGAAAACAACGACTACGCAATTATAGACAGCGTAGACAGCATTAACTTTTTGTTTAGCAACTATACAAATTATGACAGCGTAGCAGCACTTGCAAATGCTGCACTAGACAGCACACTGGATACAGTAGTGCGCGAAAACATACACTACGCACTAACGGAAAAATAACACTTGACAACTGTGTGTATGTGTGCTATAGTGTACACATACACTAAACATTGCAGAGAGGGCAAACTATGCAAACAATGTATGTTTTAATGCTACAAGGCACAGGCGACGACGAATACGCATACGAAAGCGCAGGCGTGTTTACTAGCAGGGAACTAGCACAAGCAAAAGTAGACGCATTTAATGCGGAGTATGACGTAGACGACTTTGCTATGCAATACAAAATAGACGAATGGCAAGTTAACACTTGACAACTGCGTGTACATATGCTATAGTGTATGTACACGTTAACAATGCATAGAGGGCTTTATATGCAAAAATTAAACGCAACAGTACTAGAGCAGTACAACAACACACGCCGTTTTTTACGCACACTAGACGAACAGCAGATTGCACTGCTTATAGATGCACTGGACAGCAACAACTCGCTGTGTGTAACACAAACACAAATAGACAGTGCATACGATGCGCACGACGAGCGTGTACGCGAACAATACAAACAGCATTTAAAGTAAAAAAGGGGTTGACAGTATAGCGTTCCGGCGCTATACTGTATGTATAGTTAAACAAACGGAGGGCATCCAATGACAACTATCACAGACTATGGCATGTTTACATACGCAGGCAACTGTGCTGTAGACGAGATCGTACGTGAAGCACGTGAGCTTGCGGGCATCGACGGTCCAGTCAATCCTGTTGAACAAGCCTGTGCTTGGGCCATGCGAGAGCTAGAAGTGCTTGCAGACCTGCACTTTGACGAAGCACTTGACACCGCAGTGCGTGAAAGCGTTTACCGTCACATCATCCAATAAGGAGGGCAACCTATGTATTACATTTACGAGAAATCCTCAACCTACATCATCGGCAAGCCAGATCGTTCGGGTGTTGCCCGTCCAGACCATCGCCAGAGCTATAAGACTATGGCAGCAGCGAAAGCAGGTCTCACTCGCATTGCAAAGGCAGAAGGCTTGCTCAAGACGGATCCGAACTATGCCGAGTATCGTTATGCGATTGCAGAGGCGGGCTACTTCCACAAGACTATCGAGAAGCAAGTCAAGCGCAAGGTGCTAGAAGGCTTTGGTGGCAAGGAGTACTACGAGCCTGTTAACACTCCCAACTATATGTCACCGTCATCAGAAAGTTATTGGTCGATGTAAAAAAGAACTTGACACTATAGCCAAGTGGTGCTATAGTGTATGTATAACTTAAACAAACGAGGGCACGATATGTTTAATACTTCTTACTACACCGTCAAAGAATTCAAATACGCAGAGTTCGACATCATCGTAGACTGGACCTACGAGCATTGCTCAGTGCGTGATTGCTTTGATGAAACAGAAGAACAGTATGCAGAGATGGAGCGCCGTCAAGAAGCATACCTCGATACTCACTACATTGCTCGCGTTCGTGCTATGTATGACGGCGTAGAGCTGGGCAGTGCCTCACTAGGCTCGTGCTATGCTTACGATTGCTCACCCGAAGACGACATCAACGACGGCATTGCCGGCTATTTAGATGACATGATCGAAGATGCTGTGGACCAAGCTCGTACCGAAGCCGTTCGTATGTTAGATCGATTAAAAGCAGATTTTTTGCAATAAGGGGTTGACAAAACCCCTACTAGGTGGTATACTGTATATAACAGTTAAGCAAATGAGGGCAAACAAATGCAAAACTTCGTAATCACAACACAGTTCCTTGAAAACTACGGCGCACACTGCGAGGACGGCAAGTTCTCCTCGGGTAATGCCTACTGGAAGATGAAGGGTGGCAGTGACTATCTTGTCACCGGCCTGGATCGCATCCAAGATGCGGTTGCGTTCGTTGCGGCGATCGCTATGCAGAACTGCCTTGGCGCTAAGGAGTTCCCAGTAGAGTGGAAGACTGAGGAAGAGTGGATCGCTGGCTTGCCAGACGATGAAGAGTATCGTGAGTTCCTGATGGAGCAGGTCCGACGAGTTGATCCTAGAACTTTTGGCAAATAAGGGGTTGACAAACCCAACGACTGAGCATATACTATAAGAGTAAGTTAAACAAATGAGGGCATCAAATGAATAACGTTCAAATCGCAGTCACAGCAATCCGCAACATGAATGCTGATGAGATCAACCAAGTGGTTGAAGCAATCAAACTCCAACGCACCTACAATGCACGAACAGCAACTCGTTCGCTGATGGTAGGCGACACAGTATCCTTTGACGCTAAGACACGCGGCATTATCACAGGCACTGTAACTAAGATCAATACCAAAACAGTTCAAGTCCGTTGCAACCGCACACAGGGCCTGTGGAAGGTTACTGCAAGCGCACTCAAACAAGTGGCATAAAAACAACAAATAGGGGTTGACAAACGTCAACCCTGACACTATACTATAAGAACAGTAACACAAAGCGAGGGCAAACGCAATGACAGATTACAGAGATTTCGCAATTGAGCTTGTAGAAGAAATGGGCTACGATCCAAAAGACATGTTAATCGCCGCTCTAAAATATATGAGCATGGACGATGTTGAAGACATGTTACACTGTAACGAATACCCAACACCCTGTGAAGATGAACTTTTGGTAGAGGAGTATTAAGATGGCAGGCGCAGACAATACCAAACGCATTTACATCACAGTCGCACTAGACGTTTTGCGAGATGCAGACGTCCACGATGTAATCTCCGAATGCGACTACACCTTTGAACACACTGATATCGTCGACACTGAAATCATGGGAGAAGCAGACTATGCCTAATTGGTGCAACAACAACATTTCGATCAGCGGTCCTGTAGAGACTATCCGTCAACTGTGGGAAGACGCTAACCTAGAAGGTGAAGCAGGAGGCTTGCTGAACGCAATGGTTCCTATGCCTGAAGAGTTGCGAGAGACTACCAAAGGTTCAGGTGACGAACTTCAGATTGAGAAGTATGATGGCTTCACCAACTGGTATGATTGGAGTGTGGCTCGCTGGGGAACCAAGTGGGATGTGTCAACTGAAGGACTAGAGTTCACAGACAACGGTGATGGCACTGCTATGATCGAAGGATGGTTTGAGAGTGCATGGGCTCCACCCATTGAGGCTTACAATCGTTTCCTAGACGATATGGATAACTGTTCGCTGGAGGCAAGTTATCACGAGCCTGGCATGGACTTCGCAGGCTTCTATACTAACGGTGAGGACGAGTATATGGAGAACCTGCACGAAGAGTTCACTTTGCCCGAAGAAGAGCGTTCGGATCTCTACAAGCGACTGGACGACGAATACAACCTGTCTGAGAACTACGATATGTGGGAAGAAGACGAGGAAATGGAATAAAAGAGGTTGACAAGCCCGCCCTCCGATGCTATACTTTATATAACAGTTAGGGCATTGGAGGGCAACATGGCATTCTACACTTACACCAAAGCACCCGTAGGTCGTTTCGTAGAGCGAGACACCGGCAACTATTTTGAGTATAGCGTCAACGACGAGCCTATGAACTTTGGTGAGGACTTCCCACATAAGGTTTGGGTAGGTGGCGGCGGTGTTGCTGGCATGACTGGCTGGCGCTATGCTCACGTCAAGAAGACTGTGGCCATCGTCGTTGTAGACGAAGACGAGTTCGGCCTGCCCGTAACAGAGAAATGGTACTTAAAAAATAATGTGGCATACCAGCCACAATAGGGGTTGACAACGATTGTGTTGATGCTATAATAAGAGTATAAGTTAACAAAGAGGGCAACACTATGTTAGATTTCGCAAAGATGATGGAGCAGACTGAACAGAGCCGCAAGGTAGTCAAAGCGTTCGGCGATGCTGCCTACGCCAAGTACGGCTCCTATTCCTACTCAGCAGGCTACCTAGAGAGCTTGTTGGTGCAGGCTATGAACAACATGAGCAAGAAGGACCGCGAGTCAGTCTTAAAAGAATTGGCCGGGCAAGCAGAAAAATTGCAAAAAGAGGTTGACACTATAGCATAGTGGTGTTATAGTATATGTATAGTTAGAAAACAACGTAGAGGGCTACTACAATGGGAACACGTTCAGCAATTGGTTACAAGACCGCAGAAGGCAAAGTTCGCGCAAAATACTCGCACTATGATGGCTATGTCGCAGGCGTTGGCAAGACGCTTGTAGAGCACTACCAAGCAGCTCGCAAGATTGCACAGATGGTAGAGCTTGGCGACCAGAGCTTCCTAGCAGAGGAAATTTTCCCAACAGACGACTCACACAGCTTCAGTGCTCCGCAAGAAGGCGTAACAGTTTTCTACGGACGCGACCGCGGCGAGGAAGGCGTAGAAGCGCAAGAGTTTGACACTGTGCAGGAGTTCGTAGACTACTACACGGGCGCAGGCTGCGAGTTCTTCTACTTGCACACTGCCGCAGGTTGGATCGTGCATGACCGCTACGGCGCGGGCAACGATGCAAACGGCTTTCCTGTGTTCGACACGCTAGACGAGAAGGTAGAGGTCGAAGTTGCTCGTTTGAAAAAGTTGGGTTACTTGTAAGAAAGAGGTTGACAGTGTAGTGCTTCGGTGCTACACTGTATATAACAGTTAGGCAATAGGGCAAACAACATGAACGAAACAGTTTACACAATTGAAGAGCTGAAGAAGATCCTCAAGTTCGAAGGCACACAGATGCGAGAAGAACTTGAATACTTCATTGCAGAGCTAGAACAACAGGTCGAAGAGTTCGAAGAGGAGTATGCAGAATGATGTTTACTGTAGCAGGCACAAGCCAAGGTCCAGACGGACAACTTAAGATTCGTTTCGCCAACGACTATGTAGGTCGTTTCAAACAACTGCTTCGCAAAGGACATAGCCGAGTGAACTTGATCGAACTAGGTGATGCTTACACAAAGTCTGAGATCGTTCAAGTGCTTATGTCACATCCACAGTTCGAAAGCGAAGAAGATCAAACGGCCATCTACGAGTATGCTGTTCGCAATGCTCCGGAACTGGCAAAGCAATTGATGGAGGTTGCGTAAAAAGTAACTGCCCTTAGCTCAGCAGGATAGAGCAACAGCCTTCTAAGCTGTGGGTCGCAGGTTCGAATCCTGCAGGGCAGGCCAATTAGTCCCCATGGTGGAATTGGTAGACACAAAGGACTTAAAATCCTTCGCCAGTGCGTCCCGGTTCGAGTCCGGGTGGGGACACCAAGATAGCGCCTATAGCTCAATTGGTTAGAGCGCCGGACTCATAATCCGTAGGTTCACAGTTCAAGTCTGTGTGGGCGCACCAAGATACCGGAAGTTGATCGCAACAATAATGGACCGCCCTCATCCAAGTTTCGCTGATCCTTCCGGTTACTTTTTTTAAAAAAGAGGTTGACAACACTGTAGACTGATGCTATAGTATATGTATAGTTAGAAGCAACGGAGGGCAATCCAATGGCAAGCATCAAAATTTTCAACTCAGCATACGGTCAAGCAAGCGCAGAGCGTTGGTTGGAGTTAGACGAAGTCAATGTGGTAACGATGAAGATGGACTACGACGGCGTCCCCTACATCCTGTTCGAGCACAAAGATTATCCGCTGGGTGCGCTCCGTGCTACCTTTATGGACAGCAACTGGTACTGTGATTTAGACTAAGGAGACTATTTTCCGGATACGTCCGTGTAGAGGACCCGGCCGGCTAAACGCACTATCTCTCAGGAGATGTTAGTTTCGATCAAACCAGAGCGGCAATGTCAATAAGGCCGTGCGGAGCGATTGGAGATACTAGGGGCGTATTCGGAAAATAGTTTCAAAAAGAGGTTGACAGCACTGCGTGATGGTGCTATAGTATAAGCATAGTTAGACAAAGAGGGCAACACGATGTCGAACCGCACTGCAAAAGCAAAGACACTGACCGAGATGGTCAACTTGATGAACGCACTCGAGTGCAAGCTGGCCCTGCTGGATGCACTGGATCGCGATGTTACTGCTGAAGACTGCATGGATCTGCACGATCAAGTCAGCACAATGACTCACAGCATGAGCCGCTTGACAGACGCTGTAGTCCGTGCAAACAAGGTCAACGGTGTAGATGCAGAGTATGACGCATTATTTGGAAATTAGGGGTTGACAGACTCGCCAATAGATGATATACTATTATTAACAGTTAGGAAAGAGGGCAACACAATGAACACAACATATTTTGAAGCAACTCCACAACAGAAACAGCTCGCAGACATTGGTCGTGCTATGATGGACTGGTCAGAAGAGTATGGTAAGATTCATGGACTGAAAGCAGTCACTGATGATGGCTTGCGTACACTCAACAACCTTAGCCAAGTAGGTTATATGCTGACCACAGTTGGTGCTGCCTATGGTGCAAGTTTGTCCAGCTTCTCCGATGCTGACCGTAAATTAATTTCAGATTTTATTAATAAAGTGGTTGACATCGAGCGCAAATGATCATATACTGTATATAACAGTTAAGCATTAGAGGGCAAGACAATGAAGGCACTTTTCACCGTAGCACTTACAGCACCGTTCGTAGTTGGTCTAGCGTTTGCAATGAACTCTGCACTAAGCATGCCAGACGTTCACATTAGCTATGCGACAGGCGAGTGTGTGAAGGTAGTTAACTACACAGACGACAACTACACTTGCGAAAACTATCCTGCAAAATTTAATCATGTTTGGACACAATAATTGGTTGACAGTACAGCAGATTGATAGTATAGTATACACATACTAAACAAAAGGGCTTAGAGGGTTATACATGCAAAATATTAGAATTGAAAGCGGCACATACAAGATTAGAGGCAAAGAAGTTGATCTTGCAGGTATGGTGTTTCCGCTAGTAGAAGAATTTAAAGTAGGAGCCAAAGGCGGTTACGTAACTGTTGATGGCTCAGCAGTAAATGGTTTCCCTGCTCGCAACATCAAGATCAGTTGCGGTGGCCCGGAGGACTATGAACTCGTTGGTGCAGACGTTAAGATCGAGCAACGAGAAGAGAGCGACGAAGAAGTCATTGAGCGCATCCGCGAGCGTTTTGAAATGCTCAAGGACATGACCAAAGCCGTTAAGAAAGGCGATGTGCGAGCGATGATTGTGTCGGGTCCTCCGGGCGTGGGTAAGAGCCACGGTGTAGAAGAAGTACTTGATCGCTACAAGACACTAGAGACACTAGGTGGTAGCAAGAAGTACGACATAGTCAAAGGCGCTATGAGCCCAATCGGCTTGTACGTAAAGCTTTTCAACTATGCCGACAAAGATAACGTTTTGGTGTTCGACGATTGTGATGCTATCTTCGAGGAGCCGCTAGCCCTCAACATTCTAAAAGCGGCACTTGATTCAAAGAAGCGCAGAACAATCCACTGGAACACTGATTCGTTTAAGTTGCGTAATGAAGGTGTGCCTGACAGCTTTGAGTTCAAAGGCTCATGTATATTCATTACCAACTTGGACTTCCATGATATCAAATCGAAGAAGATTCGATCTCACTTGGAAGCCTTAGAAAGCCGTTGTCACTATATGGACTTGACAATTACTACAGAGCGCGAGAAGATGCTCAGAATTGCACAGGTCATCCGCGACGGCATGCTAGATACATATGATCTAGCAGATGATGTCAAAGAAGAGATTATTGACTTCGTTGACATTAATAAGAAGCGACTACGTGAACTGTCCCTAAGGACTGTATTGAAAGTCGCCGACTTGGCAGTAGCATTTCCCAGCAAGTGGGAGGCGATGGCCGAGAACACTGTGATGAAACGCTAATGCCCTCAGCGTGATCACAGTACAGTTAGCGGGGTGACATATCCCCTCAGCCCTCACGCTCCGCTAACACTTACGCCCGGAATTGAGCATGCCCTCGCTCTTCCGGGCTTTTTTTGTTGTTTTTTTGCAAATAGGGGTTGACAGATCCTACTGTAGAAGATATACTGTATATAACAGTTACACAAAAGAGGGCAAACTAATGGCAACTGTAATTACAGAGAACTTTCGCAGGTGTTCAGTAGAGGGATGCAACAAGCTAGGCCAGCACATGGGCAAGTATCGCAAAGACGGATCACCTGTTCGTCGTGCCAAGTGTGCCAAACATCATTCAATCAACTACGGACTCAACGGCTGGGACTACAAGCAACACCGCAAAGACTACTGTGAGAATCAAGACGGTCGTTTAGGATTCACTTGCACATCAACTATCGTAGACCCAGAATGGCAACTGGACGCAGATCACATCAACGGCAACCCAAGCGACAACAGACCTGATAACATCCAAACACTGTGCAAGTGCTGTCACGCTATTAAGACACGTGATGAGAAGGATTACCTAACAGCAGGACGCAAAGCATACGGGGTAAAATAATTTGCAATTAGGGGTTGACAAACCTGCAATTGATAGTATACTAATAGTATAAGTTAAACAAAGCAAACAAACTGGCGCACGAGGGCCGTGCTAGAGATAACTGAAGAGTTTGCTTACACTGAGGGCAAAGTAAATGAACAAATACGAAGCACTGGTTAGACTAGAAGAGATCATGAATGAGCTTGATGACTTGGGCAGTGAAGCTCGCGGCCTCTTCGCAACAGCATTCCCCCAACTATTAAATGAAGCAGATGCTTATGGTGTGTTTGCTCTAGGCTCAAGTGGCAACCGATACGACACCACGCTGGCAAGTATGATCCGTGCCGCGGAACATGAAACTGACGATGAGTGTTTGGAAGAGGAGGAAGCATAATGATCTACGCAGAACTACTTGACATCCTTAAGAACATGACTCCTGATCAACTTGCAGACACTGTACAAGCATACAGTGGTGACATTGATGATACAATCAAAGTAATCGGCACTAGTGAGAACTCAGATGCAGAGATGGGCGAGAGTCTCCCAAACTTTAGTACTACACAAGTATTCCTAGTACTAGAGTAAATTAGGGGTTGACAAATTCTACAGTGGTGCTATACTAATAGCATAAGTTAACAAAGAGGGCAAACTATGAAAACTTACATTTGGGCAGTAGACGCAGGTCACGAGTGGTTGGCAGTTAAGAAACAAGAACTGGTTGAACTGGGCATTGCAGATCAAATCTCCGCATACTCATATGAGAAAGGCACCACAGCATACCTCGAAGGTGACTGTGATGCAGCCTTGTTCATTGATGCATACAAACAGAAGAACGGTGTTGAGCCCAAGACCAAACAAGGCAAGACTTGGGATGTACAACCACTGCGCCGCTTTGCTCGTTACACTGCACCCGTTCAACAGATCACCAAGCAGGCAGTGATGGCTGCAATCAACACTGAGAACTTGGACGAGTATATCGATCGTGCCAATCGTTGGGGCGCTATCTTTAACCAAGCGGGCATCAAGTTCCCCTTGCAACAATCAGACGTGGACACAATCGTAAGCAGACTCAACGGCGACTTGAGTCCTGAGAACCTACACTGCGATGGAGAGATCCCAGCATCAGAAGCACGCCGCAAGTATCAGTTCTTCAAGACTGTAGCACAAGAGCTGACTGCATACTGCAAGAACAATCAGCTCACAATGAAGGAAGTATACGAGTTGTAAAAGAACAACAACTAGGGGTTGACATATAGCACACAGATGCTATACTGTATATACATTAACACACAGAGGGCAAACACTATGTTAATCGCAACAGCACTTACTGAACAAGACATCCAAGCAGTAGCATTTGATGCAGCCGACAAGTTTGAACAACAGCACTTCCCCAACGGTGGCTGGGGCGCTTGTGGCTTTGCTTGGGTAACTGTATATCCAGAGCACAAGGGTAACACACGAGCAGGCCGAGCAGAGCGCCGTGTACTAGAACAACTAGGCTTCCGCAAGGACTGGACTGGTCGTGCTTACGAGCTGTGGAACCCAAGCAAGTATGGTACACAGAATGTAGACACACTAGAAGCAGGTGCACAAGCAGCCGCACAGCTACTACAGCAGTATGGCTTTAAAGCTTACGCAGGCAGCAGACTAGACTAACACTAACGATAAACACACAAAGAAATGCGTAGCGGAAACGGTACGCATTTTTTTTTGAAAAATATTTCGTCGGGAGGGCGAAAAAATAAAAAAAATTTCGAGAGGCGGGAGGCGTAAGTGTTTGTTTTAAAAGAGCTTTTTGCTAGTAGTAGTGGTAGCAAATCACCACCTTGATTCTGTAAGTACTTCACCATAAAAAATTGCGCAGCAAAATTTTTTCCACGCAGAACCCACTTCGGAGCATAAGTAATACTACACTACGGGAGAATTCATTATGCACAAACTCGCAACATGCAAAGACTGTGGACATCCATGTCACTGTAACACTGCTAGTCCAAAAGTTCACGAACATCCTTGCACTGATAACTCATGCGGCTGTAAGCGTTGTACTTGTATACGCAAGAAATAAGCATGCGAGTGCTAACGAGTTATGCTGTATGAGCGTAGCTCGTACTATAAGCTTTAAAACACTACCTCTACACTGTGCTAGTAGGATAGACGCAGTCGTAGACTACAATACGCAACATGTATACTATTAAACTCATATACGATCCAGAGCCAAGAACACAAACGCTCAAGGAAACTGTTACTTACTGTGCTACTATAGAGTTGTACACTAGATTCAACATTGATGCAT
>Ga0209653_1002355_pt1 | contig 13842 bp, 20 predicted proteins | sample SaaInl6LU_22_DNA_FD_184644 | JGI IMG/M metagenome (GOLD analysis project Ga0209653, IMG submission 184644) | Marine microbial communities from expanding oxygen minimum zones in the Saanich Inlet - ESP_116LU_22_DNA (SPAdes) (version 2) | ecosystem: Environmental > Aquatic > Marine > Intertidal... | reverse complement strand
TTCAGGTACAATTACCTCTAAGTCAACAGACAAAATACCATCAGTAAGATCAGCTCCAACGACTTCTGTATACTCGCTGAGTCTGTATGATTTTGAGAACTTTCGAGTGCTTAGTCCACGATGGATATATTGTTCCTCAGGTCTGCGTTGACCACGCTCACCTTTAACAGTAAGCACATGATCTTTGATTTCAATAGACAAATCGTCTCTCTTGAAACCAGCAACAGCTAGTTCAACCGTGTAGGTTTTTTCACCTGTTTTAATCACATTGTGGGGAGGGTATCCGTCGTTTGCATGAGCACGGATTTTTTGTAGTTCATCAAAAATATGGTCGAAGCCCAAAAATGCGCTTCTTGGATAAGCGAATGATCCAGTCATCATTTTCTCCTTTTAATTAAGCAAGATATGTAATAGACCTCTTTCGAGCATCTATGAATGAATTATATGATGTTTTTTAAGAGAAGTCAAGAATAAATTGTAAGAGATCTGCTTGAACTCCTTTAAAACTTTATTCTTATTATACTCAAGTATATCCTCTTTTTGCTTATAAATAGCTGTTAAATCGTCTAAAGTTGTTTCTTTTAAAAACCCACAGTAGTATTTAATTTTATAATCAAAAGAATGATCAGCTATTCTAGGTTCAAAATCAAATCCATAATTTTTAAGTCCATATGTTTTAGTTAAAAACTGATATGTTCTAGGACTACCGATCGGCATTATAAGCTGTTTACAGACTAGAGATTTAAGTGATTTTTCAGTTAAAAATAGAGAATCATTATGTGTAGAAGTTTCTGCTAGTAAAGACACGGGACTAAGATAATAAGGTTTAGGAATATTATAAAAATCATTTTCTATATCGTCGTTATAAATCTCAGAATTAATTTCTAAAGAATCTTCTTTGCATACTATAGGAAATAAATTTAAAAAATCAGAATCCAAATCTTTAATAAAACTTTTTGGATAATTTTTTAAGGAAAATACACTTTTATTATTGGCGTATAGGTAACCACTTACGTAACCTTCCTCAAGTAAATTATTTTCATACAGAGTTTTTAAAAGCAAGAGCCTGTGGTAATGAGGATTACGATTAAATGATACATATTTTTTGATAAACTGTCTATTAGTATCTAGCTCTACAATCTTTTCAGGGCCTAACGCTAAAAATATATTAAAGTAAATGGTTTTAAAATAAGGGTTTTTGTGGGCACACGATACATAGTATGTTTTATCTAAATGATCACTAAAAAGATTACTCAAAATCCGCAAATGAGTATTATAGTGAGGAGGATCTACAAGGTCTAATATGAATATATACCTATACTGATTTAGCTCTAAAGATTGTAAAGTTTTTTCTTGTAGAGTAGTTACGTTGATTATAAGAGAATTATCTATATACTCATCTAAATGTTCAAATACTTTATGAGTCCATTTATTTAGGTAGATATTTGGATCAGAAAAGTAATTTAAATCAAATAGGTCATCTAAAAAAATATTCATTTTTAATCAGCAAGAATAATATCATGTTTTCTAAAACTATTAAGTATCAGTCTATCAAATATAGGATTACACTGATTCTGTAATTTTGTTTTTGATTTTTCTAAGGTAGAGGAATGTTCTGAATACAGTTGATTTAACTCATCTAGTGGTCTTTTAAGAAAATTACAAATTTCATCTAAATCGAGCCAATTATTCAAAAAAATTGGTATATCTAAATCATACTGTTTATTTAAATACTCTATAGTTCTTGGAGATCCTACATGAAGAATTAGTTGTTTAGCTAAAATTGCTTTTACAGTCTTTTCTGTGATATACATTTGATGCACATTTAGTGAGGTCTCAGTTACTAAATGAAAGGGGGTTTGAAAAAATTCTACAGGAAAAGGATTAAAAGAACTTGAGTTAGTAAATTTAGCAAAGACGTTAGTAGAGACTTTATTTAAAGAAGATTCTGAAGGCAAGGAATAAGAACCGGTAAGAGACACAAATCCATCATTAAAAATGCCATGTTTTTTTAAGGCATCAACAACCTCAACTCTATAAGGATGGTTTTGATTATTCAAACACATATATTTCTTTATATGTTGTCTATTTAGCTTTAGAGGAGACAAATAGTTCAAAGCATAGATCAAAGGCCAATCTATGGATATTTGTTTAAAAGGAATTTGAGAATAGTAATTACATACGGCAAAGGTTTTATCTAAATAAGGTTGTAAGTTTTCAAAAAGAAATTTCCAATTTTTACCCACGTAGTCAGCAGGATCAGAAACTTGAACAAGAAATATGTATCTATATTGAGAAAAGTTTATTTTTGAGATATCTAAAGGATTAGTATGTAAAACTAAAAAAAGTGAATCAGGAAAGAAGGGTTTAAAATATTTTTCAAAGAGAGGTTCTACATATAGCTTCGCAGTACTGTTTTTACTTCTATTACCGAGATAAATTTTATCCATTAATCTGATCTATAAAATATATGGTTATCAATTGTAATTGTATGTATCATGGAATCAGCCCATAAGGGATAAACATAATCAGCATGGTAGAAGTTTGACCCATAAGTATTATCTGGAGTGTAACCAAAATATATACGAACGGCTAGTCGCTTAATACGCTCATACAGTTCTCTATCATAATTAGGAATATCATCTGGCTTACCATCACAGTACCATGAAAACTGACATTTATTTCTTAAAGGTACCTCACGTTGATAATTTTCAAACCACCACTTTGATAGTTTTGCCTGATATACTACGTCACAGTAGTTGTTAGGAAAATGCTTATCATGTACTCTATTTCTAGTAACTGAGCCTACAGCTATCATACCTTCCTTAGATTGATTTCTAGCCTCCCAGTAGATATTAGTAGCTAGGCAGGTAATCTCCTGAGGGACGACTGCCGCGAAGGATGTCTGACTCAATACAGTCAGAACCATACTGAATTTCAATAATAGAAAGTAGTTCTTCAGTTTCATTGACAAGTTGATGCCATTTCCTTACTGGTATATCAAAAGTTTGGTTTTCCCTCTTAGTAGTTTTAAATACCTCTTCTCCGTCATCATCAGACGAATAGTAAATTGTAGCAGTTCCTTGTCTAATAAACCAGATTTCATTTCTCTTTTCGTGTGATTGCCAAGACAACTCACTCTTTGGATTTACGACTAACTCCTTAACTTTTACAGTTTGGTAATCAGCAAGAACTTTCCATAAACCCCAATCACGTTTTGTTAATTGCCAAGTCCATTGTGCAAGTATATCTGAAGACGAGTTAATTTTGGTATCACCGCCTAGTGTATCATCTATGTTAATATCGTTGTTTTTACAAAATTCTAATTCAGGAAAGTTACCATCTGCTCTATCTCCGCCGTTACCAAAAGATACGTTTGTGTGGGTTACAATAGCGTATTCTAAAATATCGATACAAGTGTCATCATCATCGTTCATTCCCATGACCTCATCAATATACTTTATCGACTGCAAGACAGCTTTACGAACATCGTAGGACATAAAAGCGCGACCCTTCTTACGGGTTAACCAATCATCAGAGTTAAGTCCTACAATCACATAATCGTATTTCTTTGCTGCTTCACGAAACATACTAATATGTCCATCATGTACAGGATCGAATCCACCTGATAATACAATTACTTCCATTATACCAACCTATTAATAATTTTTGCGGTGTCATCGTACACCTCGCCTGGTTGGGAACCGTTACGTTCCCATGCTTTAAATATCTTCATATGCTTACAAGAACGAGTCCTAGCAGGACAATAACATCTGCTACCACTGACACTGTAAACATCAATGGGATAACTCGATTCTTCAAACTTTGCCACTTCGAATCCATACTTTGCTCTCCTTACCAGATATTCTGCCATAAATTTCTCCATAATTTTATCTATCATACTAAATTATAGACGAATTGGCAAGATAAGAATGTAAATAAGATGCAAACCAACGTTGAGCGTTTTCGTCATAGTGTGAATGTAAGCTGTATTCAGATATTTTCTGACCATTGTTTTTAAGTAAAACAGTATATGATTGAGTTACGTCAGTAAAATATGGAAAAGTTTTAGAATGAATTAAACCTTTATATCCTTCTAACTCTTTGTGTGCAGGAGTCAAATTCACATAACTTGCTGACCAAAAAAGAAATTTAATCTTATGAAGTAAGAAAAAGTTTTGTAAAAGAATTATATCATGTAAATAATCTAATCTAGGCTTTATAGCTTCAGATGTTGCAACCCAAGACTTATAATAGGTATAAAGTCTTTTAGAAAAAGTTCTTTTATAAGATTCATCATTACCTACGATTAAAGGTAACCATTCATCATCATAAAATAAGAGTTGCTCTTCATCTGATCCATCAGATAGCTTTCTTAATTCAGTTCTATGAGCTCCAGGCCAATTAATAATAAAAAAGTGGTCTGATAAGTCTTTTCTTTTAGAAAACTGATCAATTACATATCTCATTGTAGTTCTTACAACTCTATGACCAGAAGCTCCAGAATCAGATAAGTTTATGTGTGTGTATCCCAGTAATTCAGATAAATACTTAGGCCACGCTTTTTCATAACATCTACGCTGACTGACATACTCCATCTCAGCTCCTGCAGTATGAGAACAACCATTAGCTACCAGAATCATAGTATTTCCTATACTGAGGAAAAGTTTTAAAGAAATCAGTTCCACGATATGAATCTAGCAAGAGATTATACTCACACATATCTTTACCTAAAGTTACTTTATCTCTATCTATATAATCATTAAAAACTTGGCGTAGTCTAGGATACGGCTCATAAAGCTTTTTTAATTCATCTTTGTCTTCTCTATATAAGTGTTGGGGGTTTAGAAAATCTGGTAAAAAGCAAGGGGAGTATATAGGCTTAACACCAAACTTATCACATATTTTTTCAATATAGGGTAAAGTCCATACGCTATAAATATTAACGACACAGTTAATCCTATTAATATAGCTGTGTGCTTTTATAAAATTTTTCATAAATATATCACGTTTAAAACCAGTCCTAGAGTACTCAACTGCGTCACCCCAGCCATCACAACTTACTTCTATCAGTACTTTATAGAACTTAGACCAAAGAGACATAAGATCAATATTTTTATAAGTTAGGTTTGAAAGATTAGTAGAATATCCAAGTATTAAATTATTTGCTCCATTATCTAACAAAAAAGTTAAAAGTTTATAATGAGCATCAGTAATTAAAGGTTCGCCTCCAGAAATATTTAAAAACTTCAGTTGATTTGATTTTGCTAATTTAACAATAAAAGGTAAAAGGTTTGGATCATAATCAAAAACATCTTTCTGTGTCATGTAGTCATGTTGAAAAAAGTTATGCTTTCTGTTCTCAACTTCCCAAGCTGATGAAAACTTTGGATTGCACATTCTACATTTAAAATTACAAACATTATTTAATCTAATGTGAATCTGATGTATACCTTCTGCTTTGTTATCTATACGATGAGTTTTAAGATTTACATCTTCAGCGTTCCAGCAATATTCACAACTATTTGGTTTTTCATTAGAAGTAAACTGTTGCTTTAATTCTTTTAGGCTGTCTCCATAAAAATACTCTTTTACACCCTTTCCCATAAAGAATCTATTTGAAGGCATAACACAGCAAGGAGTAACATTCCCATTCTCCTCAATATGCATTTCATTAAAAGGTCTCGAACAGAAACTAGATTCCACGGAATATCCTCATAAATATATCAGAAAAATTTAAAGACATAAATGTCCTATAGTTGTGCTTATATATTTCTTCAAAAGACTCTACATGTTTTTTTGCCTCTTTAAAATCTAATGAGCAAAATTTTTTCATTTCATCGACACCATAATAAACTCTATCAACATAGGAATCCATAAGATCATATTTCTCATTGAATAAGCCGTCAAACGACTTGAAACCATAATACTTATTTAAATAGTATAATGAGCCTTTGTTACCGTTTATTATAAAAGGTCTACCAAATAAATAATTAGACCATGTTTTTTCAGAAAAGAAAATTTCAGTTTCATTAGAAGTGCTCTCGTTTACAAATTGAGTAAGACAAGAACTATACGCTACTTGAAAGGCTTTACTAGTTGTGGTTGCTATATGCGTATGTACATCTTCTTCAGGTATATTCACATCTCCTAGCGAATCTCCTCTAAAATCCTTAAATTTTAGTAAGGCATTAATATCAATATCAAAGTGATCTAGTCTATCTGCATAAGCACGTAGATATGCATCAATATCAAATGACAGGCTTTTAAAACCATGATGAGTTATTATAGACTTAGAATTATCAATATCTTTATGGAGTAAGTACGTTGCTAAAAGTCTATGGGCTTTTTGGCTTTTCGAAACAGAGAAAAAATACTTATTACATTCTCCAAAAGATATTCTATTATGTTTTTTAATATCGTTTATGGGTGATAAGAAGTTGAACCTAGAATCTTGAATTGATAGTTTATAATTATTGGTTATATTTAGTTTATTTTTGTATTTAAAATAATAATAAAAGTAATAAACAGACCACTCAAGAAGTACGTGAACTAAACTATCTAAAAACAATAGTTTAAAGTTAATTTTATCTTTATGCTTAAAATCACAGGGATTCATAGACAACCAAAAAACTCTATCTTTAAGGTCATATTTAATAACTAGATCATTTAAATCATCTATATAGTTTGGTAAAGAATATATAACTCTGTGTGTTAAGATAAGTTTTTTAGATTTATTCTTAGATAAATATTCCCAATCAATAGCTTTTAAATCTGGTTTATGCCAGCCTTTAGGTAACTCTACTTCGCACAAATATGAGTCCTCGTCAAAAGAAAAAGGTATATTAAGAAGCCAAGAATAATCTGATAATGTAGTAGCTTTATCTTGTGTAAGAAAATACTTATTATGGAAAGAATCTGGAGTAAGATTATGAATCTTTAGCACTAGCAGCTCTATTCATCCATGCAAATTGATCTAGCTTATCAATCTGCCTTTTAGCTTCTTTATAATAATCACCTAACTCTTTTTGATCCTCAAGGAAAGGGTTTAAGTGTATATTACGAAGTCTGCGATAAAAGTTTTTGAAAGCAGGACCGTGCGGTGTACATCTATAATTATTTAATCTATAGGAATAATATTGAAGTGCATGAGCAATTTCATGCAGAATTACCATCTCAAGTCTATGCCAGCGGTTACGAGAGTAGATGCCTCCAATCTCAGGGTCATTGTCAAAAGACTTGTACTCATTTGAATAATATATGTTACCTGGGGTCTTTACTAAATGATGCATGGCTATATTGATACCAGGCCCGTCAGCATACATACCTCCACGAGAACATCTACGTTTTGGGCTCCAATCAAGTTTAATCGTAGCTAGTTTAAAATCAACATATACTTCTTCTTGACATTGTTTTTCAACACGACGAATAAAGTCATTTGCATATTTATTTATTTCTACTTGATCAATCAGTTTTGTCATTTTCTAACACCCATAAAAGTTCTTGAATTACTCTTGAATACCACATCTTATCATAATCATCTCTAGCTAGCTCTCTATCTTTAGAGAGTTGCTCGATCCGAATCTCAATATATTCTTTCATTGTTTTACTTTTACCTCGCCTCATGTTTTTATGGTGTTTCCTCTACAGTGCGTTTTAAGTCACTCAAAACTTGGTTCAATTTCATGCGGTCCATTTCACGACTACAAGAAATTTGTACCGGTCTAAACACACGACCTTCATCTGTCTCTTCGGTTCGGTCAAGTAACTCAAAAAGTTCTTTGACTAAAATATCATATTGTTGTGCTTTACTCATGTTCGCCTCTTTCCTGTTGCAGAGTCATTTGCTTCCTTTGTAGACAAGACTACAAGCCCGCCTTTGTTATAAGCTTGTCCGATAGTATATTTTGCAGTTACAGCATCACGTTCTTCTTGAGTAAGTTGTTTGCGATAAACAATCTTACCAACAAAGTCAGAAGTGTCTGCCACACGTTCAGTTTTATATGAGGGAATAATATTACTAGCTTTATGCTTTTTAGCTAGTTGTTCAGGATGAACACCGCGTTTACGTAACCAACGGTCATGATCTTCTTGCATTGTAAGTTTAGATGGTCTGTAGCGTTTCATACATTTCTCCTCATTTTTTATATATTAACAAAAATAAGGCTTTTATGCAATTAAATACTTAACTCAACGTAGCCTTCAAGAGGTTGAAGATACTTTCCATCAATATCAGGTTTCATCATAGCAGCACATATATTTCTAGCCCAAATAACATTATCTAGTTCATAGTCACAAAAAAGAGCTACACGATTACCTGAAGGAGGATTTGTATGATACATATCAGGATCATCAATTTGATAATAAACTAGTGCATCACCAACAATATAGTCAAATAGTTTATAATCTATATTAAATTGTTTATTAGGTTGAGCGAATAGAGCAGCTATATAAAACTCAGTGGGAGTTTGCTCATTGCGACTGTAGACCCATTCATGAAAGTTATGAAGATGCCAAATAGCTTCTAGTAACTCAGAGTCTCCTAACCTATCAATATCACCCATACGAAGTTGAGCTTCGATGATATAGTCACCAATAACTTCAATATTAAGACAGCCCGTATAGCCATCCATATACTCTTCTACCCATGGTTCTATAAGTTCTAATAACTCATCGTCAGTTTCATCATCATTGAGAGACCAAAAATCAAAAGCACCAAACTGTAGCTTCTCACCTCTAAACGAAAACATTTCCATAATTTGACCGTCTAGTAGTATAAGGTCTATTGAATGATGTTCACCAAAATGATAAGGAGACCAAAAACATCCTGGATCAGTTATAGCACGATAGTCATCCATGTTATGACAAACACGAGCATTGATACTTCCTCCCATTAAGTTAAATACAGGTTTAACTACCACAGGAAATTCAGTAGGCTCAGTAGGTACAAGACCACAAGACAGTCCTTGTGATTCTGCTACTTCAAACTTGTTATAAACCCAGCGATGCCAGCGATAATGTTGCCAAGCTACCTCATCGGTAGTCGGAATTAGAACTCCGTCTTGTTTTACATGCTCACCATAAATATGTGGCATTTTTTCTACTGGATTATAACTAGACCAAGCCATTAGTGTTGTACCTCCGGTGACCAAAATGTAGTACGTCCATCGTTCAGTTTTAATCGTTGAACAGGATTACCATAAATATCTTCTTTTTGATTGTAAACCATTACACGAGATTGTCTAGCCTCAAGCATCTCTTTAGGACTAGAAGCAAACCTAGTATATTTGCCGTGGTTGTTATGTAGGTCTGAATAGTTACGAATAGTCGCTCCACCACTTTCATAAGAAGCAGTTAGTATTTTACATATAGCATAGTAAAGTTTCTCAAGTTCTTCATCTGAAAAAGATTCCATAAGCCTACGAGGGTCTAGTCCTGCTAAAAATAGAGATTCTGATTTATAGATGTTGCCAACTCCAGAAATCTGACCTTGATCCATTAACCACTTAACCACTGTCCATTTAGGCTTACGTCTAGCAATATGAATAAATTCGCTAAGAGTACAAGGATTATTAAGCATATCAGGTCCAATAGAGTTAAGCTTTCTTTGATGATCCTTTTCTTCAAAAACAAATTTAACAGTACCAAAATTACGCATATCGTTGTAGTAGATAGCAGAGTCATCATCAAAATAAAAAGCAATCCTTGTATGTTTTGAAGGTTGTAGCTTAAAGTTACCAGACATACCAAGAGTAGTATACATATAACAAATAGGCAGTAAGTCACCAAACTCCCACCAGATAAATTTACCTTTATTGTATACACCCTTAATAGGTAAGTGCATTTCTTCTAATGCTATATAAAAATCAGCAAAACCAGTAGGTAACTGCTTAGTGTACCTACCAGAGATAAAGTTTATATTTACTAAAGACTTACCGCGAACAGCCCGATCAACTTGTCGGGCTGTGCGTGTACATTCTGGACCTTCAGGCATTATCGCATCTTCAAAGACATTTGACGAGGATAACCCCAGTATTCTGTCGCTGGGATACGAATCATGCGTTCTTTAGTATTCTTTTTATCAGGATTAGGAACTGTAAGCATTACATTTTTACCAGAACGCCAAGCCGTAAGCTGATTACGAATTCTCTCATCAGAAGATAAATACGCTAAACGGATAGATTTAAGTAGGTTTTTATTAACACAACGACGTTCGCCTTTAGAAACCTGATGTGCTCTTGATTTTTTCTTGCCCATAATTTGCTCCTTTGTTTTTATGATAAGTAATAATAACTAAAAACAAAGTGTAAAGCAACTAAAGGCTTACATAGGCTGCTGATATGGTAGAATTATTTTTCATTTCAAGGAAGGTAGATACAAAATCTTGAGGCTCAAACATATGCTCACATTTTGGGCACTCAACAACATCAAGAGGTTCAATTTTCCCATTAGAAAACCAAACCTCTTCTTGATTATTACATACTGGACAGGAAGTCCTAGCTCTGTAGACTGACATTTTTTATTTTCTTAAAGTATAAATCCATAGAGTGGTCTCTAGCTCCGTCAAACCATTCACGTTTTTGCCAAGCTCTAAAACGACCGCGCCATTGATCTTTAATTCGTTGCCAAGGAGTCATTTTGCGTATATTACCATAGTGGTTAATATAACATAGCTCACCATAGTGACGATAACCCATAAGAGCTAAAGGCACTTTAGTTACAATATCATTATTATTAACAAACCGATAAAGTTTAATTTTATCAGCTTTCATTTCCTTAACAAAAGAACGAGAACCTACACGGGGAGACCCAAAAGTATATGCTTCTTCAGCATCGATGCGACTTGCCATAAGAGTAGCTAAAGCCCCACCTAATGAGTGACCTGTGCAGATTACTTTTTCAACTTTTGACATATCAAAACGCTGAATCTGCTCCATCATTTTATCATAGACTCTATCAAGAGCTTGTGCAAATCCAAAATGAACCAGTCCTTTTTCACGGCTACGTTTTGGCCATGCTTTAAGATCTGAAAGAACGTCAGTTAATTGATCAGGCTCAGTACCTCTAAAACAGATAACAACTTCTTTTTCTGTTTTTATAATAAAAGCTTGAGTACCGTCTTTATCAAACCAAAACCAGTCTTTAAATCCCATCCCTAAAAGTTTAGTGTTGATCGTTTCATAATCTTCATAAATTAATTTAGAAAGAAACGCCATACGAGTTGCTGTTTTTAACATAATTAATGCTCTTTTCAATATATTTATCCACAATACTATCATGGATAGTATCAAAGTGGTTAAACAAATGATATGCATTTTTCTTAGCATTGTCAAAAACTGAATTTATGGGGTAATCAAAAAAGGAATTAGCTAGAGATAGCATCTTAACGATGCGATGTTCGTAGGTAGGTAATAAATCATAAGAATCATCCGGTCCAAAATCAGTGAATCCATAATACTTTTTTAAAGTATATAAAGCTTTATAATTACCTGCTAAAAATAGAGGTGTTTCTGAGGCTACACACTTATTGAACTTTTCACTTAAAAATACATGATTGTTTGAGGGAGAAGTTTCACAGATGATTTCAAATGAAGAGTGTAATTGTTTTTCGTCAATTTTTTGAGCTAAACTCTGTAAAGTTACTATGTCCTCATCAAAGTCTAAAGAGTGAATTTTGTGTAAAGGATTAATATTGTGATAACTAACAAATCCCTTTTTTAGAAGTCCAGAAGACTTAATAGTATCGATATATAGTTTTCTGTGTTGATGTGGTTTTCTATTAAAAGAAACAAAGAACCTATCTCTAGACTCTTTTGGCAAAAGTAACTGAGACCTAAAACGCAACCAAGCTAAAAAAGGAATAACAAAAGGAAATTCATTAGTTGGTGGACCGACAAATATAACAGGTTTATTTAACTTTTTAATCCAAGAAAGTTTTTCTTTTAAATAATAAGGAGGATCGGCAACATCAACAGCAACTATAAAATCCGAATCAATGTTACTTATAGAGTTATCATATTGATTAAACCAAGTTAGATCAACGATAGAGTAATTACCAGGAATACGATGAGAGATGAACTTAACTACTTTTTGTGTAATTAAATTCATCTCGCAAGGAAATATCTGATTTGTAAAGTAATTAGGTGATGGGTGTTCCATCAGCACGATAACTAGTGATGCTTATATTACTATTTGATAATGTCAATCCACCATCAGAAACATCTGCTAACCTAGTAGTGATTGTAGGTACAGCATTTGCTTCAAAACGCGCCTGAACATTAAAGTCTTCTTCAGTTAAACCATAAATGCTACCATTTTCAAAAGTAAGAATAGTAATATTTCCATAATTATCTTCTGGTTTTCTTTGTAAGAAAACTGTGCTACCGATATAATCATTTGTAGTAGAATTACGGGCATCCATTATAGATAAAACTGCAAAGTTTGTATTAGTAAAAACGTTAGACATCTAGTCTCCAATCTAAGTAAGACTTGCCCCAAGTAAGGTAGTCTTCAATAATTTTTATATCCTCATCTGAACTAAGTATAATATCTTCTTGAGCGAAATGCAACTTGCAATTATTAGAAAAAGCAGTTTCATAAATTTTATGTCTAAATTCAACATTATCAGGTAAACTGTATATACTTAATAAGACTATATTATCAATTGAACTAGTTAAAGCTTGTAAATTAGGACAATGATCTAAATATTCATTCTCTTGGGTATAATCATTTATCTTAATATCGTTTTTAATCAAGTATTTATCGATAAAACTTCTCTGAATAACCATAGGGAGGTGTTTTGAGTATTGCGAATTCCATCCTACGTACGTTAAAAATGACTCTGAAGAGTTCATGTAACTATGCTTTTTATTCTTCCAATCATATAAATGCCTGAAATACTGACCTGGATATTTACGACCGTAGTTATCACCTCTTAACATAATTCTTAAATCCATACTAACTCTAGTAATATCAGTTACATTATTTATATTACCATGCATCATTTCCTGATTGAATAGCCAAGACTGTCCAGGCTCTAGAGTAACAGGATAAGAGTGCTTATGAGAAAAGTTTTGATACTCTTCATGTGACCATCTCTCGTTAATAACTTTACGAGTAATATCTCTACTGATCTCAACAGGGCACATCCACATAGTATTTGACTCGTAAGCTCTAGTAAAAGGGGTCCACACAGTACGTAACCCTACCCCGTTACCTACAAATACTCCTTGATGTGGTTGAAGTAATCTACCGGTTTTTTCTTGTTGTGGCATAACAACCCTTAATGTACCAAATCTTTGGATTAAAAAATCTTTATTAACAAGAGGCTTTATATTTTCAATTAAAAAATCATCTAAAATTGCTTTAAATTCAGGAGTCTCGCAACCTTGAGAGACCCAAGTTTGTAAAGCTGATACCTCATTTAAAGGCACCGTTTTATGAATAGTTTCAAGGGCTTCGACCTCAGGATATTTTTCATTAATTCTAGCAAGCGCCCATCTAGGAAAATCAAATTTTTCTAAATCATAATTTAAAGTATTACCATTAAAATTTTTGTACACCATATTCCTCCAACGAAATGTAGTTTTGTATTTTGTTACCAAAAGCTAGTTCTAAATCATTATTTAATTTATACTCAATTAAAGAATAAGGATAAAGTCGAAGAGCATCCCAATCAACCATTTCCATATGATCATCACTAACAATAATATTAGACATCGACCAATCCATATGAGCAAAAGGTATAGTTTGCTTTATATTATCAATACAAAAATTTATAATTTTTTTAATAAATTCCTGATCATGTATAATCTGATTAGCAGGTACACCTTTTATAAATTT
>Ga0209653_1002354_pt1 | contig 13854 bp, 13 predicted proteins | sample SaaInl6LU_22_DNA_FD_184644 | JGI IMG/M metagenome (GOLD analysis project Ga0209653, IMG submission 184644) | Marine microbial communities from expanding oxygen minimum zones in the Saanich Inlet - ESP_116LU_22_DNA (SPAdes) (version 2) | ecosystem: Environmental > Aquatic > Marine > Intertidal... | reverse complement strand
CAGCAGGCGGGTTGAATAGGATAGATTGGATCTTAAGGAGAAAGCCCGAAGTCTTTTTTCTGGAGCTTGGCGGAAATGATGGGCTTAGGGGTTTAAGTCTAGAAGAAACAGAGAAGAACCTTAAATCAATGATCGACAAGATCAAAGCGACAAATCCAGACGCTGAGATTTTTCTCTGCGGAATGCAGATCCCTCCAAATTTAGGACAAGATTACACCGCTGAATTCAAGGAGCTCTATCCTAAATTGGCCAAAGAAAAAGGAGTGAAGCTGATTCCCTTTTTGCTTGAAGGAGTGGGTGGTAATCCGAAGCTAAATCTTTCAGATGGAATTCATCCAAATCCTAAAGGACATGAAATGGTTGCCGAAACTGTATGGGAATATCTTAAGCCTGTGCTTTAGCGCCAAAGAAAAGCTTTATACTTTTCGAGAATCAATAAGGTCACTTCATATTCTGTTTTACCAATGATTTGACCATCTAAGAAATTACAATATTCCATAAATTCATCGATGACCCTATCATCAATTCGGGTCACTCTTTTGACCAGATCTTTGTTAAAGTATTTCTCTCTTTCAGTCTGGCGCTCTTTTTTGAAAGCCTCTGCCTGTCGGATCTTCCTTGAAATTTTCCTTTGCTGAAGGTCTTTATCAAAGGCACTGAGAAAACCAGTAATCACCATGCCTGCTTCTCCATTTCCAACCGGTAATGTTTGCATTTTATCCCAATCACGTATGATTGATGGATTATAGAAGCCAAGATCGAGCGTATCGAACGTAGGTTTTTTTAGATAAAAACCATCCGTTAACTGAATAACTTGAATAGAATCAAGATCATAAACCGTTGGATCTAGCTTAAACAGAATTTGGCGGTTGAAGTCTGTTTCTTTAAGATCAATAATGTACTGAAGAGGTTTATAGCCAATAGATGTGATTTCAAGTGTGTCATTTTGACTCACTCTAAATTCGAAGGCACCATTTTCTTTAGCCCCGATGCCAGCATTCTTATTGATCACGGATATACTGGCAAAAGGGACTCCGTTACCTGATTCAGTATCCACTACTTTACCTTTCAGGAGTTGGGTTTGAGCCCTTATGCTGACTAGCGTAAAGGTTAATAAAAAGATGAGAATTACGAGTCTCATGTTACAGTGTGAAATACGTAACTCTAGCTTGTTTGGTGAAGGGATTAACTGTTTTTAACCGTGTTTTCTTTACCCTGCCCAGCCTTCTCTATCCAAACTTCGGTATTGAATGGCTTCTGCTAAATGCTCAATGCCGATAGATTCTTTACCGTCTAAGTCTGCTATGGTGCGACTCACCTTGAGAATTCTATCATAAGCTCGAGCTGAAAGTCCCAATCTTTCCATTGCTGTTTTCAGCAAGGTCTTTCCTGCTTCATTGATCTGGCAGACTTCTTTCACTTTCTGACTGCCCATCATCGCGTTTGAATGAATTTCCATTCCTACAAATCTCTTTTGCTGAATTTCACGGGCTGCGATCACCCTTTCTCGAATGGTCTCGCTGCTTTCCGCTTTTCTATTCTGTGTCATTTCATCGAATGAAACAGGGGTTACTTCAACATGAAGATCAATTCGGTCTAAAAGTGGTCCACTTACTTTATTGAGATAGCGCTGTACTTGTCCTGAACCACAAACACATTCCTTTTCAGGATGATTATAGTAACCGCAAGGACAAGGGTTCATACTTGCTATCAGCATGAAATTGGCAGGGAAGTCAACCGACATTCTGGCTCGGCTGATAGTGACTTTCCGTTCTTCTAAGGGTTGACGCATAACTTCTAGAACCGTTCTTTTGAATTCTGGGAGTTCATCTAAGAATAAAACTCCATTGTGTGATAATGAGATCTCACCAGGTTGAGGAACTCCACCTCCGCCTACCAATGCAACGTCTGAAACTGTATGGTGAGGATTTCGATAAGGCCTTCTGGTGATGAGTTCTGCATTCGATCCTAGTTTTCCTGCAACACTGTGGATCTTTGTAGTTTCCAATGCCTCTTTTAAACTAAGAGGAGGAAGAATAGAGGGAAGTCTTTTGGCCAGCATAGTCTTTCCGGCACCAGGAGGTCCGATCATAATGACATTATGCCCACCGGCTGCCGCAATTTCTAAAGCTCTTTTAATGTTTTCTTGTCCCTGGACATGCGCAAAATCTGCCTCGTAATCATTCAGCTGGTTAAAAAAGTTTTCTCGGGTATCATAGATGACAGGCTCTATAGGTCTGGAGCCATTCAAAAATTCCATCGCCTCTATGAGGTTATGAACACCAATAATATCAAGGTCATTGACGATGGCTGCTTCGTTTGCATTTTCATATGGTAAAATGAAGCCTTTGAATCCTTGTTTACGTGCTTCAATAGCAATAGGCAAAGCACCTTTAATAGGCCTTAGGGTACCATCTAATGCTAATTCCCCCATGATGACATAATCTTCCATGTCATCTGCTGTGATCTGACCCGATGATTTTAAAATACCTAGAGCGATGGGTAAGTCATAAGAGGAGCCTTCTTTCTTAATATCAGCGGGTGCCATATTAACCACGATCTTTTTACGTGGCATGCGATAATCAAAGTACTTAAATACTGATTCGATTCTATGCTCACTTTCTTTAACGGCACTATCTGGTAGGCCGGAAAGGTAAAATTTGGTTCCGTCAACAATGTTGACTTCTATGGTAATTATTTGAGCATCTACGCCAAAAACGGCACTTCCATATCCTTTAGCTAGTTCCAATTGTGTGTTTTTCTATTAATTGTATGATGATGTGAATCACCTTTATGTGTATTTCTTGAATTCTATCTGCATATCCGAAATGGGGAACCCGGATCTGCACGTCTGCTAGTTCTCCTACCTCTCCACCATTGTTTCCCGTAAGTACAACCACCTTCATCTTTTTTTGACGAGCCATGGCTACTGCTCTGAGAACGTTGTTTGAGTTTCCACTTGTACTAATTCCTAGTAAAACATCTCCTTCTTGGCCTAAACCTTCAAGGTATCTTGAGAAAACAGCATCGTAACCAAAATCATTGGAGACGCAAGAAATATGACTAGGATCGGAAATAGCAATCGCTGGTAGTGCTTTTCGATCTTCTCTATACCTTCCAGTTAACTCTTCAGCGAAATGCATGGCATCACAATGAGAGCCCCCATTTCCACAACTGAAGATCTTGTTGCCATCATTTATTGCATCGGACATCAAAGTTGCAGCAGCCTCAATTGCCTGTAGATTCGCTTCATCGGACAGGAATTGTTCTAAAACTTTTGCAGCTTCATTCAGCTCTCTGAGGATTATTTCTTGATTCTCCATGGGTCTAAGGTGAAATAAATAAAAACATTTGGCGGGTAATAAGCCAAATTATAAGTCAATTAATCTATACGGATTGCATGTTGATGAGCTTAAAATAGGTGCCTTTGAGTGTCAAGAGCTCATCATGAGTTCCTTGTTCAATGATCTTACCTTTATCCATCACCAATATTTTATTGGCATGCTGTATTGTACTTAACCTGTGTGCTATAACTATAGAAGTTCTGTTCTTCATTAAGTTACTTAATGCTTCTTGAACTAACTTTTCAGATTCTGTATCCAATGCAGAAGTAGCTTCATCCAAAATAAGGATAGGAGGATTCTTCATAATAGCTCTAGCTATGCTAATTCGTTGCCTTTGACCACCAGAAAGTTTACCACCTCTATCGCCAATGTTGTTTTCGTAACCTTCTTCTAATTCGGTAATGAAGTCATGTGCATTGGCAATCTCAGCTGCGCTTCTAATATCTTCTTTCTTGGCATTAGGAATGGCAAAAGCAATGTTTTTAGCCACTGTATCATTAAAGAGAATAGATTCTTGAGTTACAATTCCCATCATTTTTCTTAAGGAATTGATCTCTATTTCTTGAATCGGGATACCGTCTATTTTGATCTGTCCTTCTGTGGCATCATAGAACCTTGGAACCAGGTCAGCCAAAGTCGATTTGCCCGCACCAGAAGCGCCAACTAATGCCACTGTTTCCCCTTTTTTAACTTTGAGGTTAATGTTCTGAAGAATGGGTTCGTTCTGATATTTGAAACCAACATTTTCAAAGCTTATCTCATGCTCAAATTCTTCGACAATTTTTGCATCAGAAGAATTTTCGATCAGTGGTTTTTCATCAATGAGCTTAAATATTCTTTCTGATGATGCTAGACCTCTTTGAATATTACTAATGCTTTGAGAAATACTCTTTGCTGGATTTAGGATTTGACTGAATACAATGATGTATGTCAAGAGAGCTTCTGGCTCTAAGTCGCTTTCTTCACTTAAAACCAAATTCCCACCTACAACCAATAAGGTCGCTACTACTAGTATTCCAAGGAACTGTGAAATAGGAGAGGCCAACTCATTCTTCCTAGCCATGGACATATTGATCTTTTTATATTCATCTGTCTCTTTTGCAAAAAGGCCATTAACATATTCTTTTGCATTGAATGCTTTAATAACTCTCATTCCACCAAAAACCTCATCCATTAAGTTTACTATACGACCAAGAGATTCTTGACTCAGAATTGCTTTTTTCTTTAATCGTTTAACTATTTCCGAAATAATGGTCCCCATTACTGGAAAGAAGATGAGAGTGAAAAGAGTTAGCTGTACAGATGTGACAAATAGAAATGTGAGGTAGACTATGATTGTAGCAGGCTCTCTAAAAAACACCTTGATGGAACTGATCAATGTTACTTCAATCTCCTGAACGTCATTGGTCATTCTAGACATGATATCCCCTTTGCGTTCTCCTGCAAAGAAGCCTAGATGAAGCCCTGAAGTGTTATAAAAAACTTTATTTCGAATTTTTTGAATGACTTCGGCTCTCAAGTATCCAATAATTACGTTGGAGAGATAAGTGAATAGATTAGATAAAAGAGCTGAAATCCCTATTACGAGACTGACATATATAAGCACACTATCTCGACCATATGAGTCTCTTACTTCAATGAGTTTTTGATAGAACAAGCCTTTTAGCTGATCCATTCCAAACTCGAGCTTACCCAAAGCGGCTAATTCAGCCAATTCTTCCTGTGTTTTCGTTTCAAAAATAACAGTAAAAAGAGGCTCTAACAGAGCCAGATTTGTTAGACTAAAAATAATAGCCAATAGCGCGAACACGATATATTGAGGAAAATATCTTTTGTAAGGCTTAGCGAAGGAAATGATACGACCGTATGTACTCATGCGATTTAGGCAGGCAATTTAGATAATAATACAGTGCAATTAGAATTCGTGCTGACGTTGAGGTAGATTCCATCGAAGAGAAAGCATAGAAATAAATGTCTTAGAAGACCTTGAGTTAATTTCACTGTTATTATTTCTGATGATGTTTTTCTAATCGATGAACAAATTATGCAACAGCATGTAGCTTCCAGTTAATTCTAGATAGGTATTTGTCGTAGCTACACCCTGACCTATTCTGATATCAGAATTCCCAACGCGATCATCAGTATCTGATAGAACATTGCTTCCGAAGTTAATTCCATTTTGGTCTTCTCCATATTGTGTTCTGATCATCTGTCCTGTTAAGAAAAGCTTGGGTAGAGGCTGATATCTACCTACAAGAATAAACTCTTTAAAATTAGCTCCCATAGGATGAGCCATAGGATTTCGGTAGTTAGAATAACTTAAGGCACCTCTTTCGTACGCATATAAATATGGTCTGGCTATATTATACTCAGCTTGAATATCTAGAATGGGTATATTGAAAACATTAAAATATTTTCCTCCTAGTTGAACGCCAAACTTATTTCTCCAACTTCCTTCTCCATTCCGGAGCTCACTGATCACAAATTCATCGAATACAAATTGTCCATAGAACTGATACTTTTTCTTCAGGATAAACTTGAAGTCTAAACCCACTATTGTATTGTCCGGACTACCTTGCTGTTGCTCAATAGAACGATAAAAGAAAATGGGGTTATAATAATTGATGTTAGAGCTGTCGGCAATTACCGCTTCATATAAACCCACTTCTAGGTTTGGCAAAATGCTCACATCTATTCTATGCGTTGCTAAAAACTTCTTAGGGTATTTCCCATCACCAGGATTTTGCCCTGCGAATACAATATCTTCAGTAAGCTCGGCAAACATGTTCGTTAACCTGACCTTTCCCAGTTGAGTAGTGATCTTTCCAAATAGATAAGGACTAGAAAAATCTGACATCATCATAGACCTGATTCCGTTACCCATAAAGTGGCGATCATATCCTGTTTGAACATTGATGGATTTAGTCAGATTGAAAGTGACATAACCTCGGGCGTGGAAAAAATCCCAAGTGCGAGAATTGGTCTCACCGTCTTTCCAGAAACCCTCCTGAGGCAATGCTCTATTCGACCTAATGAAATCATGAACATAGGATGGAAATCTAGATTGGGTAGTTGTAAGCATGCTGTAGAAACCGACCTTACCATCGATCTCCCCTTGAATCTCTGCACCTCTTGTATTCGTGAAAAGAGTTTGGTCTTCGTTCTGATCTTTCCCTCCCGTAAAATAGAACATCGGGTTTACCCGAAGAAAAAAGTCTTTCCCTTCATATACATAGAAATCGGATTTCCTGTTGTACATCAAATTCCACCAGTTCTTGGGATTATCATTTAATTTAGAATCAGTGTAGCTCCAATTATCGTTCATCAAGAATTCATAATTGAATTGCTCCTTTGAAGACATGCTATCATATTTAGAAGCTATTTGATTCAGGAAAACAGCAAGATCAGACCTTCTGATAGGTTTAAAAGTAGTTTGAAGTATGTTTTCCTTGGAAGTGTACTTGACCTGAAATTGATCTATTAGATGGTAATAGTCTCTATTGTAAGGTATAAATGTGCTTTGGGCCCACAAACCTTGAATCGAAAAAACGAGAATGAAAGTGAAAAGGAGCTTTTTCATCATAGAAATCAGCACGAAGATAATGTATCATCGACTGTAAGTAAAAAAAAAGTCAATTCATTGATTTTTATTTAATTATAAAAGCGAGAAGTTTGTGAAATATTCTGCAAGTCACTACATTTGCAGTCCTTTTTGAGGGAGATACAAATTTTAGAAGCAATGAAGAAAGATATACATCCTGAATACAAACCAGTTATCTTCTACGATACATCGAGTGAATTCAAGTTTATGACGAAGTCTACTATGACTTCTGAAGAAACTATTGAGTGGGAAGACGGCAATTCTTATCCTTTGATTAAGGTTGAGGTTTCTTCTGCATCTCACCCATTCTACACTGGTAAGAAACTATTTGTTGATACTGCAGGACGTGTTGAGAAGTTCAACAGACGTTACAAGAAATAAGAATTCGAAAAATACATTTCGTAATAATGAAGGTCTCCATTTTTTCAGATGGAGACTTTTTTATTTTTGTGCATGGATATAGCACTATTTGACTCTCCCGAGATCCGCACTCAGCTTTTACCTTTCACATTTACTCGGCCCATAGCGGCAATTCGAGTGGGTATTCTAACCATTCAAGAAAAATGGGCTGCTCACGGATTTACCTGCGGATATCGGACCGAACAGTATTTAAGAGAAAAGTTCGGTGACATTGGTACCGATTTAATCGTAAATGGTGCTGTTTGCCCAAATCAAGAACTTATTTCAGCAATCAAAGAACTACGGGCAGGTCAAGAGTTGGTGTCTGGAGAATTGACCTTGGCCAAAAATTCCGATGGAGATGAAAGAATTGAGTTTTTTGGAGAATTTACTCAGATCAAGAATACCTGGGATATCTTCAAATACAATCGTAAACAGATCGAAACTGATTTTCAAGTCCTCACTAAAGGCAGAACTTCAACAAAGGTCCCTGACCCGCACACCATTGTTTATGGTGAAGAAAATCTATTTATAGAAGAGGGGGCTTCTATTAAAGCTGCAATTATCAATGCGGAGAATGGCCCAGTTTATATAGGCAAGAATACTTATATCCATGAAGGGGCTATCATCAATGGTGCATTTGCGCTTTGTGAAGGAGCGCATGTGAACATGAGCGCTAAGATCAAGGGAGATACCACCATTGGTCCTTACTCAAAAGTTGGAGGTGAAGTAAGTAATTCTGTGATCTTCGGATACTCGAATAAGGGCCATGATGGATTTCTAGGCAATTCCGTTATTGGTGAATGGTGCAATCTAGGTGCAGATACCAATACTTCGAATCTTAAGAATAATTATGCTGAGGTAAAGCTTTGGGATTATGCCTCAGGACGGTTTGCAAATACAGGACTGCAGTTCTGTGGGCTGATGATGGGAGATCATTCTAAGTGCGGAATTAATACCATGTTCAACACTGGCACTGTGACAGGTGTTGGAGCCAATATTTTCGGTGCTGGTTTCCCAAGAAATTTTATCCCATCTTTTTCATGGGGAGGCGCTCAAGGATTCACTACTTACCAATTGAGAAAATTTGCCGATGTTGCGGAAGCAGTGATGAAGCGAAGAGGACTGTCTTATGATAATGTTGAAAAAGGCATAATCCAAGAGGTATTTGACCTAACTGCTCAATACAGAATTTGGGATAAATCATGAGGTTTCAGGATATACCGGGAGTAGAAAGTACAAAAAGCCAACTAATAGAAGCTGTGACTTCCAATCATTTGGCGCATGCGCAACTTTTTGTTGGAACAGAGGGGTCCGCGAATCTGGCTTTAGCACTCGCCTTTGCAACTTATCTCAATTGCGATAACCCGACAGAAACAGATGCTTGTGGAGTTTGCTCTAGTTGTGAAAAGAACGCAAAGTTCATTCACCCTGATGTTAATTTTATTTTTCCTTCAGCTCCTACAGATAAGTTTAAGCGAGAGGATGCAACCAGCGAGAAATTTTTAAAGGAGTGGAGAGAATTCCTTTTCAATTATCCTTATGGCAATGTAAGAGATTGGAGTAATCACTTTGGCTGGGATAACAAGCTGCTAATTATTCCGCGGAATGAAAGTCGAAATATCATCAAGGCACTTTCATTAAAAAGCTTTGAAGGAAAATATAAAGTAATGATCATTTGGCAGCCCGAACTCATGAATTCAAACGCTGCCAATGGTATTTTGAAGATCTTAGAGGAGCCACCAGAGAACACAATTTTCATTTTGGTCTCCAACGATTCAAATAAACTCTTAACTACAATACTTTCTAGAGCTCAGCAGTTGAGGGTTCCTGCATTTTCAGATGAGGATATTAAGAAGGTGCTATCCGAGCAAACAGAGCATTCAAGCCAAGTCATTGAGCAGTTAGCCTATCGTGCCAATGGTAATCTCAGGAATGCCTTAAACGATTCTGAAACTGGGACCTCAGATGTAAATGATTATTTCAAGAACTGGATGCGCCAATGCTTCACCTATAACTTTGAAGAGCTGATCAAATTGGGAGACGACTTTCAGAAAAGGGGTAAGGAGTTTCAAACCAACTTACTATCAGTGGCCAATAGTTATATGAGAGAAGCTATGCTTGCTGGAGCCGAAGCATCTAATATTTCTCGAATTCCTTCCCAAGAAGAAGGATTCATTGAAAAGTTCTCAGGAGTTTTTAAGGCAGAGAAAATTGCTCAAGTAGCTCCAAAGTTCGATGAAGCTCACTATCATATCGAGCGGAATGCGAATCCTAAAATACTCTTTCTTGATTTATCGCTTTCCATTGCCCAAATTGCACGAGCCTAAAAGCAAGTGAATGTGTAAACGATCCATCACGATTGGCCGAGCTGATAAGGTTGATCTACCTGACTTTAAACTATTTGACATTGATGCGAAAATTGATTCCGGAGCATATACTTCGGCCATCAACTGTTCGAAAGTAAAAGTAAAAACTGAAAATGGGCAGAAGGTCCTTAGCTTCAGTATTCCGGGTAATCGAATCCACGAAAAAAGAGCCAGAAGGTTTTCTACTACAAACTTTGAAAGGAAGAGAATCAAGAGTTCTAATGGTTCAATTGAAGAAAGGTATGTAGTTAAGACACATATTGAACTATTCGGTCATAAGATCCTAACAGAGTTTTCACTATCCGACCGAAGCAAGATGAAGTATCCGATCTTGTTGGGTAGAAAGCTATTAAGGAATGGCTTTATCATTGATGTTAGGAAGAAAAATCTGGCATTTAAAAAAAAGAAGAAAAATGAAGATAGTAGTTCTCTCAAGAAATAGTCATCTCTACTCTACTAAACGATTGGTGGAAGCCATAGAAGCTAAAGGTCATGAGGCAAAAGTTATAGACCATCTAAAATGTGACCTACTTATAGAGTCTGGCGGCCCTAAAGTCTATTATCAAGGCGAGGAATTGAAAAATATTGATGCTGTTATACCAAGAATTGGTGCATCTGTCACTTTTTATGGAACTGCGGTTGTAAGACAATTCGAAATGATGGGGGTCTTCAGCACCACCTATTCACAGTCTATTGTCAGATCTAGAGATAAGTTAAGAAGTTTGCAGCTTTTAGGTGGTGCAGGACTTCCAATGCCTAAAACAGCTTTCACTAACTATTCTAAAGAGGATAAAAAGCTAGTAGATCATGTAGGAGGAGCACCTGTTATCATTAAATTATTAGAAGGAACTCAAGGATTGGGTGTCGTGCTGGCTGAAACTAAAAAAGCTGCACAATCAGTTATTGAGGCTTTTCATGGATTGAAGGCAAGAATAATTGTTCAAGAATTCATCAAGGAAGCTAAAGCCAGTGATATCCGAGTTTTTGTGGTTGATGGTAAAGTGGTAGGAGCCATGAAGCGTACAGGTGTGGAAGGTGAATTCAGAAGTAATTTACACAGAGGAGGCAGCGCTGAGGTTGTGAAGCTAAGCAGATCGGAAAGATCAGTTGCTGTTAAAGCAGCCAATGCTATGGGCTTATCTGTAGCGGGAGTAGACCTGTTACAATCTTCAAGAGGGCCATTGATCCTAGAAGTAAATTCATCACCAGGCTTGGAAGGGATAGAAAAAGCCACAGGAGTAGATATCGCTGGTAATATTGTTGAATACATCGAAAGAAATCAACCGAAGAAAAAGGGTACAATATCTAAGTTAAAGGCCTAATGAAGATTAGAATTGGAACGAGGGGGAGCAAATTGGCTCTTTGGCAAGCCTATCACGTTCAAGAAAAACTTGAAGAGGCTGGAATAGAGACAGAGATTGTTACCATTGAAACTAAAGGAGATAAGATCTTAGATGTTTCTATTGCCAAAATAGGAAGCAAAGGGGTTTTTACTGAAGAGATAGAAGAACAATTAGCTAATGGAACAATAGATATAGCTGTTCATTCAGCTAAGGATCTACAGTCAACTCTGGCAGAAGGTTTCGAGCTGATCGCCTTTATGGAAAGGGAGGATGTAAATGATGTGGTACTTAGCCATAAGAATGAAATTTCTTTACATGATAGAAATTTGGTTCTAGGTACATCAAGCACAAGAAGAGTCGCTACACTCAAACACCTTTACCCAAAAGTCACAACCGTTCCCGTTAGAGGTAATCTTCAAACGAGGATTAGGAAAATGGAAGAAGGAGCTTGCGATGCTCTTCTTCTCGCTTATGCGGGAGTGCACCGAATGGGTTATAATGATCGAATCAAGTTCAAACTTCCAATAGATCAATTTATCCCTGCTGTTGGTCAGGGCAGTGTGGCCATTGAAATGCATACCTCTCTTAATGCTGAAAAGAAAAGCAAGATCAGAGAAGTTCTGAACCACGCTGATACAGAGACTTGTTTGCTGGCAGAGCGTGCTTTCTTGAAAAAGATGGATGGCGGTTGTAGCATTCCAGTTTTTGCACTTGCCAGGTTGGAAGGAGATCAACTGAAGATTCAAGGAGGTATTGTTGACTTAGAAGGAGAGAATAGAATCAAGAAGGATTTAACAATGAATGCTTCTGAACCTGAAGAATTGGGTAAAAAACTTGCCGATGAAGTATTATCTTCGGGAGGGGAAAAGATTTTGATGGAGATCAAAGAGACTTTAGCTAATGATTAGATTGAAGGAGATAGGACTAGCACTTACGCTATTATTATTTGTTAGTGCATGTGGAGGATCGACTGATCATTCTAATGAAAATGCATCTGCTGATGTTGAACTCTCAGGCACAGATTATTTGATTACTATCAAGACAGTTCTGGGAGAGATGAAAGCCGTTTTATTTGATGATACTCCTCAGCACAAGGCGAATTTTTTAAAGTTGGTGAGAGAGGGCTATTATGATAGTCTAGCTTTCCATAGAGTTATAGAAGGTTTTATGGTTCACGGGGGAGATCCAGAGTCCAAGAATGCAGGTCCAAGTACACCTTTAGGAACGGGTGGCCCAGGTTACACCATCCCCGCAGAATTCAATGATAAATTCTTTCATCGAAAAGGGGCACTTTCTGCCGCTAGACAACCTGATAATGTGAATCCGGAAAAAGCCTCAAATGGGTCTCAATTCTACCTAGTTCAAGGACAGGTGATAGATGAAACGAATATGGGCCAATTTAGCGGGGTGAACAGAGCTGCCATTGGTGAAGCATTTCAAGAGCTTAGAAATAACTATCCTGACCACGAATTAAATGAGAGGTTTCAAGCCGCTTATGAAGAAGGGGGAGATCAAGCGGTGAACGATGTTGTCATGGAAAGTTTGGATGAACTGTCAAGTTTAACAGGAATTGTACTTACTCAACCTGAGATGGAGGAGTATAAGAAAGAAGATTATATGACTGTAGGAGGAACTCCATTTTTAGATGGAGACTATACAGTTTTTGGACAAGTGATTGATGGTCTTGATATCATCGATGCAATTGCTGCAGTTCAAACTGGGCCTGGAGATAGGCCCGTAGATGATGTTAGAATGTATATGTCGGTAGAAGAGCTACCAAGGCAAAAGATTTATGAAAAATATGGTTATGATTTCAATATTCAATAAGACGAAAAAAGCACTTTTAGGTATCCTTCTCTTTTCGTTCCTACTCTCATGTAGTAGTGAAGGAGAGAAGAAAGACGTAGTCGTTATCTCGACTCCATATGGAGATATGACAGCTATTCTATTTGACGAGACCCCACAGCATAAAGAGAACTTCATTAAACTAGTTAATGATGGATTCTACGATAGCTTATTGTTCCATAGAGTCATTCAAGGATTCATGATCCAAGGTGGTGACCCAAATTCAAAAGATGCAAGACCAGGTCAAAGACTTGGTAATGGTGGTCCGGGATATACCGTGCCTGCGGAGTTTGTTGAAAGCCTATTTCACAAAAAAGGTGCTTTAGCGGCAGCTAGACAAGGTGATCAGGCCAACCCAGAAAGAGCATCTAGTGGTAGCCAATTTTATATTGTTCAGGGTGCTGTTGCAAGTGAAGAAGAGCTTGCTTATGATCAACAAAAGATCGGTCAAGCACTACAAATGTGTTTGACAGAAATGCCAGAAAGCGATTTGGCTAAGGAACTGAATGAAGCAAGGGCTTCAGGACAGCAAGTCTTTGTAGATAAGGTTTTCGATTCTATTGACGCTCTGGAAGAGTTAACAGGAATGGACCTTTCATCATCAATGTCTGAAGAAAGACGTATCGCATACACTACCGTTGGTGGAACTCCCCAATTAGATGATCAGTATACAGTTTTTGGGCAAGTGATTGACGGTCTTGACGTTGTTGATGCCATTGCTGCTGTTCAAACTGCTGCAGGAGATCGTCCGGTAAAAGATGTAAGAATGCAAGTGAGTATAGAGCAGATGCCTATTAAGGAGATAAACGAAAAGTACGGTGATGAACTTTATAAATAGTATTAAAAAGGCTCTTTTAGGAGCCTTCCTTTTTTCATTTCTATTTTCTTGTTCAGAAAAGGATGAGCTTGTGGTTATTTCAACTCCTTATGGCGAGATGACTGCGGTTCTATAT
>Ga0209653_1002351_pt1 | contig 13863 bp, 18 predicted proteins | sample SaaInl6LU_22_DNA_FD_184644 | JGI IMG/M metagenome (GOLD analysis project Ga0209653, IMG submission 184644) | Marine microbial communities from expanding oxygen minimum zones in the Saanich Inlet - ESP_116LU_22_DNA (SPAdes) (version 2) | ecosystem: Environmental > Aquatic > Marine > Intertidal... | reverse complement strand
ATATTCTAATTCGTTCGCTAAAAAAGTTAAATTATCGATGATTTCAACCGTAGGGGTATTATCAATACCTAGCCTAACAGCCGTATCGGAGTGTGTTAATTCTTCTAAACTAAAGTGAGGACTTAATTTCATTTCTTTCTCGCTGATTCAAATAAACCGCCACCAAAATAGAAACCAACAATCGCTAACATAATCTCACCTAACCACATTTCATTAGCAAATGCTTTGGCTTCATTAACATTGTTCATATCTATTATACCGTATAATGCACCAAGTACACCGTTTAGCATGATAAATACAAACACTCCAGAAAACATAACTGCTAGGTATCTCTGTGCTAATTTGAATGGTGCATAAGCAGCTAACAATGCAATCTTGGCATCATTCTTTGCTTTTATTTCTTCTTCTGTAGAGGTGTGCATATCGTCTATTAAATCTAAACCTTTTTTAATCACATCACCACTACCTAGTATCTTTGCTAATATTCCTATCATTTATATCCTTTTATATGACTCATACAAATACATAACAACCCAGCACCGATACCTGTCACAACAGCTTCAGTCGTAACACCACCAAAATGTGTAGGATGAGTTATTAAATCTGCAACAGCAGTAAATATACCAATGATGCCTGCCATTACATATTGATTATGAGTTAAGTCTTCTTTATGTAATTTTATTAATAACAATGTTGCAATAGATGCAATAAAACCGACCTGTAATGCTTTTTCCCAGTGACCTAATGTAATTGCTAGCACATTACCTTGAGTCATCATGACTAAACATGAGGATGTTGACTCTAGTAATCGTTTTGCAAATATTTCTTTCATACTGCTCCTAGTGTAAGGTGAACCCAAAATAAACCTACTAACAAACAACATACAATAACTGTAGTAAGTCTATCCATATCATGTCATCTTTAATGCAATGTGGATAAGTACGAAAAGAATACCACCAGTCATGCCAATCATGATTCTTTCTAATCGTGTGATTCTGGCACAGATAGACTCGTATCTTTCTTTACATATAGCCTCATGCGTGTTGAGCCTAGCTTCGGTGTGGTCTACTTCCATCATCGTCCTTTCTTTTTGGTGCGTTGTATAAGTTTATAGGGGGTAAGTATAAGTCATGCCATATCAAAACTTAAATGCCTCTTTAGCTCTTTCTCTTTTTTCAGCATCTGCTTTTTGTTTTTCATATCCGCCAGTTAGTAGATACAATGCTCGACCAACTACTGGAACATACTTGATAGATTTATAGTCTGCTGGCTTATCATCAAAACTAAACGAACCGTCATCTGGCTCTAAAAGTTTCATAGCGTCTGATACAAAATAATCAATCATTCCAACAGGAGGTGAAATCATATTAAAAAATCCAGCTACTGGCTTACCTTGTTGAAAATATCTTTCTGTAACATACTTTGATGCACCAAATATATTTAATACATTGTCTGCAAAGTCTTCTCTAAATTCTGAAATGCCAACTGGTTTTCCATTCATTAGTCTTCTGACTTGATCTACAGTTGTGTTTGCTCCTGTAACCATAACAAGATACATGCCAGCATTTGTCAATGCTTCTTTTTTGTTACCAGCCTTGTATTGGTCATATACAGTTTTACGCAATAAATCTAATTGTTTTAATGTAAATGATTTCAAAGCATAAGCTAGTCTTGCATTTGGAAATTGTAAGTAATACTGTGGCATTTCAGATAATGTAATTGGTTGTGCATCAGCTAATTCATTAAATAATAAATACTTAACATCATCAGATACAACACCATTTTTTAAATCATCGCCTAACTGTTTAAACGAATCTTCGTCAAAAGAATCTTTATATTTATTTTTAAACTCTTCAAATTCTTTTGCATACTTTCCTTTGTTAGTCACTATAGACTTATATCTTTTTAAAGCAGCATTAATTAATGTGTTTTTACCAAGACGGTCAATTTTTCTAAAACCAGTATATGTAAATGCTTTATCTAAATATTTAGCTAATTTTCCTGAATCGTTAAAATCAGCAGCAATATCTTCTAAACCTAAATCTTCCATAGTAACTTTTTTGTCACCAATCATAGATTTAAAAGCATTGCCAAATTTTTGCATGTAAGATGATACTCCTAAATCACCCATCTGAACTAATGCTGATTCTGGGTTAGCAATAGTAGCACCGTACACCATACTTCTTAAGTTTTGCATACCTCTAATTGGGGATAGCTCACCTTGAGAAAATCTTATTTCTAATAACTCACCAATTTGATCTGCTCTGTCACCTAACTCATCTATATCGTCAGCTATTAATTTTCCTACAGAAGATTTAACATCTATTAAATTACTTCCTTCATCTTTAAATGTTAAATTTTTACCAAATAGTTTTGATTTTTCTATACTATTTACAGAGCTTCTAATGTATCTAGTTAAACTTTCTTTTGCATCTTGATAGAATGGCATAACTGCATCTTCAACTTCCATCACAGTTCTTTCTTTTGTAAATGAAGGTCCTCCACCTCTGATAAAAGAACCTTTCAATTGTTGATTTGCAATTTTAACAACTTCATCTTCTGGAAGGTCTATGGTTTTTACTCCAAGATCATTAGCTCTTTTATCTAACGCAGCCCTCATTCTTGATGCGGCAGGTTTACCAATAGCTTTATAAAAACCTTTTAAATCCTCTACTTTTCTTGGAAAGTAATTTGTTATTCCTCCCATTTTAGGATTGTATTTATATAGCTCATCACGAATTTCATTCAAAACTTTTATAGTTTCTTTAAAATTTATATCACGAGTTGGTATTTCTTTTTTTAATATTTTTTCAACAGTACCAAAGTTACCATTAAATAGATGTCTTGATATTTCTCTATATGCTTGAGGTCTTGCTTTAGATAGTAATTGTAAATCTTCTAAAAAAGGTTTGATTCTTTTAGTTAAGTCAAGAGTTTTAAAGTGTGTATCAGCTTCATACCTTCTTAATCTTGCAGCAACTTTTCCATTTAACTTTTTTAAAGTTGTATGTATTGGAACTATAGTTTTAGCAAGAAAACTTTTGCCAAAATCTTCTTTGTTGAAACCTGTATTATCAAATATTTTTTGTGCTTCTTCTGGTGTTTTAGGTATTCTTGGAGGTTTGTCAGCTTGGTTGATAATTGTTTTAATTTGATTAACAGGTATTCCTGTTTCATCTGCAATAGATTGCATCACTTGATTTTCTGGAACACCGTCTTTAACTGCTTTAGCAGCATAAAACTCTATCTCATCCATAGCATCATTTGCTTGAACAATTTTAGCTTTATTTTTTTTAGCGTCAGCCATGTCTTGTAAAACATTAGATGTTTTTTTAATTATCTTTCCAGCACCATCTATCCCTGTTTTAATAACTCCACCACCTACAGCAGATATGCCTGTGTCTATAGCTAACTGTTTAGGGTCTATTTTTCCAGTCTTTGCATATTGATCTAGTGCTGAATATTCTGCACCAAATAGACCAGATACTCCTGCAAATTTAGATAAACCTTTTAAACCTTTTTCAAATTTCATTAGCTTGTCTATAGGTATTGCTGTGGTTGGAGTAGCCAGAGCTTTAAGTATTTCCCCTGTCATTGCACCACCAGAATTTTTGTCTTTTTCTGAAAGATAAGAATATTTTTTATCTATATAATCTTGCTTTTGTTTATTAATATATTCTCTTCTTTGGTCTTCTGTTTTTAAAGAATCAAACTTTGCAATTTCTTTTTCTGCTTCAGCTCTTCCTTCTTCTATAGAATATACTTTGTACTTTCCATCCTCTGTCCGTTTAGGTACAGAGTATTCTAAATATTTATTGGCTTTGTATATAGAGGGAAATTTTGACTCAAGAATAGTTCTTGTATTTGTAACATCGCTTTCACCTTTTTCAAAACCATAGGCAATTGTATCTGAAAGGTCAGCTTCTGGTTTAACTACAACTTGTGCAGTAGATGGATCAAATCTTTTTTTAATCTCTTCATCCTGTACTGGTTCATTAGGTGAAGTATTATTTATTGTTCCTATAACTTTTGCAGTAGATGGATCAAACGGCATTTATTAACCTCCAAAATATTCTTCGTATATAGGATCACCGTTATTATCATACCCTGTGATGATTGCCATATTTCCTTGAGCGTCTTGAACGATAGTTCCAACATCTGATTGTGTTGGTGTGTTTTGTATTGGGCTTGCTTTTGACATGTCAAATACAAAATTATCACGACCAAATTTAAAACTTCTTTCTTCAATTGCACCTGTTTGTTTCATATTTCCTATTACAGTTTTAATTGCATCTTCATTGGAAAGGTTTGGGTTTTCTCTTTTTAATACAGCAATTTGGTCTGTAACATATGGAGCAATAGATTTAGTATCACTATCTGGAAGCTCTCGTGATAAAATATCATTAACATACCCTACTTGTCCTGATGTTGGCAGTTTAAACGGTTTAACTGTAGATGTTTTAGGGCTACTGTAAACCACTTCATAACCTCCGCCAGCTTTTTTCTTAATAACATCTGTGCCTTGTCTTACATTGATAGTTTCGTCTAACTGTTTTGCTAAACCAGAAGCGTCTGTATATGCTAGCAATTCTCTTGCTTTGTCACCTTTTACTCTAGGGTCTTGTAATAACTGTTTAGTCAATTCGTTTGTCTTACCTAACTGTCTTAACTTCTGACCTTGTATGACGCTAGATAAAGCAACATCTCCTACATTTCCAGCAGTAGGCATACCTTTTGTAACATATGCTTCTGCAAGATAAGGAAGAATACTACCAGCTCTTTTAGTTTTAGGTGCAGCATATGCTCCTAATGCTGTAGTTAATAGTCCACTTAAGTTAGCTTGTGCTTGTGCAGATTTAACATCTTCTTCTGACAGCAAACCACCATACTCTGGTTTAGTAAACTTTTCTAAACGAGATACACTTGGGGTAGGAAATAAGCTAATGTTCTTTAACAAGTCTGTTAGTTTAAACGCCATAATTTATCCTTAATAAAATTTTCTTTTTGGTTCACGAATCATATTCACACCACCAAAACCTTCTGTTCTGTATGGCATTAAAGCACCACCTACACTGTCACCAACAACTGTTTTTGCTAACTCTAAATCACTTTGAGTTTTGACATCTAATGGTGTTCCTTCTGTTGTTTGAGATACTCCTCTTTTAATAGGTTGTATATCTGCTGACATATCAACTTGTGGTTGATTTGGAGATAATAAGTTTTGTGCTAATATTTGTGATGAAGCAGGATCAGCTTGGTACAGTTTCTGTGCAATATTATCACCTTCTGAATAACCTCCAGAAGGAGATAACAAATCTTTTGTTTTATCAAAAAGGTTAGGCTGTGTTCCTTTTGCACCCTCTGTTGTCATTAACAATGGCATATTATCTGCTTGAGAAGCACCTGTTGCTAACGCAGATGTTGCACCATCCATTGGAATACCTGTACTATTAACTAAATTTTCTGGAACAAAACGACCTACATAGTCACTAGCACCAGCACCTATAGTTCCAGCAGTGGTTGTTGCACCACCGACTGCCCCAGTTGTAGCACCTGCTAATTCTAGACCACCTAATGTGGGAGCTGATGTTGCTACAGTACCACCTGCACTTGGAACAGCAGAGCCAAATAAACCACTAGTACCTAACTCTTTAAATCCAGAGCCTATGCCACCAGCACCACCAAATAATCCACCACTAACGCCACCTAGTAATGCACCTTGTAATGGATCACGACCCATAGCCATAGATGTTACTGCACCTATACCTGCACCTACTAATGGAGCTGCCATTATTTGCCTCCTGATGATTTACTTGTGGTTACCTGACCCATAGGAGCACCGTATGCAGCAGATAAGTAAGATTGTAATTTAGTGTAAGGTTTGTTTTCCTCAAACTCATATCTAGCAATATCTGACTCTAGTGCTTGTCTTTGGTAATCTTCTGCTGTCTGACCTACATTCATTAACTGTTGAATATCAGCATAGTCTGCCTGTGCCATTTGTGGAGCACTTGCAATAGCTCTTTCCTGTGCTGCTCTTTCAGCCGCATAGTTTTGATAAGCTAGTTCTCCAGCTCTAGTTGTAAGCTCTTTAGCTAGATTGGTAGATGCACGAGATTGTAAATCTGCCATAGCACCAGAACCATAACGACCTGCTTGTGAACTTTGAGATGCAATATCTTTTAGAGCATCTTGGAACTGTGTTGTAGCAACCCCTGCAGCACCTTGTAGTGCGTTAGCAAAGTATGGATTAAGACCTAAATTTTGACCTTGTATTGTAGCAAGTTGTTGTTGTTGAGCTGCTGGCACTAATGGACTACCTGCTATTGCTCTTGACTGTGCTGCTTGTAGAGCCTGTTGTGTTTGTTGACTTGGGTCTACATATGTTTGGTATGGATAGTATGTTGGAGTATCTGTTTGGTATAACTGCTTTGCTTCTTGTAAACCATATTCTACGAATGGACGAACAGTAGGGTCTAGTTGTTGCTTGGTTTCAGTTTTACTACCTCCTCCACCACCACCACCATAAAAGGTAAACGCATCTGGATTTAATCCAAACAAGGTTTTAAAGATTTTTAAAAAGGTCATAATTTTAACTCCATTAGTGTATATTTAGGTTGCATACCCCATTTGATACGCCATAATCTGACGATACCATCCAGTTTGGTAGAACCTTGTATCTTTGTTCCACCATTGTTTCTTACCCATGTACAGAATTGTTCCCAACATTTCTTATTAGTGACTCCACCGATATAAGTAATGTAGGCAACTCTGTCATTAGGGTAGTTTATCCATTGCACTGTGAATGCACAGTGACATTGATGTTCTTCATCTAACACAAGCAGTAAGTCTGATTGCCCTTGTGCTACAAATTGTTTTAATTGGTCTATCGTAAATTCACCAGAACTGACATCTATTGCTTTTTGTAACAGAGGTTCTGCTAAATGCCAGAATTGATGGATATGATTAGTTGGTACAATGAATAGATTTTTTTCCATGATAAAATCCTAGAAATACACTACCCAATTATAACATATCCATACTGTTTTCCTGCAATGCTATTAGGCAAATGTGTAACTGTTGCCTCACCTTTTATCTTTGCACTAACATAGAGTTCATGTGCTGAACCTGTTGTTTGTGATGGGTCTATCATTTGTAAATTTACCATCAATGCAGGAATAGCAGGTCTCACAAAAGGTGTTGTTTGTGCAGTGTAATTTTCTAAATAAATGTTAGTATTATCTACTGCTGCTACTACTTCTATATAATCATTAGCATCTAATTCTAGTGGGTGATTAATACTAATAGGCATATAACCATCTACACCCCCATGACTTTCAACCACACTAAACTTGGTTGCACTATGTGGAACATCTGTTCCATTTATTCTTATCCAAAGATATGCTTCGTGAATTTGTACTGCTTGGTTTACAAACAATGCAGATACATCTACATCATATATACCTGCATAATCAACAGTAATTTGATTACTTGCTAAAGACATTCCTATTGTGTATTCAGATTCCGTTAATGTTAACACCTGTGGTGTATTTGCAGTTGCAAAAGTAATATCTGCTCGTTGTTCAAATGTTCCATAAGGGTAAGCATTAGTTGCAGCAGCACTTAATGTTAGTGGCACAATAATGATTTGTGAGTCAGGACTAATACGCTCATTATAGATAGTGGTTGTTGTTGCTCCACCAGTTGCTAGTTCAAATGTACCAGTGTTGTTAGTCTTACCATTTAAAATAAGATTAGTGACCTCTGCAATTTCACGAGTATCTGCATACTGTGGTTGTAGTCTACGAAACTGCATTATCGATTACCTTGTGGTTTAAAGTCTACATCGATAGATGTGGCATTTGTCCAGTTGCCAGTAGGGCTAATAGAGAAACGATGATAACGCCCTGCACTTCTAATACTGGCTCTACCTTCTGATGATGCAGATACAGATGAACCAAATTGTATGTTGTCGTCTAGTTCTCGTCTTGATGCCACTTTCACATCCGCACTACCATTATCTATTTGTGGTCTCACTAATGTAGCTACAGAGTTATATCCTACTTCTAGGTCTGGAGTAATTAGTTCTGAATTGTATGTATTGCCTGTAAAAGTTACAATCTTGGTATCTTTAAATCCTGCAAATAAGAACTTACCACCAACCCACAATCTGTCATCTAGTGATGCAGGGATTGTTTCTAGGTCTGTGTATCCTAACACCGCTTCTAAACCTTCTAATGTGTAACCAGTTGTTGTAATGCTACCTACCCCTGTAGTCAATGTTTCTACTCTTGACCATTTGTTGAGTTGCCAGTTATAAACTAGAATGCTACGACCACCATCCACATTTTTATAGTTCCATACCACTAACTTTTTAATAGGGTCTACAGAGGCTGACATAGAGTCTAGGTCTGTTAAGTCTGCATCGTTATAAAAGTATCTGTCTACTTTTTCTGTACCAATACCTGTAACTGTTTGTCCATCACATTTATAGAAACCATCATCAGATAAGAAGAATGATGTAGCACCATACTGTGCAATAGAGTTACCTTCAATACACCCTAGTCCTCTAGAAATAGTGTCGAACTGGAAGAATAAAGGTGAACCAGAATAACTCATACGAACAATAGACTTTTCTAAAAAGATAAGCCCTATCTCACCACCTGTTAACCCAGTAATGTTACCACCGTCAGGTATGATTTGGTAATCTGATTGTGATGTAGTGCCTGATACCCAGTTAGTTTCATCGTTTATATCTGACCATTGAACTTTATTAGTTTCTGCACCTGCACCAATATTAGCTGATACCACAAAGTCACGAACTACAGTCACATATTTAGCAACAGGTGCATTAGCATTTAAGTCTGCAAATGCTGATGATGAACCAATCGTCCATGATTGTAATTTAGCTTGGTTGTTAGCAGCAATAACTACTCCACCAAACTGTGCAAATTGCCATGTACTGCCACTATAACCACCTGATTTAGACACATCATCTAGTGATAAGTCTGTAGCATCAAGTTTAAATAGTTTAGTTGCACCACCTGCAAAAATAGCTACTTCATCACCATATTTAGAACCAAACACAGCATTTAAGTTTTCACTAGCATTACCAGAGAAATCTTCTGCGTTAGCAAAAGGTGCATAACCTATAGATGTAGGAAATACATTCTTTGCATCTCGTAGTGATGTCACTGATGGTTGGTCAGGTAACCATTCTTCAAATTGAATACGAGTTGCCATTTTATCCCTTCATGATAAATGCTAATGCGTAGTATGGAGGTAAGTTTGTATTTGTTAAACTAGAACCTTGTGTATTTGTTGTTCCACTAATTTCATTAGAATCAATATCACCAGTTACTCTAATACCTCTATTACCACCATCATCTCGACCTGTTGTCAAGTCTTCTGATACAGCACCACCTTCAGCATAATTAATTGTAATTGGGTCTGTGTATCCAGCACTTGTGTTTCCATCAATCAGGCTAATATATTTATCATCAACACTGCCACTAAATGTGTGTGAGTGACTACCTAGTGTGCCATCTTTTGTACCACCAGATTGTGATGCTGTACCTGTTACAGTTGTTTTAGCTACACCTGCATCATCTGCATCAGCCGCAATAATAAATTTGTTTCTTAAGTCAGGGGTACTGTTAGTACCATCACATAAAAACCATCCACTAGGAATAGTTGCAATCGTACCAGACCACATAATAATGCCGCCTGTAGGAAAACCACTTCCCCATGTTGGAGTTACTCCTGCACCTGCTGATACAATAACTTGTCCTGATGTACCTGCACTACCATCTAGTGTTAATCCACCTGTAACAGCTAATGTTCCTGATGATGTTAATGTGCTTGTGTTTGTAAATGTATCGCCACTTACACCTGATTGAAAGTCTTTAAGGTGTGCCATGACTTCACGAATAGCATTGTTAATACCTGAAGGTGGGCATGATTCAGCAATGTTAATACCATCGACATCGGTATTATTTGCTGCGACTACATCATATTCGGAGATTTTTGTTTTTGCCATGTTTTATCCTTGTCTTAACCATGTGTTTGATTCAGGTGTATCTTCCACCCATATTTCATTACCAGCAGATACAGTAGACCATGTTTCACTTCCTACTGCACTATCTGACCATTCTTCACCTAGAACATAACCAATCGCTGTGATTGTTCCATTAGAGTTTATTATTGCATCGCCACTAAATGTAGCGTTTGCTAGACATTGTGATAATGCTGTTGCGTTGATAGAACCATCTGCACTTGCAACTAATCCACCTAGACATGATACAGTCGCATCACCATCTATACTTGCACTAGACCTTGCTTCACTAAATCCGTCAGCAGTTACACTAACATTAGAGAAGATAGAACCACTGGCTACTGCGAGAGAGAATCCTTCTGCATCAAATAACGCATAACCTGCAATAGCACCACTATTTGTTCTAATTCGTAAATAGGTAATAGATGCACTTGCTGTGCCATTGACTGCACCAGATGTTGTTCTTAATCGTGTAGCATCTATCGTTGCAGAACCTACTGCATTAACTGCACCAACACCATTTAATATCATTACTGCATCAGATGTAATAGTCGCAGTAGATGATATATCACCACTAGATGTGCGTAATCTTACAGCAGTAGATACAACTGTAGCATCAGCAGTAACACTAGCTTGTCCTAATAATACTGCACCTGCACCTAGTGTAGAAAATGGTGCTTGAGAAAATGCACTTATGCCGAACATTACACACCTACATCAGGTAATGTTGCTGATTTTAATTCCTCTACTGTGGTCATGCTATCTACTTGGTTTGTTGCATCTCTTAATTGTTGTTTTTTGTTTACAATATCAGTTGTGTCTGTGTTTGATTCTAATGCTCGTTGAAATGCTACATCTAATGCTTGTAGTTTAGGTTCTCTTTCAGCACGAAGTCTATCTTTAGTAATGTCTTTAGCTTTAGCTATGTCTATTTTTATTCCCATGTCCATGCGTTCCTAAATGTTCTGTCAGAAGGTATCTCTGACTTGTCTACGATATGATACTCTTTACCAGCTGGTACATCTTTAGCTGCAATTTCTTCAATAGTTAGTTCACAATCTGCTGGAATTATTATGGCTAGTGTGCCGTCATCATTACTATATACTATTCTTTTATCCATAATTTTTCCTTATCTAAACACTGCTCCAAAAACATTTACAGAGTCTGCATACGTATTACTTGTTGAGTCATGCGAATGAAGCATAAATGAAGAGGTAGCTATATTTGTTGAGCTAATAGTTTTTTCATTAGTTGTTTGTGTTGCAAGAACACTTCCTCCAGTTGTTACTGCATAATTGACATCTTGAATTGCTGTAGTTAAATTTACTGTGTATCGACCTGTTCCTACATCTACAATACTACTAACATTTCCACTTCCATTAATAGCAATTGTCCCTGTTCCATTAAGGGACACCCATGCCCTACAAGCGTATACTGGTGCAGAACCACTTGCATTAAATAATGTTAAAGCATCAGAGTCTGCATAAGATGATATACCAGTTAATGCAGAACCATCAATAGCTGGTAATGTGCCAGTAAGTTTAGCAGCATCAATGCCAGATGCTATGTCAGCGTTAACAACACTGCCGTCTGTTATCTTGTCTATGCCTGTATCGCCGTTAATTGTTACGCTCATTCTGCCTCCTCTGGTGTATTACCTTCTGCGACCCATTCTAGGTATTCTTGGTAGTCTGTGTTTGCTGGGTCAAACGGAATAGTTGTGTTATCTGCTTTTCTCAATATTGTGTTTGTAGATTCTACACCATCCATGTCTAGTAGTTTTTTATACATTTATAACTCCGCACTAATTTCTAATTTTTGGTCACTTACAGCATCTGAATCAAATGCTAACCAAGCACCATAACCAATTGTTAATCCACTTGTGACTAATCCAAACTGACACCTATCAACAGTCATTTGTGATATATTACTACCTGTAACATTATTGGTAGTACCTCCAAATCTAACAATATAATCAGTTGCAGTAAGTGTTACACTAGGTGCAGCTCTTTTTCTTGAGTATTGCAAAACACCATAAGCAGTTGTAGTATTCCAGCAATGAGCATTACAAATGTTATCTTGAATATATGTTTTAGAAATGGCTTCATAATACCTCTGACACCTTGCTAACTCCATATCGTATGGTCTGTGTTCAAATTCTGTCGCTGTGTCACCTACTTCTAGTTGGACACCTGTGATGTTGATGTAGTTAGATGTAGAGTCTGCGAGGTTGACTGTTTGACCAGCACATCTATCAGCATCTACTCCAGCAGTTGCCCATGTTGTGTTTAATGTTCCTGATGTTCTGTTACTACCAGTTGCTAACCATAATACAAATCTCATTCCTGCTGCATTATTGTTATATAAAATATAAGCAGTATCACCAGCAAAAGTCCATGTTTTCTTTTCCCAAGTATCAGCACTACTAATTGTAATAGCATTAGAAACTATCCTAGTTGCAGTTGCATTATAATTTTGCATTTCTGCAATATATGTTCCAGTCTTATTAGACTTAACCCAAAAAGATAATGTTAAAGTTTTTGCAGAAGAAGTGCCGTAAGCTAAATGTGTTAAATTTTGAGATTCAATGGGTTGCCTTATAAACATTTCATCGGCAGCACCTAAACTTGCATCAGCAGTAGTACATTGTAGTTTTAAACTATATCCAAAACCTTGTCCTGTAGGCACATCTGTATCTTGGGTTTGAGTCCAAGTACCAGTTGAGTTTATTAAAGTAGACCATCTATCAACAGTATGATATCCAGTTGTTGTAATCCCACTCGCACTCGTCCCCCTCTGTGCTATGTTCATATCACCGTTGATGATAAGATTGCGTACACCTAAAGAGTTTTGTGTTGCTAGTGTGCTAGATGTAGCAGGTAGTTCTAGTGTTGTTGTACCTGCAACGGCAGGTGCTGATATGGTAACTTCACCTGATGTATCGCCTTTAAGTTTTATAGATGCCATATGTTATTCCGTAGGTTTAGGGTATTTAGATTTTACTGCTTGGCAGTCTGCTATGTATTTATCTATTTGTGCTTGGTCACCTTTTACAATGCCGTCTAGGTATTCTTTAAAGTCAGGGTATTCTGCTTGTCTTTTTTCAACATATGTTCTTGTATCAACAGGGTTTGTATATTCTTCTATTGTTCCCCATTCACCAGCAGATGCTCTTGTAAATATATCTTTACCATGTTGTTCTGAATCATTTTTATTTGCAGTAAATGGTAATACATCACTACCTGTATGCTCAAATGTTACATTCATATTAATAATAGTATGTTCAGCATTACCCCATTGTAAATTTGTGGCTGATGTTATTTTCATATTAAGAAATCCTTACCCATAAACTAATTCTTAAATCAGCAGCAGTTGCTGTTCCTGTATCATTATAGTATCCAGTTTGACCACATAATCTCCATGTGCCTGATGGCACATAATTACTACGACCACTATTTGTACCAGAAGCATAAGTATTTGCAGCAGATAAACTACTACCAGCCAATGTAGAATTAGGAGCTAATTGAGATGTACCTGATTCATTTGCAAGTAAAGCATATGTTCCTACATCACCATAAGTTAGTCCAGCATTAGCAGTTAGTACTTGTGCAGTTGTTGGAGCTGGTAAATTTGTTAAAGATGCACCATCTCCAGCTAAACCTTTACCACTTGCCATTGTAATACCACTGCTAGTTACTGTAGCAATATCTGCACCAGCTGATTGTAGTTTTATTTCACCAGATGTATCAGGAGTTATAACTAATCCGTCTGTAGTATTAGAATTAATTGTTGTTGCCATTATACGACCT
>Ga0209653_1002349_pt1 | contig 13867 bp, 20 predicted proteins | sample SaaInl6LU_22_DNA_FD_184644 | JGI IMG/M metagenome (GOLD analysis project Ga0209653, IMG submission 184644) | Marine microbial communities from expanding oxygen minimum zones in the Saanich Inlet - ESP_116LU_22_DNA (SPAdes) (version 2) | ecosystem: Environmental > Aquatic > Marine > Intertidal... | reverse complement strand
AAAAGGATAGTCCCTTTCTGTTTTAGTTATATTAGTATTTACTTTAGTATTAGTATTTAATAGTGTGCCATTTTCGGCATGCCGTTTTTCGGTATTCCTTTTTTGGGTATACGGTACTTCATAAACTACATAATCATAACCCTTAAACTTACCATTATCTCTTATTTGCTCTCGTTTCATATAGCCATTATCAGTAAGTTCTTTAAATGCACTATAAATAGCTTTTTTACCGTCTTTGTGCCACTTTTCTACCTCTTCTACATAAAGCTTCCACTCATTGGGTAAAGCCAGGAGATGACATAGCATCCCCTTAGCTTTTAGTGATAAATCTTTATTGAAGATAAACTCATTGTTGATTGTGGTAAAGTTCTTAGACTTCTCTACTCTAATACGCTTCATTTTTTTAATGTGTATTGTGCATAGTTAACTGGCTCTCCAAACTTGTTTTCACTCTTTAAAATAGTAGTTTTTATGTCATAGCCATCATCTTTTAAGTCAAAGACTATCGCTGCTAATCTCATAATACTATAATCAAAGAACGCTTGCACTGGAGTTAACGGTCCAATTTGATTAAGGTGTCTAAATACTTTCTGTTTTTGTGTCAATTTCGTTTTCATAATTTTCGTTGATTAATTGTTTAAATAAAATATCTTTAGCTGTATTTTTTTTTATAGTTTTAATCATATCAAGCATCTCCTTCATATCTACATAGTCTATGTCTGCTTTATAAATCTCCAAGAGTGTCTGATATTTATGACTATAACCTTTATCAACCTCAACTAAACTTTTATGTGCTTTGTAGTGATGCATTACTGTAGCGTGGTCCACATTAAACTTCTTGCCAATATGTGTCCAAGGAAGCTCTAGTAAGTCTCTACTGATAAAGTAAACCATTCGTCTAATATCTATTAAATGCCTAGCTCTGTTTTTTGATTTGAAGTCTTTTAGATTTATTTCAAATATGTTACAAGCGGTCATTTTTAGTCTTTCTATTTTATCCATTTAATTCTGGTTTTATTCGTTCATAAATATCTGGAGCTAAGTCTTTTAACTCTCTCAGTTTCTTTCTTGATTCTCGCCTAGCCTCTTCTTTTTTAGTCTTACTAATGTCAGTGCCCGTAGCCGCATTGATAATCAAGTGAGAATCTTTTAGTATTTTATCTATTTTCTCTTTTTTAGTCATCTTTTATATTCTTTAAAAAATAATAATATTCTTGTAAGTCGTTGCAACGTTCTTTCCTTATAACAGTATCCGCTATGAACTTCTCGCCTACGTTTATATACCAATCAGCTAACTTTACTTCTAAATGGTCATCGTGTTCTATAAGCTCTGTAGCTTTCTTGTTTAAGTGTAACCAACCACGTCCTACTCTTAATCTAAAAGCGTAGCTAGTATCCGTGTCGAATGCTTCGTCTCTTGTTGTTTTACTAAAAAGGTAAGTCTGTGCCATGAATATCGTTTTTAGGTTTGACATCATTTAAAACCCAATCTTTGAAAGATTCGGCAATTTCTATAATCTTAGCCACGTCATCAGTTCCAACAATATTACATGCGTTAGTAAGTGCATTCTGCTTTACTATTAGCTCTTGAGTCTTATTGTCTTTTGAAGCTGGCGCAGAGCTCTTGCCCCCACTTTGAAATGTTGATGCAGGTTTAATTTTGTTGATTGTAGTACCGTTGTACTCTCTTGTAACTACTTCTATTTCTACTTCTTGACCTTCTATAAATTTGTTTTGTGTTTCAGTCTTAGACAAATACTCGCCTTTAAAACCGTCTTCAAATTCTAGTAGCCACTTGTAAAAGTGTCCGTACTGAGACTCGAAGTCTCCGCTTTGTAAAACTTTTGTTACTTTCTTTTTCATAATTCAAAATAATTTAAAATTGTTAATGTTACTATTGTTAAAAATCCTAAATACATTAGGATATACTTTATGTATTCTAATTTGTTCCCCATTTTATGTAAAATATGATTAATGTAATGAATGAGCCACTATAAAGGCTTAATACCTCTGTATAGTATGTAGGTATTAAATTTAGTACAAGTACCGTTAAAAAGCCTAATATTAAGCTATAAGCACATAAATCAGTTAATGTATAGCTAAAGAATTGTACGTTTGTACCTAATTCCATTTTAGCATCTAAGTAAGTTGGTTTGTGTAAATCGTTCATTGTTAGTTGTTTTAAAAAGGGGAGATTGCTCTCCCCATTATTATTATAATGTTTCTTCGAATTTTTCGTATTCTTCTTTATTTAATCTATCTTCTAAAATATTTAAACCTAAAACAAAAATTATATTTGCAGTAGCATCTTCTGAGTTCATCGCTACTTTTACATCATTTTTTAATTCTTCGGTAGTTCTTTGGTTAAGTTTTTTGTTGATTAAATCTTTCATTGTTTTGTGTTTTAGTTTGTTAATTATGGTGTAAATATATAACGCTTTTTTGAACTGTGCAAACTTTTACACAAAAAAAGTGTATTTTTTTTAGTTTACTAGATAACAAGATTGTTAATCTTTTTTAAAAAAGCATAAAAAGAGGGGGCAATTAACAAACACAAGCCCAAGTTTACCCCCTCTCATAATTAATTAACTTGGGTTAATTTCTTGATTTCTTTTTTTATTCATAGCCGTCAATACTTTATTTCTTAACAAAGCATAATCCGAATGTTTAATTTTTTCTAAATCCTTAATTGTCTCAACTGTAAAAATACGTCCATCTTCAGAAAATACGGCATCTCCTTTTATTTTTGTAAACATTTGAAAATGTATTTCATTCTCTGAAAAGTATTTAGACTTTAATGGTCTTTGACCTTTAGCAGACCTATTAATCATAGGAGCTTGCTCTATAGAATTATCTTTTTTATTGCTAGAATCTACAATGCCCGTCTCTATTTTTGGCTTAGATTCATTAGAAACATTGTAATAGTACTCTTCTAATGATTTCATATAATTTTCTAAAATATCTCTGTCGTTAGAATTTAGTTTAGATAGAATTTCTCCTATTTTTCTTTGAATAATTATCTGTGTGTGTTTCATTGTTTTGTGGGTTAGTTTGTTAGTTGTTTTAAAAAGGGGAGATTTCTCTCCCCATTTTTATTATCTTTCTACTTAGTAAGGGTAAGTATTTTCTTTTTCTAATTTAGCTAGTTTCTTTTGGACTTTGATTTTAGCTTCTTCTAGTGTTATAGTTCTGCCAAATTGAGCTTCCCAGTTTACTTCTTGTTTTGCTAGCATTTCGATTACTTTAGAGTTCATAATTTTGTGTTTTAGTTTGTTAGTTGTTATCCTTGAACTTTATTTAAAAAGTTTTTTGCTTTTCTTAATGTTGTAAATCTACCGATACAGTCAAACTCATTTGATACAAAGTAAGTTGCTGAGCCGTTAAATTCGATTGTGTAAGTGTTGTTGTTGATTGTTATTGTTTCTATTGTTGTCATTGTGTTTGTGTGTTTGTTAATTATTATGGTGTAAATATACACTTTTTTTACAAAATGTTAAAAAATATTAACTTTTTTTTAGTTTTTTTTATTTTACTAGATAACATAGGTGTTAAAATGTATTGAGTTAAATGTTAAATTTGATATGAAAACTAATAAAATTACGAAACAAAATGTCATTTTTACGTAGAATTAATTTAAAAACTAACAGAAAAAGGCCCATTGAATATATCAATGAGCCTAATTCCCACACACAAATAACTAGAAAGAATCTAGACTATTTTCATAGGCACAAATATATGAGTTAAGTGTGCTATCTGACCATATTCATTATGTATAAAGCCTTCTACAGCTTTAATACTACCAGTATAACCTTTTTGATAGTGCCAAGAATCTGTACCACTTGGAGAGCGTAAGAACTCTACTGTTACTCCTATATTATCAAAAGAACTCATAAACTTATAGCGTTGCTTATGGTGTAAGTGATGCAAATACCAGTATCTGTATTTAGTGTCAGCCCACATTTGAGGCTCTTCTTGAGCCATATGTAAAGGAAGATTAGGAAGCTTAGCACCATCGCCGTGAGTTAATGCTATTAGACTATTTTTATATTTATAGTACTTACGGTGCTTAGGCTCAGCATCTACAGTTACAGCTTCTGTATTACGATACCAAGACTTTAAAGCGTGTGCTAAATGGAATCCACTCATATAGTCGTGATTGCTCATAGAGTGTACACAATCAACTGGAGCTATTTGCATAAGCATCTCTACCACCTCAACGTAAAGCTCTAAAGCCTCTGTAAAGTGTTTATACCATTTACCGTCAGTATCTTGTGGAGTGCCTCTTGTAGTGGTCTTATGTATGTTATCTGTATGTAGTATATCATTACCTATGCAGAACAATATACGCTCTATGGGAAAGCCTTCAGCGTTTCTTATGATACCTTTAACACCTTCTCTAACTCTTTCTTTAGCTATTTCTATATTGTATTCGTCTCCAGTTTCACTAGCATCGGCATACTTACCGATATGTACGTCTGCTGGGTTTATTATTAGTAAGTGTCCATCCTTTCTAATAGGATAATCAATGGTGGGATATTTAGGAGCATAGTTGGATATAAGGTCCTCAATAGATTGTAAAAATTCATCTTTGGTATATTCATTAGGTTTAGCAAATATGGAGAACTTTTGGCTTTTGTACCAATAATGGCTAACAGAACTAGGATTAATACCAACAGCTTCACACTCATCATTTAGTAAAGATTGCCTTTTCTTGTCGTTTCTGTATTTGTCTACTAATTCCCATTCATCTTCTTTAAGTCTATACCTTTTTTCCTTTATCATTACTTTTTTATTTTTTCGTACGACCTTCCCCCAAAGTAGGCCCCAAAGGCGGTAATGGCTAATAGTTGCCATAGGTCAATCCAAGAATCTTTAATATCCATATCTACATATCCAAAGTCAACAAGAGTAAATATAGTCAAAACAATAAGTAAATAACCTAAACTAAGAGGTCTAATAGACTTTGAAAGCCAATTTCCTTGCATATCAGCCTCCCATCGTTTAGTAACTTCAACTTGAATCTTTTCTTCAAAGTCTAAAACAATTTTTTTAACTTCAGCTTTAACAAGTTCTTTTTCTTCAGCACTAGTATGTATTTTGTCAATAGCATTTCCAACACTATCAACTAAATCCTTAGCACCTCCACTAAATATTTTTCCTAAAATGTTCATTTCCAAAAACTATTTAAATGTTTATATTCAATAAAAACCTTTTCACCCTTATCAAGTTCATCGGCAATTATATTGTAAACTCTTTTGTAAGCCTGTGTAGATTTGCCTATGAAACCATCAGAAACTAAGTTGTTGTTTTCTTGCGAATCGCCAACGAGTAAGCAGCCCGAAGTGTGTTCATCAGTATTACCACAATGTATGAGAATATACTCAAAACCAGGAACATTAGTGATATGCAACATACCACGATGAAAATCACTAAACCTTTTACTATAGTTATTATTAAATCCACCTTCTTTTCTATATTTAATTTCATACGTTCCATAAGGAATCATTGTTTCACCTTTGACTTTTTCTGCTCTGTACTCATCTTCTAAAGTATATGAAAGAAAATGATAGCCGTTAAAATCTTCATGAAATAATATGCCGTTTGTACTATCTGATGAAACATTAAACCTTAGACACAATAACTTCATTAGCTTCCACAGTTTTCACAATCTTCGTCTTGTACATTACAAGCGTCTGGTTGTTCTTGTTCTTCCATATCAGAAACCCAATCATCAAAACCTATATTTTCAGATGTTTCAATAGTTTCGCAATCATTTACGCAATAGTTATTTTTTTCTTTGCACGTACAATTCATTTTTTAATTTTTTAAATTAAACTAAATATTTTAACTACGAAACCCTAACTGTTCCTCTATCATTCCACAAAGTGCCAGTAGTTCCTGGTGACGTTGGTAGTGATAAATTAATGCCACCGGTTAAAGTTAATTTACCTGACTCGTCTATGCTTGCTACTTCTGTACCAGCATTATTTACAAACGAAAACTTTTGAGAGGTTTCGTCATTATCAGCATCAATTTTAAAAGTCATGCTACCATCAGTAGATATGGTTGCATCTCCATTCACTGCGCCAATCTCTACAGTTCCACCTGGATTTATTCTAATATACGATGTGTCTGAATCAACACCACTTGTTGCTGCGGCTTCTAATGATACACTACCATACTCAGATGTTACTCTAAGATTATTGTTAGTATCAGCCATTTGAATAAAGCCTCTACGAGTGGTTGATTGATAAAACCTTAAAAGCGGACTACCAGTTGGAGAACTAGTTTTTAAATCTAAATAACCAGTTATATTTGTGTCACCGTTAACATGTAGTTTTTTTGTTGGATTTGTTGTTCCAATACCAACATTACCACCGTTTAAATAAGAGTTGCCACTGCTGTTTATTAATACAGAAGATGTTCCAACGCTATTTTTAATATATAGCTCGGCATTGGTTCCACCGTCTTCGTAAATACCACCTAAGTCTCCACCGTCAGAAGCCGTTGCTCTAAAAACCCAATTGTTTGCGCCACTACTTTTTACTGATAATTTTGCGTTAGGACTAGTAGTTCCAACACCGACGTTGTTACTTCCATCTACACTTAAGGCATAAGAAGTGTCAGTGTCGTTATATATACCAAACTTACCGTCGTTATTTATTAAACTCCAGTCGTCGTTATGATTTGAGTCTGTTAAGAATATTCTTGGATATGTACTATTTATAGTTAAATTCCCAGTCATAGTACCACCTGATTTAGGGAACGCGTTTGTTATTGCAGCAGCTTGCGCGGAAGTTATACCTGTCTTTGCATTATTTGTAGCTATATTAGATTCCATCGTGTCTAAGTCTACGGCTTGAGTGACGGATATGTGTGCTAATTTTGCAGATTCTACAGCATTATAACCCGACTCTCCTTGTATTCCTTGAGGACCAGTATCACCTTGTGGACCAGTTGCGCCAGTTGCTCCAGTATCCCCTTGGATTCCCTGTGGTCCCTGTGGTCCAGTGTCTCCTTGCGGTCCTTGAGGACCTGTTGCTCCAGCAGGTCCTTGAGGTCCAGTATCTCCAGTGTCTCCTTTTGCTCCAGCAGGTCCTTGAGGTCCAGTAGCTCCAGCTGGTCCAGTATCACCTTGAACACCTTGAATACCTTGAGGGCCAGTTTCACCAGTATCTCCTTGAGGTCCTTGTGGACCTTGAATACCTTGTGGGCCAGTATCTCCTTGAGGTCCAGTTGCGCCAGTTAGTCCTGTTTCACCTTGTATACCTTGAGGTCCTTGTGGTCCTGTTGCACCGTCTAATCCGTCAGCACCATCTGCTCCCGCTGGACCTTGTGGGCCTTGAGGACCAACGGCACCATCTAACCCGTTAGCACCATCTTGACCATCCGCTCCAGTTATTCCTTGAGGACCTTGCGGTCCAGTGTCTCCTTGAGGTCCAGTTAGACCAATAGGACCTTGAGCACCAACTTCGCCTTGAATACCTTGCTCACCCTGAGGACCTTGAGCTCCATCTGCTCCAGGTAATCCTTGAGGACCTTGCGGCCCCGTTAAACCAATAGGGCCCTGAGAACCTTGTGGCCCTGTTGCTCCTGGCGCACCATCAACTCCATTAGTTCCGTCTACTCCGTTTGCACCTGCAGGACCTGTTGCTCCTGTTAATCCTTGTGGACCTGTTGCTCCTTGAGGACCTTGGGGCCCTTGAGGTCCTTCAGGCCCTACGGTATCGTCATCGCTTGTATTAACTGTTGATTTAATAAGCATGTGAACTAAAGCTCTAAAGTTTTTTGGGTCAATTGGAACATTTTGCTCAATTACGTTACCACCACCAACAGTACTTTCTGAGTCAAATATTTCTTCTAAAATATCTAACAACTCTGCTCTTGTTCTTTTCTCAGCGTTGCTTACTGTAACAGTAGGAAAAGCTGTTGCTGGCTTTCTAATTAGTTCGCCATACTCGTCTACTAAGTCGCTATCTGTGTAATCTTCTTTAGCCATTATTTTTTACTTTTAATAAATTCTAAAATAATATTGAGCTTTTCTTTTACGTCATTCATTTGCTCGTGAAGCACTTCATGTCTTTTTTCAAATCCTTTCTTTACTTCTTTAATGCTAAAAAAAGTAAATTGATAAAGAGTATAAAGCGCGCCAACTAATAAAACCATAGAAAGCCCGTATTGTTGTATTAATTCTAATATCTGTTCCATTATCTTCCTTGAGAGTTGTAAGGCTTTTCGTATTGTTTTCCACATTTAGTTCTTGACTTATTTTTACTATGAACGCCTTTTCTTTTTACCTTTGTTTTTTCGCGATATTTAAAAACTATACCTTTAGCCATTGTTATCTTTTTTAGTATTCATTATTTTCATAATTGTATAAATAATAGATAAAACTAATAGAGATAGTTTTAAAGCATTTTCTATTTGCGTAAAGCTTATTGCTAATGTAGACATGTTTATCAATAAGACGTCTGCTGTTTCTTTTACGACACTTTTCATTTTAATTATATTGAGTTGATAGTACTATTTGAGTATCAAAGTAAGTTACAAATGTACCCCTTTGAGTTCTGTCTTGTCTTATGGTAGGAATTAAAACATCATTAGCATCAAATTGTGACTTTGCATTTACTTCTAATCTTGTCGCAGCTAATTGATGACCTTGTTGAGGATTTGAATTTGAAGTAATAGAGTCTTGAAATATTAAATTCATAGCAGACGTATTTGTTCCTGCAGGATTAAAATTCTTTTTCCAAAATGATAAAGTTAAAGCAGTAGGCGTCGGCAATGTAGTAATAAGGTTTGTTGTTATTTCATGAATTTTAAACTCAGTGCCAATATTATTTAGAATGCCATAAATTCCTCCAAATCTATTTTCTTCAGGTTGACCATCTACATAGGTTGTTCTTGAGTCAAAATCATAACTACCATTGCTTGCTAAATAGTCAGTAGTGCCAGTATTCCCATGAACAAGGAAATGACCATTGTGGTGAACAGTCATATATCTTTTAAATTTATTTTTTACAACTGTATTATTATCTACAATTAACGATGAGCCAGCGGGATAATTTTCATTGACTATTATAGTCTCAACGTCTATTGCGCTTGCTCCAGTAATAGTTGGCGTTGAGGTTCTTAAAGTTAGATAATTTAAAGAATAAGGCAACGCTAATAATATTTCAGCTCCAGCTGGCAATGTTACTCCAGTATAAGCATTTGTAAATACTCTACTAATAGAAGCTCCTTGAGTTAATGGTTGGCTTAAAGTTCCATAGACGTTTTGAAAACGTTCTAATTGAATTTTTTGCATTAAGCCTATATATTTATCAGCTAGTCCCATTATAAAATTTTATGGTTGTTATTATCTTGTTGTGCAATTTGTAAATTACCTATAAGAATTGAATTAACAACGTGGTCTTTAATTTTATTACCTTTAATTTTTCCTCCTGTATTAGCAAAGCTCATTGATAAGCTTCGCCATTCTCCATTCCATTCATTAGAACGAGCTGTAAACTTTCCACCATTAAAAATAAAATACTGGTCTCCAAATCCTGTGATAGGTTCTCTAAAAATCTCATGAAAATATAAAGGGTCAGGAGATGGCTTAGGTACGTCATACCTTAAAATCTTACCTGTCAAAACAATCTTTTGACTATTAGTCAATCGTAAATATTCATCGCCTTTTAAAACTTGTGCAAGTAAACGAGCTCCTGCTTGATTATTTCTATAATACCAAGAGCCAGTTAATCCCCATTGGAATAAACCTAAAAAGCCTTGTTGGTTTAAATAGAAAATGTTGTTCTTTCTAAATATTGCAGGTCCATCAAAAAACATACTTTCTTTTTCAACAGATGCTCCGCTTATAGTAGCAGCTCCTATACCTTCTTCAAAAAAGTAAAGGTTCTGGTCGTAGTTTGCGCCATTTAAAAATAACGTTAGACCTACAGTAACAAAATTTTCTGCAAGACCATAATTACCATCAGTGTCAAGAGTTTGACTTACAGCAACAGCTCCTTGGTTAGCTCCCCAACCACCAGCTGTTACATCTTGTTGTACTTGGTTTATTGGGTCAATTTCAAGAACTCTAAAAGCAACGTGGTATCTTATAGCTCCATCAGAAGGTAATTCGTCCATCTGGTCAGTATTTATACCTCCTAAATTAAAGCTATAAACCTCATTCATGCCTAATTGTAATGGCGCGTAAAACCCTAATCCAGCAGCCGCATATACATCAACTTGAGTATCTGTCCATTCAAATCTATCTTCTTGAATATTATATAAAAGCCAAAAATTATCTTGCCTAACAAAAACTTTGAACTGAGCTAAATATGCACTTGTAGGAGTGTAGTTAGTTATCCAACCACCAGCAGGTTGAGCTGGAGTGCTAAATCTAACACCGAATTGCATTGTAAAAGTAATTAAATCACCAGCGCTTCCACCTACGAATGTATTTGTATATTGTTGTAAAGTTGGTTGTATATTAGTACCAAGAGGAATTTCTCCAAGTAAAGCATAGTCATATTCTGCAGAACCGAATTCTTCACCATCTCCAAAAATTAAATTTGGACCGTCTTTTACTTCTAGTGTAACATCACGAGTTGCAGGGCTAAATGTAAAGTTAGCTTCCGCTCTTTGACACATGTATCCTACTTCTAAACTACCTTTATTTAAAACAGCATTAAAAGGTGAATTGTTATTGTAGTGAATCGCGTTTGCATTCCATCGAGCTGCTTTAACAGTAGGTCCTGGGTCGCCTGCAGCAGCAGTTACTGCCATTGCACATATTTGTTGAATTTGCCAAGAACCATCTGACATTGATATTCTAGCATTGTAGAATTCTAAAATATATCTTAAAACATCGTAAGCGCTCATGTATTGTATACCAGTATTTACGCCAGAATTTCCTACAGTGTAATACGCGTCACTTCTAGCAAAACATACAGTCATAGGATTGTAATAAGCAATATCATCTTCATAGATAGTTCTATCTGTCCACCAATTAAAATATGTTATTGCAAAAGGAGCGTCTACAAAATTATTAACGTAAAAAGCTTCTGCAGTAGGTAATAATCTTAAGCAAGCAAAAACTAAAGCGTTGTGACTATACCAACTACCGCTCATTGCTCCGTTAACACCAACGGCAAAAGTAGGGTCATTTGTTCCTGTAACTGAATCTCTAAGCTCAGTCAACTCACTAACTTTAAAGCTTTTCAATAAACTTAATCCATCAATTGCCCGCATTCTAAATGCTTGAGGATAATGGTCATCTTGTAAAGTAGTTTCTTGTAAAACTAAAATACCAGTCCAATATGTAAATCTAGGATTTAACTGTTGAAAGTCTTGTTGTGGTGCTGTGTTTAATGTGATTCTCACTAAGTATTTACCAACTTCGGCATTCATAACATCTAAAAAGAAAGCATCGTCTGCTGGTTCTTTACTATAAAAAGTAAATGAACATTCGCTTGACTTTATAGGGTCATCAATATCAGCGCCTTGCCCTTTATAGCTTAATGTAAATCCGTCAGAGCCAAGAGTGAATTCATCTTGAGCGGATACGACATTAACTGTTTCGCTATAAATTTCTACTTGGTAAAAATTTTCATTGTCGTCTTTAAAACAACCGTATCTTTGTATATACCAAGCCATTAGCTAAATGAGTTTAGTCGTTTCATATATCTTTCATTTGACAAGTAAATGTCTTCGCCCATAATTTTTCCAGTTACAATTACTTCTCTAGCCCCACCCATCATATTTTGTAATTTACTTAACGGCGCAATAACCTCAGGGTCAACTTTTGCTCTTGGGTTATCACCAACGATTGCAGTTGTTTCACCGTATGCTAGACCTCCTTTTGCTAACGCAGGAAGTGGAGCAGCTAAAACAGTTCCTAATTGCACCGCTCCTAAAGCTGCTGCAGCTGCACTCCAAGGTAGACCACCAGTTAAAGGAGATGCTGCTACGGATTTCATTACCGCGCTTGCAGTGTTTACTATAATACCTAATGCAGATTGAGCTTTATCAATTTTCGCTTGTCTTCTTGCTAGTTTAGCTTGTTCTTTTGCTGCCTTTTCTTCAATTCCTGTTTTCTTATCTTGATAGTCTTTTTCAGCTTTTTCTAAAGCGCTATTTTTTGCCTCTTCACTCATTACAGAATTTTCAATTGCTTCTATATTCTGTTTATGTTGTGAGTCTAATTCTTCTAATTGAGCATTTGTCTCTTGTTGTAGAGTTTCTTTTTGGTTTGCAGTATGTTGTGTTAAGATAGCTCCTATTTGATTGAATGTTGCTCCGAATGTATCTTGAAACCTTTGTAAATTTTTCTCTCCATTATTTGCCCATTCAGTCCATTCTTCTTCAGACTTATCAAAAAATCCTTTTTGTTCTTCTCCTAAAGAATCAAACATTCCTTCTGGCATTGGCATTGGCCCCATCTGTCCTTGAACTGGAGCTGCAGTTGGAGTTGTTGTAGTTGTCGCCACTCCACCTCCTAGGCCCATTTTGCCAGATAATTCACCTAGTTTACCTTTTACCTTATCAACAGTGTTTGAAATTGCATCACCAAAACTTCCAAACTCGTTTTCGTATTCTTTGGTTTCAACTTTTAAATCTTCTAAAGAATCAGCTAAATCCATAAATAGATTATCAGCTTTTAATTCATCACCGCCAAAAACACCTACGATAGCGTTATAACCTTCTATAAGCGCACTAAATGGATTATATTTTACAAAGAATTGTAGTATTGAAATAAGTGCATTTTTCCACCAGCTTATGTCTGAGAATCTTTCTTTTATAGCTTCCCAATTATCAGAGGCATATATTAAAGCAGTTCCTAACGCTGCAATTACTCCTATCGCAACTCCTACAGGACCACTTAAAACAGCAAATGCAGTAGTTAAAAATCCAACTAGTGATATAATAGGGCCAATAGATGCCGCTAATATTCCTAATGTAACAATAATGTTTTTTGTCTTAGAGTCTAAACTTGTAAATGATTCAATAGCTCCAGATATTAAGCCAACTATTTTTGAAAATATAGGAAGTAAAATTTCGCCAAGCTGTATTGCAACGCCTTCAATTTGACTTGTAAGCTTTCGCATTGCTCCTCCTAAACCGGAATCCATTATTTGTGCCATTGCAAGAGCTTCACCTTCTGAATCTCTAAAATCATCAGTTAGGTTTTGAATTTCTTGGCCATTATTAGCTAGAATAGTAGCAACAGTAGCACCTCTTTTTCCAAACATTTCCATAGCGGTAGAAAGCGGATTGGTCGAGTTATTTATTTCGTCCATTGCTTCGCCCATTGTTTTACCTTCTTTAGATAAATCAAGGAAAATATTTCTTAATGCTGTACCTGCTGTAGATGCTTCTACACCATTATTTACTAAGACACCTAATATTGCCGTTGTCTGTTCTAAATCTGCTCCAGCTCCTCTTGCAACTGGTGCAACAGTTCCCATTGCGGTTTCAAACTTACCCATGTCTAAAGCCGATGAACTAAATGCATCAGCCATTACATCGGCAATCCTAGTCATTTCAGTAGCTTCTAACCCGAATGCTTGCATTGTTTTAGCCGCTACCTCTGCTGATTGAGATAAATCTGAATCTGTTGCTTGAGCTAAATTTAGTATACTCTCAGTCGAGTTATTGATTTGCGTAGGAGTTAAACCTAACTTAGATAATTCTAATTGTAAACCTGCAACTTGTGAAGCGGTAAACATTGTTGAACTACCTAATTTTTTTGCATTAGCTTCTAATGCTGCAAACTCTTGTCCAGTGGCTCCAGAGATAGCTTTCACTTTAAGCATCGCCTGTTCAAAGTCCATAAATGTTTTACCAGCAATAGCGCCTATTCCTAATAACGGAGCGGTCA
>Ga0209653_1002345_pt1 | contig 13881 bp, 12 predicted proteins | sample SaaInl6LU_22_DNA_FD_184644 | JGI IMG/M metagenome (GOLD analysis project Ga0209653, IMG submission 184644) | Marine microbial communities from expanding oxygen minimum zones in the Saanich Inlet - ESP_116LU_22_DNA (SPAdes) (version 2) | ecosystem: Environmental > Aquatic > Marine > Intertidal... | reverse complement strand
AAGCACTCTAACCTGAGCTCGAGAAATTACTTTAACGTCATCATCTGATTCCTGTTCATAGTCTGACCATGAATTAAAACCATTTTTACCCCTCTTATCATCAAAGTCGAAATAAAAGTTCTGAAAACGATCTTTCATGGCATCTCTGAGAGAATCCATATCTGTTATCTTTTCTCCATTAAAATAGTAGGTACCATTGTCATTTCTGAAGTCGAATCGTTGCATCAAAGAATCCATATCCATAAATGCATCATCGTCTAAACTGAAAGAGAATGATGAGCCACCAAAATTTTTCATCATCTCTCGCATTCTTTCTTCCATTTCTCTAAATGGAGACATATCAAAAGCATCATCATCCCAAAAGCTTTGAGCCGGACCATTATGAAAGAAAAATTGAGGATTAGCTCCTCGTGAGCCAAACCCTAGAGACCTTTTATCGATGCCATATTTCTCGAGCTCTTCATCATTCTGCATCTCTTCGTGCGAGTCGTAAGTCTTCTCAAATATGGTTTTATCATCTCCTTTTCTTTGAGTTACCTTCAGCTTAATTCTACCATCGTTTGTTGTAGAAATAGATACAGATTGGCTCTGTCTGACATCTTGACTTTGCGCAACAGCTACCTCACATAAACCTATAGAGAGGGTTAAGGCTAGCATTAATGTTAAAATTGACCTTATCATTTTTTACCTTCTTTGTTTTTCAAATGTACTTCCTGAAAGCGCAAAACGTTGTTAAAAGCCGGTTAAACGATGTTAATAATTGTTAAGCATACATAGATGACATTTTATTAGATGTAATTTTAAATTGTGACGAAGAATAAGATACGTTGGTTGATCGGCTTGCTGAGCGTGGCTCTAATTGGGCTCATTGGATTCCAGTTCTATTGGATCAATGAGGTAAGTACTGTCAATAAAGAACGATTTTCTAAATCAGTAAATGATGCGCTCAACGAGGTGGCCTATAAATTGGCCATGATGAATGACCAGCGATTTCTGCAACAGAACATGAATAGTGGCGTACCTATTCAAGAATCCAGATTAGAAGCACTCCGAGATTCAATTACCCGTATTAGCAATTCAAGAAGTTTCGACCCAAATGGACCTAGAGGAGTACAGAATGTAGAGGAGATGTTTAACAGTATGTTCCAAGTACAAATCAATGAACAAACTGGACAAATGTACTTCAACTTCGATTTTCAAGCTTTTGTCAATCAACCTACATTTACCAATCCTCAAACACCTGCCAATAACAATCTGAGATTAGAACAGCAAATGAATAGGCGGATGGATATGCTCAAGAAGAGTTGGCTAGACCATCTTATGGGTAGCAACAACTTATATGAACGCATTCACCCTGCAGATCTTGACACTCTTTTAAAGAGGGAATTAAGAAATAGAGACATCAACTTAGAATATCACTATGGCATAATTGATGGTTCAGAAGGAGAGTTAAAACTTCTAAATGCTAATGTTCGAGAAGATGCAGAACATGTGCTGGATTCAGAGTTAAAGGCTAACCTTTTTCCAATGGATCTCGCTATAAAAGACTACTTCTTGGCTATAGATTTTCCTGAAGAAAAAAACTACCTGATGAAACAGGCTCTCGTGCCATTGTCAGCTTCGGGCCTATTGATATTCATCGTTATAGGCTGTTTTGCCTACGCCATAATGGTGATCTTACGTCAGAAGAAGATCTCAGAAATAAAAAATGATTTCATCAATAACATGACCCATGAGTTTAAAACTCCTATCGCTACTGTTTCTTTAGCTACTGAAGCTCTTCAGGATGATGACATAAAGGGTAATAAAACGATCATTGATAGATATGTAGAAGTCATAAGAGATGAGAATAAGCGATTGGGTATGCAAGTGGAAAAAGTACTTCAGATCGCAAGTCTTGATAAGAAAGATTTCAGACTAAAGTTTGAAAAGTCTAATGTCCACGACATCATTGAAAAGGCATTAGTGAACATTACTATTTTAGTCGAAAAAAGGGGAGGAGTTATTAGTCACCAATTACTAGCCTCAAACTCAATTGTAGAAGCAGACAAGGTTCATTTGACTAACATTATTTACAACCTTTTAGATAATGCCAATAAGTACTCTCCTGACGCACCTGAAATACATATTCGGACAGATAGCATTTCAACAGGTGTGATCATTAAAATCTCAGACAAAGGAATTGGGATGACTAAAGAGGCAACTCAAAAAATATTCGATAAATTCTATCGAGTTTCTACCGGTAACGTACATGATGTCAAGGGATTCGGTCTTGGTCTATCTTATGTCAAGAACATAGTCGATATGCATCATGGAACGATTTCTGTTAAAAGTGAGATAGGAAAAGGAAGCACATTCAAAGTATTTTTACCCCACAAACATGGCTAGTTTTAAGATTTTATTAGTTGAAGATGACCCAAACCTCGGTCAGATATTAAATGAATACCTGACTTTAAAAGGTTATCAAACTACGCTTTGTAGAGATGGCGATGAAGGCTTATTAACGTTCAAACAAGAGCAATTCGATCTTTGTTTGTTTGATATCATGCTTCCTAAAAAGGATGGTTTTTCAATGGCTAAGGAGATCAGAAGAAATGATTCTGTAACACCTATTATTTTCCTTACCGCAAAGTCAATGAAGGAAGATACCATTGAGGGTTTTAAAATTGGTGGCGATGATTATATCACCAAGCCTTTCAGCATGGAAGAATTACTCTTGAGAATTCAGGCCATTTTAAGAAGAACTGCTGAAAAAAACCCACAGATATCTGATCAGAAAGAATTTGATTTTGGGGAATTTCACTATGATTATGATAAGCAACTTCTACTTCATGGTAAAGATCAAACTAAACTGACTTCTAAAGAATCAGAATTACTTCGACTTCTATGTTTACATATCAACCAACCACTTGATCGATCAACAGCCTTGAAGATTATCTGGAGAGATGACTCGTACTTCAATGCACGAAGCATGGATGTTTACATTGCTAAGCTCAGAAAACACCTCAGGCCCGACCCTTCTGTTCAGATCATGACATTGCATGGATCAGGCTTCAAACTCATCACTGATGCGCAGGTGAATGAATAAGGCATTTAACTTGTTCGGAAACTAATTCTTCCCTATATTCTAAGTCACATTTTTAATGATTTATTAAAAGAGGGCTTCAGTATTCTGATTAATAAATTATTACTTTTGGCCGCTTCAGAAGCTAAATCGCTACTATGATTCAAATTATTCCATCCATATCAATCATCGATGGTAAGCTAACAAGGCTTAAGCAAGGTGACTATTCGCAAGAAACCATATATAAAGACAGCCCTGTTGATATTGCAAAGCAATTTGAAGATTACGGAATAAAAAAGATTCATATCGTAGACCTGGACGGAGCAAGGAGAGGTCAGCCAGTGAACTACCATATATTAGAATCAATTGCAGGATATACAGACCTTAAAATCGATTTCAGCGGAGGTATCAGAACAGATGGTGATATCAATAAGGCTTATGAGCATGGCGCGACATCCGTGACGGCTTCATCTATTGCAATTAACAAGCGTGAACTATTCAGTTCTTGGATGATGTCTTTCGGTAGAGAAAAGATCACTCTCGGTGCCGATACTAAAGATGGAAAGATCACAATAAGAGGATGGCAACAAGTTTCAAATACAGACCTATATGAACATATTGAGTATTTCTACATGAGAGGAATCAAGTATGTTAAGTGCTCTGATGTTCACAAAGATGGAATTCTTGAAGGCCCTAACTTTAAGCTCTATCAAGATTTAGTAGAAAGGTTTCCAAATATTCATTTCTTAGCTAGTGGTGGGGTACGCTCTGTAGATGATATCAAGAAATTAGAGGATATCGGTTTGAAGGGAGTTATCTTCGGAAGAGCATATTATGAAGGCAACCTTAGTCTTAAAGACATGGAGAGCATCCTAAAATAGTTAGAACTGATAACTAATTCTTAAACTATAATTTCTACCCATCTCATCAGCATAATACCTGAATCGGTTCAAATAGTCTCTGTATATTATATTCAATATGTTTTGAACACTTAGGTTAAATCGTATTGAGTGATCTCCTAGAGATTTCTCAAATCCCATTTCCAAGCTCATTAAAAAATAACTATCTGGTACATCCAGTAGGTCAAAAACAGATTGTTCTTGGCCAAAAAGATCTGAATTCTGATCATTAGCATCACGTATTTCACTGATCGATACAACTCGTGGAGCATTCCTCTGACGATCCGTGAAAGACATTTCAGTTCCGATATAGGAATTTATAAAAATTGGAATTTCAAGATCATATTGAAAAGCTCCTGAAAGATTATTTACTGGGATATTGATCAAAGGGCTGTTTTGCTTTTGGTCTTGAGCATAAATAATAGACACCTTTCCAGTAGTTTCTAATCTATCTGTAATCTCATACCTCAAATCAAAGTCCACACCTGTTAATAGTGCATTGGTTTGGCGATACCGGAAGATCGGAAATGCACCTCGAATCGTTAATGCAACATCCTCTGGTCTTAAATAGATGTAATCAGTAATGTAATTTAAGTATCCTGAAATACTCAAATTCATTCTTTGTGTTTGCTTTTCGAGACTAGAGATCCACTTGATGGACTTCTCACTATTCAGTTGGTCATTTCCCTCCTCGATTGCCGCAGCACCGTGATGTAACCCCTCACTATATAGTTCATTCACATGAGGAGCTCGCCATGCAGTACCAATATTAGTCCTGAACTGAAACTCGTTTGAAAGAAATAACAAGGCTCCAACTGAACCCGTCAAGTTACTAAAATCGAACTCTGGCTTTAAAAGGTTGTTTTGCTCATCGAACCTTTTGATCAAATAATGCTTGAAATCATACCTAGCTCCTGCTTCTAATTCATAATTAGATCGTACATACCTCCCGATCACATGTGCTCCAGCAGTCCAATTCTCAAAGTCTGGTATCAATGGTCTTATTCCAGTTCTAGGGTCATTCTCATTATTCTGATACATAAAACTTGTCCCAATATCCCAGTTCCAATTACCTTTAGGCATCATATCTAGGTCAAAATCTACCGTATGAGTGACAAGATCTAGTGATAAAGCGGGAATGGTAGATCGGCCAGCTCTCCTTATATCGAACTCCTCTCTATTGTTAAACTGAAGCCCATACTGTGCTGAAATTTCCCCCAGATCATCTAGGTCTAAATGGCCATTTAACTTAAGCAATTGATGATTTACCGCTTGATAAGGATTGTTAATATCAAAACTAAAGTCTTCTATGAAAAGAGGGCGTTCACTTCCTATGGCCCTTTCTAAATCCGTAAGGTTACCAATATGTGCACTTCTTAGTATGCCAATCTCTGCATCAAAACTGCTATAAAAAATCTCTCCTCCGAATGCATCTTTATGATAACCCAATCCTAAAGAAAAGTTATTTTCGGCTGTACCAGTATTAGTCAATCGATATTCAGGTGTTTGTGCGTCACCTGCTTTTTTAAAAGTTCCTTGAAGCCTCCACCCTAAACCTTCAACACCAGTTATACCTCCTTCTAGAAGCAATGAACTTGCGTGCATCAGATTATTTGAGGCGCCAACCAAACTGGCTTTTCCTGAAATCCCTGGTTTGTTTGGTAATTCTGCTGGATTAACTAGTATAACCCCACCAATTGCGTCTGATCCATATTTCACAGCCGCCGCACCCTTGATAAGTCTAAGATTATTCGCAACGAAGGGATCTATTTCTGGAGCATGTTCTTGACCCCATTGTTGTCCTTCCTGACGTATGCCATTATTAAGGATCAGTATTCTATTGCTATGCAAACCATGGATTACTGGTTTAGCTATGGTGGGACCAGATTGCAACATATTTACGCCACTTAAGCCAGACAAACTTTTACCTAAAGATTCCCCCGTAGTTCTTTCCAAAGCAAGCTCACCAATTTCTGTCCTCTTGATTGTTGCAATCTCTTCTACTCCTTCTTCTTCAACTACGACTTCCGAAAGATCCTGAACATCTTCTTGAAGGCGAATGGTCAAATTATTGATTGTACCGGTTAGTTGAAGTGTATCAATAAATGTTTCATAGCCCAAAAATCTTACCCTTAGCAAAGGTGAATCAGAGCACACATTCGAAAACTGAAACTTACCATCATTATCAGAAATGGTCGTTTTCTCAGCACGATCTAATAAGAAAAGAGTGGCAAAAGGTATCAATTCACCCGTAACAGATGATATGATGCGACCTTTAACCTGATATTCACAATCTTCTTGTGACATTAGATTGAAGGATAGGCCTAGCAGGCAAAGAAAAAGCAGAAAACGCTGATTCATGGCGCAAATGTATTCATTTCTGCAACGCTATTGCAGAAACCAAATTGAAATTACGTAAGCGGATTTTATTGATTATCTACCTGCTTAAATTTGTAGATTAGGTAGTAAATGATGTTAAAAGAAAACTCTTGTTTTGGCTCTTTGATAATATTTTCTCCTTCTTCATTGAGTTTTAGGTTTGACTCTTTCTCAAGTATAGGAGAATCTTTTTTAAGTGAAGAGAAAGGAATATTGAAAGGAGAAGTTATTGGCTCTGATAAAGTTTCATTTTCAATTGCCTCTTGATATACCAAAGCGGAATCTTGAACAACCTCAATCACATCTTCTACTGTTTTCTCAGGTGCTCCGCCTTCTTGTGCAACAGCACTATTAATAGCAAAAACACTTAGTAAAAAGGATGTTAATAAGGTTATCTTTCTGATCATATTTTATTAGTGAGGCGCTAAAATACTTAAAATATGTATTGAGTCTAACGCTTTAAGAATATTTTTGTTTAAGTATTTTGAAAAATAGTTAACCCTATTCTGACATAAATGGTCATGGAGCAAATTAAATGGAGTGATTTCGAAAAAATAGAATTACGTGTAGGGACCGTTATTTCGGCAATCGACAATGATTCTACCTATAAAGCTTCCTATATTCTCGAAGTGGATTTTGGAGAAGAAATAGGGGTTAAAAAATCTAGTGCACAAATCACAGAATTGTATCAAATGGATGATTTAATTGGAAAGCAGGTGGTGGGAATTGTGAATTTTCCTCCTAAACAAATTGGGAAAATGATTTCAGAATGTTTGATCACCGGCTTTAGTGCTGACCATGGAGAGGTAGCTTTATGCATCCCAGATCAACAAGTCCCAAATGGGGCTCGTTTATGTTAAACTCAATATCATAATTTCTAACGAGAATGAAATTTGCATGAGGCTAGAGATCAAGAAAGGAATTAATCAAAACCAGATCATTAATGGTGTTGGAAATTTAGATCAGGACAGCTTATCTAAGGCCCTATCACTTCAAGAACAACAAAATTCTGGGGCCAATAAGGTTTTAATCATTGAGGAAAATGAAATCCTTAACATTTCAGTGCTATTTGAGCTGATTAAAAAGTTTTCAATTCAACAAGTGCTTTATATAGGATCCTCCTTAGAAGAGACATTACATAATTGTCGTTCCTTCTTAAACATAAATGCATTAATAAATTCAAAGGCCTTTCAAGACCTTAGTAAAAAATCGATACTTATCCTTTGTGAAGAAAAGGACTCTTTGGTAAAAGTTTCGAACCTATTAGTGGAAAAGGTTCACCAAACTCGACTCGAAATCAACCTGGATCATATTAAGCATAACTTTGAATTCTATAAATCTTTGCTTGAGCACAAGACTAAGGTCATGGCAGTGATCAAAGCTTTCGCTTATGGGTCGGGTAGTGCTGAAGTAGCTAGACTTTTAGAAAGTGCTCAGGTAGATTATTTAGCTGTTGCTTATTCAGATGAAGGTGTTGCTTTGAGAAAAGAGGGAATTTCCACACCTATTATGGTAATGAATCCGAGCTTAAGTGATGCACATTATTTAATGAAATACGATCTTGAACCTGAGATTTATAGTGCTGAGCAACTAAAGCATTACCATCAAGCCTATCAAAACTCAGATAAGAGATTGCGCCTTCATCTAATGCTCAATACAGGTATGAATAGGTTAGGATTTGATGAATCTGGCATCTCGGAACTGATCAAAACGATTCGAGATTTAAAAAATCTTCAAATTCGAGGTATTTCTTCTCACTTAGCTGCTTCAGATAACCAAAATGAAAAAGAATTTACCCTCAAGCAGTTTAATAGCTTTACTCATTTAGCTGATCTCATTTCATCTCAACTAGATGAAAAGCCACTTTACCATGTCTTGAATTCCGGTGGTATCACTCGCTACCCGGAATTCCAATTCGACATGGTTCGATTAGGAATTGGCTTACATGGTATTGAGGTTAATCATAAATTTCATTCCAAGTTAAAAGTACCTTCAACACTAAAGACCATTATTTCTCAGGTTAGAGAGATCAATGCTGCTGAAACAATAGGTTATGGAAGAGTGGGTAAAGCAGAGAAAAATATGAAAATGGCAGTTATCGCTATTGGCTATGCGGATGGATATTCCAGAGCATTTAGTCAAGGGCACGGACATGTATTGGTTAGGGGAAATCTGGTGCCAATTGTGGGAAATGTATGTATGGATATGGCCATGATAGACATTACAGGAATACAAGCTAAAGAAGGAGATGAGGTCATTGTTTTTGGCGAAAACCTAAATATAGAATTATTGGCCAAATGGTCTCAAACCATTCCTTATGAAATACTGACCAATGTGAGCTCTAGGGTAAATCGAGTCTTTTTCCAAGATTAGTCATCCTCCACAGCCCATGTTTCGCTTAAATTCAACGTCTTTAGGTATTCCTCCAAAATCATTAATTTCTTCCCATTCAGAATTCTCTTTCTTTTCAGAGAACTTTTCCACTTCCAAGAGTTTTTCTTTTTTCTTCTTTTTAATTTTTGCACTTTTGTTTTTCGGCATATGTAAATAACCAAAATTGAAACTAAATCATTCCAACAACAGACCTCAGCCTTCTTGTTGATAACAGACTATTACAAATAGGTCTTTTCGCTTTGTTATAACGTTTTTCACGATTAAATTGCCGCTCTTTATAATTAATCTAAATAAGTCTTGAGGAACATAACTCATTTAAAGCTCCATGAAAAAGGGGTAATCAAAGGATTTACAGATGACATCTTGTCGGTGAAACTAATGGAAATGGGTTGTTTACCAGGAACAGAAATATCTCTTGAATTAATCGCCCCATGGGGAGGGCCAATAGCCATTGAAGTCTCAGGCTATCAACTATCTCTCCGAAGAAATGAAGCATCAAGCATTCTTATTGAAGGCTAAAATAAATGAGTTCAAAGACCGATCTTAAAATCGCTTTAGTTGGTAATCCGAATTCAGGAAAATCTACGCTATTCAATTTTCTTACTGGACTAAAGCAAAAAACAGGAAATTTTCCTGGTGTTACAGTAGATAAGAAATCTGGGATTCTAAAATTACCTGATGGCCAGGTCGCTGAACTTACTGACCTACCAGGCACTTACAGTATTTATCCTAAGACGCTAGATGAGCAGATCGTTCAAGAGGTGCTTCTTAACAAAGATCACCCTCAGCATCCAGATAAGATCATAGTCGTAACAGATGCTACAAACCTAAAAAGGAACCTTCTATTATTTACCCAGATCCGCGACTTGAATATCCCTTGTGTGTTGGTTTTAAACATGATGGATCTTGCGGAAAGAAAGAAATTGAAATTCGATCTAAGGGCACTTTCTATCGACCTTGGCGTTAAAATCATTCCAACAAACTCGCATTCAGGCTTAGGGGTTCAAACGCTTAAGAATGTTTTGACACAAGAATTGAGAGTTTCCAAGTCTCCATTCTATCCTGTAAAAGAATTAGCAAGTGAAACCATTGAACAAATCAGGGAAGAGTTTTCGCTTGATGAGGATTATAGAGCGTACCAATACGCACAACAAAATGTAAGACTTACTTTCCTTGTTGAATCTGAAAGGGAAAGAATTGAATCTATAAAGAAGCAATTCGGATTCTATGATGTTCCTACTCAATCGCAAGAAGTTTTAGGAAGGTATGCACTGATCTCCGAGATCGTTGACAGAAATATTAAGAATGATGTCAATCAATCTCTCAGTTGGTCCCAGAAATTAGACCAGGTACTAACACATAAAGTATTTGGCTATGTTTTCTTTGCAGCAATTCTAATTATCATCTTTCAAGCCATTTTCGCTTGGGCTACTTGGCCTATGGATATGATAGAAACTTTCATGGCTGATATTTCATCTCGGGTGAAAACGACATTGCCTAAAGGTGTTTTAAATGATCTGGTTACTGATGGGATAATTGCCGGACTAGCTGGTGTTGTAGTCTTTATTCCTCAGATCGCATTATTATTTGGATTCATATCACTGCTTGAAGAATCTGGCTATATGTCGAGAGCGGTATTCTTAATGGACAGAATAATGAGGGCTTGCGGTCTAAACGGAAAAAGTGTTGTACCATTAGTTTCAGGTATGGCCTGTGCCATTCCTGCTATAATGGCGACTAGAAGTATCGATAGTTGGAAAGACCGTCTCATTACTATTTTTGTAACTCCTTTCATGAGCTGTTCGGCTCGACTACCTGTATATACCTTGCTGATCGCCTTGGTTATACCGCAGAAAGAGATTTTAGGATTTATTAATCTACAGGGTTTAGTCCTTACAGGGCTTTATCTAATAGGACTAATTGCTGCTATTTTATCGGCATGGGTCCTGAAGTTTATTTTAAAGACGAAGCAAAAAGGTTACTTCATCATGGAGCTACCTACTTATAAGATCCCTCAATGGAAAAATGTACTTCTTACAATATATGATAAGTCTAAAACCTTTGTCTTAGAAGCAGGAAAAGTGATTGTAGCCATTTCAATCATCCTTTGGGTTTTGGCATCCTATGGCCCTGGAGACAGCTTCAATAATGCCGAAGAAATCGTTCAGCAAAAAATAGTTTCAGAAGATATTTCAGAAGATTTTGAGACAGCCTTAAGCGCTTATAAACTTGAAAACTCTTATGCAGGAGTGTTCGGTAAATTTATTGAACCTGCTATTGAACCTTTGGGTTACGACTGGAAGATCGGAATTGCTTTGATTACTTCATTTGCTGCAAGAGAAGTGTTTGTAGGAACGATCTCAACTATTTACAGCATCGGTGCAGACGAGGAAGATGAGCTTACTATCAAAGAAAAACTCAGCAAAGAAGTAAATCCTAAAACAGGAGAAAAGATGTACACTCCAGCTTTAGGCCTATCACTTATGGTCTTTTATGCTTTTGCAATGCAATGCATGAGCACGCTTGCTGTTGTATATAGAGAAACGAAAGGTTGGAAATGGCCATTCATACAGACTATTTACATGACTGTTGTGGCGTATCTAGCTGCCTTTATCACTTTCAACGTCTTTAGTTAAGTCTGGTCTATAGTTCAAAGGAAGAAGATCAGAAAATGCTCCCCATCTCCACCAGCCTCCGAATGTAATGTCTTTAGGCCTGAGGAACTGACCTGGAAAACTGATAGGTGTTTCTAATTCTTGAAAAAAGATAATTGACTTTTGGAACAACTCTACATCTGTAAGATCTAATCCAAATACCTGATAACTAGTTAAACTTTGACCATTTGAAAATTCTATGGATGTTCTGGCTTTCTTATCCGTGTACTTGTAATTACCTCCCTTCGAAGAACTTCTATAAAGTTTTTTATAATCATCGTCTTCATACTCGTTAGTGAAAGTGACTTCAATATTCTGACGCGCCTTTAAAGTATAGAGGTATTCTTTATCAGTTTGTTCGATTGAAATGATCTCTTTTACAGGTAACGGATTAAGAGGAGTTGTATATTCTGACGTAACTGAATCATAGTTAACCACATTCAATTTGAAACCCTGCTCTTCCAATTGTCCTTTGATCAGAGCATTTAAAAAATGTTGTACGGAACCATAATATGCCTTTGCTCTAGCTTCTTCCCACTTGCGATATTTCCTTCTAGACTTAGCTTCTAATTCCTTGAACTGGGCCTTTCCAATATTCATCTTCAAGCCATTTTCGAAACGAAATTCTTCCAACAGGTATCCTACTCTAAAACCCAAGGCTCTGTTTTCAACATATAGCATGTCTTCCGCTGTTACCCTATAATTGTCTAAGCTATCTAAAATCTCAAAATCAAGTACTTCAGGGTTCACAATTTCACATTCACTTGCATTATCTGACCTTCCTAAAAACTCCTCTTCAAATCGCTTCAGTAGCCTTCTTCTTTCTCGAGTTGTTTTTCTACGAGCCTCACCAATAACTTGAATACTCTCCAGGGCAATTGGATCGATCTCCATTTCAATGATGAAATTTCTATTCTCAACCTCTTGTTTATAATTGAAAGAAATGGTTTTTGACTCATAACCTACGTATGAGACTACCAAATTGAATCCAATATCAGGGATATTGTCGATATGAAAATTTCCTTCTAAATCTGTCGCTACACCAAGTGTACTATTATCAATAAAAACGCTTGCAAAGGGGAGCGGTTCTTGTGTTTCTAGATCAATGACCCGACCAGTAATTGTTCGCTCACTGTAGATCCGTTTATTAATAATAATTGTGTTCTGAATTACTCGATAGTAGAGGTTTCCTTGGGTTAGTAAGTCATCGAGAATCTCTTTAACTGAAGTTTGAGAATACTCCTCTGTGATCCGAATATCTCTCGGGATGATATCACTGTTGTATGAGAAATTGATGTTTGCTTCTCTGTTCAATTGACGGAAGACAGCAGGAAGTCCAACGTTATTGAATTGAATAGATATCCTATGATCAAGAACAGCACTCTGACTTTCTTGAGCATTAATTTGTATAGCAACGAAGAAGAATAAACTAGCGACCAGGCAACGATGCATGTACCAATTTAATTGTTACATATCTTCCCGTCTAATTTTATGTGATTTTCTTTATCGGTTGTAATCGTCATTGATGGATAGGTAGCCTGAAGGATATCCAAAGCTTGCTCAAGTGTTGCGCCATCAACATTCATGTCTAATGTGCAGTTTTGAAGGTTTTCAGAGACCTCAAACTCAACCCAATAGGTTTTAGATAAATCTTTGATTGCTTCATTCAACGGAGTCCCTTCAAAAATTAACTTCCGTGTCCACCAAGCTGCATAATTTTCATTCTGGATTTTCCCTCTTTGTAATTGGGTGCCATCTGCAGAAAGTCTTGCCATGTAACCTGCTTCTAGAACAACAGGCTCACTTTTGGTTTTAGTGGCCTTGAATCTTACTGTGCCTGAAGAAACATTCACTTCAACCGGAAAATTATCATAAGCCATTACTTCGAAACTTGTTCCAAGTACCTCTAACTCACTATTGTTGGTTATTATTACAAACGGAAGTGATTCATTTCTTTCTACATCAAAATTAGCACCTCCAATTAATGTCAATGTTCTATGCTCTTCACCAAAACCATCTTTGAATGAAATTTCAGAATTTGCATTCAAAATCAATTGAGACCCATCTGGAAGCTCAAATTCCTTAACAGTATTATCCGATGACAATACTTCGAACTGCTCGTTTTGAAATACTTCTGTTTGCTGAAGAGCTAAATAACCAAGTGCTGCAATGATCAATAAGGTAGCCGCAATTTTTAAGAAAGAATATTTGGGTTGAACCGGAGTGATAGTCTTTTCAATAGTAATACGCTTGGAAGTTTTAAGCCAAGCAGACTCAACATCGAAAGAGTTATTATCATCGTTTTTTGAGCTCCCTAATTCTATGGCCATAGTAGATTCCTGCAACTCCTCTTGAAGTTGTTCGTCAGAAAGCAGTTCCTTTTCAAACTCCTTTCTTTCTACTTGGCTCATCTCATCAGCCAAATACTTGGCTATAATCTCTTCCATTGTGCTTTTGTCTACAATAAACAGACAATTTTATCCATGCTTAC
>Ga0209653_1002341_pt1 | contig 13892 bp, 9 predicted proteins | sample SaaInl6LU_22_DNA_FD_184644 | JGI IMG/M metagenome (GOLD analysis project Ga0209653, IMG submission 184644) | Marine microbial communities from expanding oxygen minimum zones in the Saanich Inlet - ESP_116LU_22_DNA (SPAdes) (version 2) | ecosystem: Environmental > Aquatic > Marine > Intertidal... | reverse complement strand
AGTCCCGGGACACTTACAGAATTCACTTCTCCACTAAACAAGGTGGCTTCAGGAGTTACAATTTCTAAATACATAAGCTTTGATTAGGCTTCAGCAAGCATTTTCTCTCCAGCTTCAATAGCTTCTTCGATAGTCCCTTTCAGATTAAAGGCTGCTTCGGGAAGGTGGTCTAATTCACCGTCCATAATCATGTTGAAGCCTTTGATGGTTTCTTTAATGTCAACTAATACTCCTGGAATACCGGTAAATTGCTCTGCTACGTGAAAGGGCTGTGACAAGAAACGTTGAACACGTCGAGCTCTAGATACGGCAAGCTTGTCTTCTTCGGAAAGTTCTTCCATACCTAAAATGGCAATAATATCTTGAAGCTCTTTATAGCGTTGAAGAAGTTCTTTTACTCTTTGTGCACAATCGTAATGTTCGTTACCTAAAATATCTGCAGTCAAAATTCTCGAGGTAGAATCTAATGGATCAACAGCCGGGTAGATCCCTAGCTCGGCAATTTTACGCGACAATACTGTTGTAGCATCTAAGTGGGCGAAAGTTGTAGCAGGCGCTGGATCTGTTAAATCATCCGCAGGCACATATACGGCCTGAACAGATGTGATAGAGCCTTTTTTGGTAGATGTAATACGCTCCTGCATGACACCCATTTCAGTAGCCAAGGTAGGTTGATACCCTACTGCCGAGGGCATACGGCCTAAGAGGGCAGATACTTCAGAACCGGCTTGGGTAAATCTAAAAATATTATCTACAAAGAAAAGAACGTCTTTACCTTGTCCGTCTCCAGCACCATCGCGGAAATATTCGGCAATAGTCAACCCAGATAAGGCTACACGCGCACGTGCTCCTGGAGGCTCATTCATTTGACCAAAAACGAAGGTGGCTTTAGATTCTTTCATGGCTTTTTTGTCCACTTTTTTCAAATCCCATCCGCCTTCTTCCATAGAATGCATGAATTCATCTCCATATTTGATGATCCCAGACTCAAGCATTTCTCTTAATAAATCGTTTCCTTCACGGGTACGTTCTCCAACACCAGCAAAAACCGAAAGTCCACCGTGACCTTTGGCGATGTTATTAATTAATTCCTGAATTAATACTGTTTTTCCAACACCGGCACCGCCAAATAAGCCAATTTTACCTCCTTTAGCATAAGGCTCAATCAGGTCAATAACTTTAATTCCAGTAAATAACACCTCTGTTGAGGTAGAAAGATCTTCAAACTTCGGTGCTTGACGGTGGATTGGCAGTCCATCTTTGCCGGCTTTGGGTAAATTTTCCATACCATCGATAGCATCACCAATCACATTAAATAATCGGCCGTAAACATCGTCCCCAACTGGCATTTGAATGGGAGCTTCGGTAGAACGGACTTCTGTACCACGACTCAAACCGTCAGAGGAGTCCATAGCTACTGTCCGAACAGTATCTTCGCCAATATGAGATTGTACCTCAAGAACTAAAATAGAACCGTCTTTTTTGCTAATTTCTAAGGCGTCATAGATTTTGGGAAGGGTAGCGCCGCTTTCAAAGGCTACATCTATAACGGGTCCTACGATTTGTGAAATTTTTCCAGTAACTGCCATGGATTTTTAATTTTGACTTAAGCGATTATTTGTTGTCTATTTTCGAGTGCAAATATAAAGATTATATCAGAGAAATTGCTTTGAATTTCTTTAAGAAAAAAATGATTATTCGTGAGACTCAAGAAATAAAAAAACCCTTGGGTTTAGCAAGGGTTTTTGAATAAGAACTTTTAGGCTACTATTGCAACAATGGCGAATAGTTTGTTGGGTAATCTCCAATATCGACTAAAGAGCCAGAGGCTTCAAAGTTAGAGCCGTAATTAGCATCAATTACTTTTAACATCTCATTCGCCACTAGGGCATAGGCACGAGAAGTTAAGTGAGCTCCGTCGAGTGAAAAACCACCTCCAAGGACCAAGTTAGATCCAATTTGGTTGTCACCCACAGCTAGGTCTGAATACACACCATTAATGATATTATTGAAAATGGCATGTGTATCTGCTAATGCAAATCCTGCCTGTGAAACTGCGCTAGCGATGATGGCGTTGTATGATGCAATGACGCTAGTCACGATGTCTTGCTCGGCAACAGTTAACACATTGGCGTCACCTAAAGGAACACCAACACCTAGTACTGAAGTTGGATCGTTTGGATTTGCCAAAGTACCAAGAACTGACCCTGTTGTTAGGGTAACTAAGTCGGTTGATTTTGTTTGACGTAAGCTTGGAATCATAAAACTTGACAAGTCTGTAAGCTCATCATCAGTAATGACAAAAGGATTGGTTTCAGAGGCCTCAAAAGAAATGGTTCTAAAAGCCGCTTCTTCAGCACTGATTAATCCAACACTCGCCGCATAGGCCAAACCATTATTATAGGTGTTATATGCTGTATTAACAAAGTCCGCTGTTGCAGCGTCAAGTGGCACAGGATTATAGGCTATAGTGCGGAAAAATGGAATGCCGAGTACATCGGGAATATTAGCCACAACTCCTTGAGCTCCAGTAGCTGCCAAGGTATTAATGATACCTCCAAAAGCGTATTCAAAAAAGGCTGGGTCAGTATAAGTGGTTCCAGAGACACCATTAAATGGAGTGCCTTCTGGAGCGCCACCAGTAGCATACCCTAGAATATCATTATTGCCAATCCACAAGCTGAAAAACGAAGGAGATTGAGCGACTACATCTTCCATTATTGTAGCGTTGGGCGAACTCGCCATACGGATAAAGTATGGATTGGCCAATCCTAGTGACAGGTTAGCCAAGTTTCCATATCCAGGAGCTAATAAATGAAAGGTTTTAGCACCAGGAATTCCCATATTATTGAATGGACCTGTTGGATTGCTTAGTAGATCAGTTGTTGGCATTGCGTTAAGAACCGAAGGACGAAGCGTAGACATATTTAAGTAAAGTCTTGGTCCAACTATCACATTGCCACCTACTGTCAACCCACCAATATTGTCCGCCATTAGGGGCTGTTTAAACTCACCGCCACCAACTAAGGCCATTTTTTGGGCCATGATGTTAGGATATGAATTTTCTTGAGCAGCGACAAACAAGGCATTGTCTGTATATCCTGATGTAAGCGAATTCCCAATCGCAACGTAAGTGGAAAAGTCAGCTGAACCAGCATCAAGTGTCGGAGTCATTACTGCTACTTCGTTGTCATCAGAACAAGATGTCGCTATAATTCCAAGGGCTAGGAACCATCCTAATCCTCTAAAACTGAAATTTTTAATTGTCATCATTTTTAAATTTTTAATAATTATAGATTGTTAATGGTCCATGAAACATAATACTGGGAACCAATAAATCCTGTTCCAAAGGCAGTAAAGTATTCATCCCCCAAAAGGTTACTTGCTCCTACTTTGAAAGCAGAATTCCACTGAGGCATTCTCAAGTTAACTTGAGCGTCTAGCACTTGGTAGCTCGGCACAACACCGTCTCCAAATGTTTGTTCCCAGAAGAACTCATCGCTCCATTTCCAGGCTACATTAAAACCAAAGTTTCTAAACAAATCTGTGTTTCCAAAGCTAACCTTAGCACGATTTTCTGGTGTATTAAAGTTGGTTTCAAAACTTGGATTTTTTGATTTGTCAAAATCTTGTTTGGCGTAAGTATAATTACCACTCAAATCAAAATTGCCGAAAACTTTAGCGGTCAAACCAACATTAGCACCATAGGAACTGATGTCCACGTCAGAGTTGGTGTAAGTTTGGTAAACTTTATAGTCACCATTGACTAGAGCTCCTAAGGAAAGTTGATCAAAATCAACTGCGCCATCATTATTGGCATCAACTGTTCCATAAAGAGGTGCAATTACTGCCTCACCAGAAATAAAGTTTTTATAAGTACTATAGTAAGCACTCACATCGGCAGTAACAGGTCCTATTTTTCCACGGTAACCCAATTCCAACGAAGTAACTTCTTCTGGCTTAACTAGAGCCGAATTACCCACTTCTAATAGAGAAATGTCTCCAGAAGCGGCAAAGGCCGATACAGAGGACGCCAAGAATGAGTTGGTGTAAGCAGAACCACCGGTTTGCGTTACTGAGGCAGGCGCTCCTATGGACTGGCCCGCTGCGCTTACTGGATACACACGTGAGTAACGATCTAGGTTATCAGGAGAGCCACCTACAAGAATAGCACGACCAGCATCTAGGCCGATAAATAAATCTTGAGTAGAAGGGTTTCTAAAACCTGTTTGCACCGAAGCACGAACGTTATGATTTCCTTGTTGACCCAAAGTCAAATTCATCCCTAAACGCGGCGATAAAAACCCGTCGAAGTACTCGGACTTGTCGTAACGCACAGAAGCCGTAATTTTCAAACGGTCATCCATCATTTTTTTCTGCATTTGGGTGTATAGACCAAATTCGGAGTAATCAATTGACCCGTCGTAATCGGTAAAAATAGTACCAGATGAATTTAGACTATATAGTCTGTATGATCCGCCTACTTGTACTTCCGCAAAGCTAATTTTGTCTTTAAAGTTGTAATTTCCATCGGCGTGATAGTACTTGGAGGTATCTTGAAATTTCGATCCAACAGTCAAATCGGGGTCAGAAATACTATTGTTAAAAGCTTGAACAAACTCAGCAGAACCAGGCTCAAATCGACCAGTTTCAGCAGCAGCTCTTGCAGCAGCATGGGCTTGAGGCTCGTTGGCTCCGTTTAGTGTAGCGCCTACAAATGTATTAATGTAATCGCCAAACCATTGTGCGTCAGATTTCCAGGCACGGTTGATGTTAATCCCAGTAAATACCATGTCATATGAATCACCAGCATCATCCGATGTCATGTAGCCGCGTAGAAAGAAATTATCATCTTTTAGCTCTATTTTGTGCTGTTGCATGCTAAAGTTTTTAATAGAATATCTATTGGTTCCTTGATAGAGCGTATTACCAGTTCCGAATTTTCCGATGTAGGATAATTCAAGATCTGAAGCAAATGGACGATAATATAATCCCCAGTCGGTTTTTAAACTCAAGGCATTGTGATCGGTCAATTCGTTTTCGGCATAACCAGTTCGGCTAACGACCACATTGGGAACGATACCTAAACCGCCAGAAGCAGCACGTATATTGGTAGAAACTTCATCACCATAAGTATTAACTCCGTCATAATCATAATCTGCACGAGTTAAGCCTCTATAAAATTTATCCGTACGGTTGTCAGCAACCCAATCGGTTCCTTCGAGGTAACCAAAGTTGATTTTGGCAGCGAACTTATCACTAAAAGCATGAGCTACACGAACGCCTAAATCGACATAAGTGTTGTCGCCAGCAGCTTCCTGAGAAGTGATCCCTCTTTTGATGTAAGAACTAATACCTTGATGATCGAAGGCGCTTTTACTGGTCATAAACAAGATACCATTAAAGGCATTGGCGCCATAAAGTGCAGAAGACGCCCCAGGTAGAATTTCAACACTTTGGATGTCAGTCTCTATCATCCCTAAAAGGTTTCCAAGTGGGAAATTCAAAACAGGTGCGGAGTTATCCATACCATCGACCAACTGCATGAAACGCGTGTTGGCAAATGTGGCAAAACCACGAGTGTTAATGGATTTAAAGGTTAAACTGTTGGTATTAATGTCAACACCTTTCAAATTCTCAAGACCATCATAGAAGTCGGAAGAAGCTGTATTTTTAATATCGGCGACTCCAAAACGCTCAACGGTTACTGGAGATTCAAAGACGCGTTCGGGTGTTCTTGAGGCAGACACAATAACTTCGTCGAGTGAGTTCCCTTCTTTCATAGTAACAGAAACAGAAAGACTCAGGTCAGCAACAGTAACAGTTTGTGTTTCAAAGCCCACGCTACTGACTTGAAGATCAAAAGGTGGCTGTGTAGAAAGATTTATGCTGAACTTGCCATCAAAGTCTGAAACGGCACCTTGAGAAGTTCCTACCACGACCACATTGGCCCCTGGTAAAGGTTGCCCAGAATCGTCAGTAACGGTTCCAGATACAGTTGTTGTTTGAGCAAAACTGATTGTGAATCCTAACAAGAAAAGAAATTGAAAAAATGTTTTCATTAGTTGATCATTTGATTATTTGTGCTGCAAAATACGCCTTTTTTAGTAATTTATTAAAATCGCACAACATTTTTTAGCTATTTGAGAATGCACTAGAACAGACTAAAACACTGAAAGATGATTTGAAAATAAATAAAGGAATCACAAAATCTTTTGGTAAAGCAATCTAATCAGAACAAAAAATCTTAATACCCGATTTTCGTAAAATTTTTAAAATCAAACTTTTTAAATAAAAAAAAATAAGAAGCTAGGTTGGGATGGCTAGGATTGTACATTTCGTTTTCTATTGTACATTTTTTATGATTCTGTTCTTAAGAATGGGGGACAATAGGTTGTACTACAGAAAGTTAATTACCACTTTTGGGAATGCCGTTTTTGTGTTCAATTTAACAGACACAAGGCCCAGTTCGTCAGTAAAACACAAGAGTTCCTTTAAATTCTTTACTCCACCGTCACAGACTTCGCCAAGTTTCTTGGCTGATCGACATTCTTGTTGAGTTGAACCGCGACGTGGTAAGACAGTAATTGTAAGGGTATGGTGGTGAGCAATGGCGCCAGGCATTCTAAGGTTTCTGGAACTTCAATGACGTGGTCAGCCAGATCTTTTACGGTTTGATCGCCCTGCGAAACAATGGCAATAATTTTACCTTTCCTACTTTTAATCTCTTGAATATTACTGACAATTTTATCGTAATGTCCTTTTCTAGTGGCAATGACAATGACAGGCATGTTTTCATCTATCAAAGCAATTGGACCGTGTTTCATTTCAGCCGCAGGATATCCTTCGGCGTGGATGTAAGAAATTTCTTTGAGTTTTAGAGCTCCTTCAAGTGCTACAGGAAAATTATATCCTCTTCCTAAATACAAGCAATTCTTAGCCTGATTGTAGACTTTTGCAATTGCTTCAATTGCCTGATTTTCTTTGAGAGCCATTTCTACCTTCTCAGGAATGACTTCTAACCCTCTTATGGTTTCCATGTATTGTGCTTCAGCGAGGCTACCTTTCAAGCGACCAAGTTTAAGGGCAATCAGTGTTAATATGGTAATTTGCGTGGTAAAGGCTTTAGTAGAAGCAACACCAATTTCGGGTCCAGCGTGGGTATAAGAACCGGCATCTGTTTCTCTTGCTATGGTTGATCCGACCACATTACAAACTCCAAACACAAAAGCACCATTACTTTTGGCCAATTTGATGGCTGCCAAGGTGTCTGCTGTCTCTCCCGATTGTGAAATGGCAATTACCACATCTCTGGAGGTGATAACAGGATTGCGATAACGGAATTCAGAGGCATATTCCACTTCCACCGGAATGCGAGCCAAATCCTCAAAAATATACTCTGCCACCAAACCAGCGTGCCACGAAGTGCCGCAAGCAACAATAATAATTCTGTCGGCATTTAAAAATTTGTCCAAGTGATCATCTACTCCAGACATCTTTATTAAGCCTTCTTCCCCGACAAGCCTGCCGCGGTAAGTGTCTTTAATGGCAGTTGGTTGCTCAAATATTTCCTTTAGCATGAAATGATCATAGCCACCTTTTTCAATTTGCTCTAAATTGAAATGGAGCTCCTGAATCACTGGACTGACCATAGAGTCATCTTTAATTTTTCTTATTCTCAAGCCTTTCTCCAATCGAATAATTGCCATTTGCTCGTCTTCAAGGTAGATGGCGTTTTTGGTATACTCAATAAAGGGGGAAGCATCACTTGCGATAAAAAACTCATCATTTCCAATACCGATGGCTAAGGGGCTTCCCAATTTGGCAACTACAATTTCATTGGGTTTTTTGTTATCAACGACGGCAATAGCATAGGCGCCCACAACCTCTTTGAGGGCCAATTGAACGGCTTTCCCTAACTTGTGCCCTTCTGATTTTTGAACATATTCAATCAAATTGACTAAGACTTCTGTATCGGTATCAGATTTAAAAGTGTAGCCTTTTTTCTCTAATGCAATTTTTAAGGAATTGTAATTTTCAATTATGCCGTTGTGAATCAAAACAAGATCCCCTGAATTTGATGTATGAGGGTGGGCATTAACGTCCGAAGGAACACCGTGGGTCGCCCAGCGGGTGTGTCCAATCCCAATGTGTGTTTTAGGTGATCGTTTTTTAGAAATGGCTTCAAGTTGAGCGACCTTTCCCTTGGTTTTAAAAAGCTCGATACCTTCACCATTAAAAAGAGCCAGACCAGCACTGTCATAGCCCCGATACTCTAGTCGTTTTAGTCCATTAGTAATAATGGGATAGGCATCACGGTAGCCAATATATCCAACAATTCCACACATGATTTAGTTATTAGGTTCGGTATAGTAAATTTCGAAGCGTACATTTTTTGCAGTATCGCTGCTGGAACTGCCTACCAAAACGGTTCCCATTGGCGATAAAATAGACCCAGTTAAGGTATATTGATCGGGGTTAGCTGACAACCTTGCTGCGTTGGCAGCTGAGACATTGGAAGTAACTACCACACCCAATTTGACGTTAGTAGAGTCGCGTTCAAAAATATTGTTGATATGTTCAGTTATGCGCACCTTATAGGTTTGGCCTGCACCATCTTCTGTTCCCCCTTCTCGTACCAGAGGGACAAGGTGATATTTTTTAGTTAAGTTATCATAGATTCCTGAACTTTGATCGATGAAATAATCTATCACAGGTATCCCAGTCTCTGTGTTATAGACTATAATACGATCGGGTTCTTCGCCTAAAGCAACAGAGTGATCGACATTGAATACCAACTGCGCTTCATTAATTAACCAATTATTGGCTTTAAAAGACTCGAGTACAGCACTATCCCCGTTTTCGTCTCCATTGAATAAATTAATTACCGCCATCGATCCAGGACCTGCCTTTAGAAATAATTGAGGGTCGCCGCTCGGATCACCTGTTATGATATTGGTATAATCGGTATCAAAAAAGTTAGCCTTGTTGCCGGTAAAATTGATCACAAAAGTGCCATTGTAATCGTTCAAAACCTCTTCGCCATCAACAGTTGCTGTTGTCGAATAGGTGAAATAGAGGGTGAGATTAGCAGCACTATTATTAAGGTCAAACAAGGTCATATTTCCCGAGCCACCACCAGATGGCAGCTCTGGTTTGATATATAGTCCGCGGAAGAAATTTTGAAAATTACTGATATTACTCAGCTCGGGTTGATCTTCATGCCCAAACAAAAAGTCTTGCCAATAGCCACTGTCCACATCTAATTTTTGACGCAAGGCTGGAGCTAGTCTTTCGGATACGGCCAATTCGTTGGTGTCTTCGTCTAAGGCATAAAGAACGATTTGTTCACTACTGGGGACATGATCTTCGACCGTTAAAAGGAGGTCTCCTTCCAATAATGCCGCATCAATAACTTCTCCAGAAGAGGTTGTTCTATCTGAAAAATAGGCCATCTTCTCATCGAAGTCCGAGGATGGATCGAAATCTTTGAGGTAATAGTTATTGCGAAATACGGATAAGTTAATAGGGTCACTACCATATACTGAATCCAAGGTGTATGTAGAAGTCCCATCATCAAGAGTTTCTACAATTTTGGAAAAATAGGGCAGCGTCAGTACAACCGAATCCAAAACCACATCATCTCCAAAAGATGGGTCAATGTTGGTTGGGGTCATTTGAGACACTATGCTTGCTAAAGTACTGCCATAAAGTGGGTGATTGTTATATCCTAATAGCTGGGCAGGCAAAAGATTAGTCTGAACAGCACCTAAAGGTTGATTGTAAGCCGTCACCGGAAAAGTGAGGTGGTCGGTACTGAATGTGCCAGAACCAATGATGCCAGTTCCTATACTGTTGGTGTCAGAATCACAACTCATAAAAGTGACTACCGTCAACATGGTTACCGAAAGTCGGAAAATAAAATTCTTTTTGAGGATCATAAGTTGAGCTTGGGTTATTTCAAGACTTTTGTTTGGTAGAAATCAATATAAGCGTCTACAAAATCGTCAATGGGGTGATAAGATAACAATGGCTTCCCTGATTTTTCACAGGCATCGTCAATTGATTTCGGCAACACCTTAGACCCCTTGATAAGGGCGTCAGAATGTTCTATAGCCGTTAAGGATAAAGCGTGATAGTCGGGGTTTTTCAAATGCGCTGAAGCCTTAGGGTCAATACCATCAAATTCAATTTTATTGAGCATTTTTTTGTTTAGGGTACCTTCAAAACCAGTCTCGTAAATGGACGTAACAATCTTACTTTCCGAAAACAATGGCTCATCTTTGTAGAGCGTTTTTAAGTATAACGGCAAAAGTCCTGCCAACCATCCATGAACGTGAATAATATCAGGAGACCAATTTAATTTTTTAACAGTTTCTACAACCCCCTTCGCGAAGAAAATTGCGCGCTCATCATTGTCGGAGAACAGCTCTCCAGAATCGTTTAAAAAAGTGGCCTTACGCTTAAAATACTCTTCGTTGTCAATAAAATAAACTTGAATTCTTTCTTTTGGAATCGAGGCGACTTTTATAATTAAGGGCATGTCTAAGTCGTTGATGACCAAATTTATTCCAGATAATCTAATAACTTCGTGCAATTGGTGGCGACGTTCATTGATATTACCATAACGGGGCATAAAAATTCTAATTTGACCACCAGCCTTATTCACCATGCGCGGTGCTTCAAACGACATCGAGGAGATTTCGGTTTCTGGCAAGTAGGGAACTACCTCAGAAGATACATACAATACCCTTTTGTCTTTCATAAAATTACTTCGCTCATTAATAAGGATGACAAAATTACAAAAATTATGCAGATTTGGGGCAATGTGCTATGTTTGCCCTCTGTTAATCTTATCCTAAAAATGAGAATTATAACATTAAAGTCTGAAATGTCCCATTGGCGCCAAGGCCTGTCCAGCCAAAGTAGTGTGGGCTTTGTGCCCACCATGGGAGCATTACACCACGGCCATTTGTCACTGGTTTCGCAGGCCTTAATTGATAACGATTTGGCTGTAATTTCAATTTTTGTAAACCCTACTCAATTTAATAATAGCGCAGATTTAGAAGTTTATCCCAGAACTTTTGAAGCGGATACCAGTTTACTGGAAACCTTACCTCACGACAGAATAGTACTATTTGCTCCTCGGGCAGAGGACTTGTATGATGGGCCACCCTTGTCCAAGCGGTGGGAATTTGGATCTATCGCCCGTGTAATGGAGGGGGAATTTAGAGATGGACATTTCGACGGTGTGGGAACAGTCCTGCAGCTGCTTTTTGAGGCTGTTTCTCCGTCAAAATCATATTTTGGAGAAAAGGATTACCAACAACTGCTGATTGTAAAGTCTTTAGCCGATCAGTTGGGCAATACCAACGAAATTATTGGCTGTCCAATCTATAGGGAAGTCTCCGGACTGGCCATGAGTTCGAGAAATCAAAGACTTTCTGAGCAACAGAAAGTTCAGGCCACCCTGCTATATCAGATCATGAAATACATCAAGGAACACCTTAACACTATGTCGTGGGCCGAACTGAAGAGCTGGGCCGAATTGCAATTTGAAAAAGATAAAGATTGGCAATTGGAATACCTCACGCTGGCTGACAGCCAAACCCTTGAGAAAAAAGACGATTACTCAAAAGACAAGCCTCTAAGAATTTTTATAGCCGCTCATTTAGGAACTGTTAGGCTCATTGATAATATGGCAGTAAATTAGTTATATTTGCCGCATGTTAATCGAAGTAGTCAAGTCGAAAATTCACCGGGTCAAGGTAACTGGAGCTGACCTCAATTATATCGGTAGTATTACCATAGATCAAGATCTGATGGACGCTGCCAATATGGTCAATGGAGAGAAAATCCAAGTTGTAAATAACAACAATGGCGAGCGATTGGAAACCTATGTCATCCCAGGAATTCGCGGTACTGGAGAAATTACCTTGAACGGAGCAGCCGCTAGGAAGGTTGCTGTTGGTGACACTCTAATTTTGATTACCTATGCTCAAATGTCGTTGGAAGAAGCAAAGACTTTTCGACCAGCTTTCGTTTTTCCTGACGAAAACACTAATTTACTAAGTTAAAGCCATACATTTATACAATGGCCAAAGTAAAAACAGCTTTTTTTTGTCAAAATTGCGGCAACCAATATCCCAAATGGCAAGGGCAATGCGCCGCTTGTAAATCGTGGAACACCATAGCTGAAGAAGTGCTGCAAAAAGCAGAAGCACCCAAATGGCAAGATTCGAGTACCCTAGCTCCCAGAACAATGGCGGCCCCAGTTGCTATTAAAGATATTCAGCCTACATCAGAAGCCAGACTTCTTACCGCCGACAATGAATTGAACCGTGTTTTGGGCGGTGGATTGGTTCCTGGATCATTGGTTTTATTAGGAGGAGAGCCAGGCATTGGGAAAAGCACCTTGTGTTTGCAAATAGCGCTTTGCGCCAATTTTAGAACACTCTATGTGTCTGGAGAAGAAAGTAGCCAACAGATAAAAATGCGCGCAGATCGTCTTCAGCATCAAAACCCAAATTGTTTTGTACTGACCGAGACCAATACTGCGGCAATATTTTCCCAAATCAAAACGGTACAACCGAATGTCTTGGTCATTGACTCAGTGCAAACCTTGTGCACAGATGCCATCGAGGCTTCGGCTGGCAGTATTTCACAAGTGAAGGCTTGTACTGCCGAACTGATTCAATTTGCTAAAGCCACAAACACACCCGTAATACTGATAGGACATATTAACAAAGATGGGCAAATTGCAGGACCAAAAATTTTGGAACACATGGTTGATACCGTTTTGCAGTTTGAAGGAGATCACAATCATGTATTTAGAATTCTTAGAAGTCATAAAAATCGATTTGGCTCTACTAATGCACTTGGAATTTACGAGATGTTAAGTAACGGTTTGAGAGAGGTTTCCAACCCTTCGGAATTGTTACTTTCAGAAAAGGACGATTCGTTGAGTGGCAATGCTGTTGCTGTAACCATGGAGGGAACACGACCTCTTTTAATTGAAATTCAAGCACTTGTAAGTAGTGCCGTTTATGGCACTCCTCAGCGAAGCGCTACAGGATTCAACGCCAAAAGACTCAATATGCTCTTGGCAGTTTTAGAAAAACGTGCTGGATTTAGATTGGGAGCAAAAGATGTTTTTCTGAATATTACTGGAGGAATTCATGTTGATGACCCTGCCATTGATTTGGGCGTGGTCGCTGCGGTATTATCATCTACTAACGATGAGGCTATTGCCCCAAATGTTTGCTTTGCTGCTGAGGTTGGTCTTTCGGGAGAAATTAGACCAATTCCCCGTATTGATCAAAGAATTGCAGAAGCAGAAAAACTAGGTTTTCAAACAATCTATATATCCAAGTATTGTAAATTAGAGCATGAATATAAGGGCATACGTGTCAAGTTATTGTCAAAAATAGAAGAGCTTGTCCAGATACATTGAGGCGACAACTAATTTCAGTACAGACTTTTCCCAATTACTTTATCCAACCTTATCAAAAATCCTTATTTTCGCTGACTAAGTAAATCAGCCCACTATGGCCAATAAGTTTAAGGAATATCAAGGACTAGAATTATCTGGTATAGCCAAAGAAATATTGGCTTATTGGCAAAACGAAGGCATTTTCCAAAAAAGTATTGATAACCGACCTGAGGACAAACCCTTTGTATTTTTCGAAGGCCCGCCTTCGGCAAACGGAATGCCCGGGGTACACCACGTTTTGGCACGTTCTATTAAAGATATTTTTCCGAGGTACAAAACTATGAAAGGCTTTCGAGTGCAGAGAAAAGCAGGTTGGGACACTCATGGGCTACCTGTTGAGCTTGGGGTTGAGAAGGAGCTTGGAATTACTAAAGAGGATATTGGGAAGTCTATCAGTGTG
>Ga0209653_1002337_pt1 | contig 13904 bp, 3 predicted proteins | sample SaaInl6LU_22_DNA_FD_184644 | JGI IMG/M metagenome (GOLD analysis project Ga0209653, IMG submission 184644) | Marine microbial communities from expanding oxygen minimum zones in the Saanich Inlet - ESP_116LU_22_DNA (SPAdes) (version 2) | ecosystem: Environmental > Aquatic > Marine > Intertidal... | reverse complement strand
TGCATCTCAACAAGGCACAATTAAGATCAAGCCTAATGAAGCTTTGGTTAGACAAGTTCTAATTACTGAAGACTCTTTCGGTACTTCTACCTCAACGACCCTAATCAACAATGGAGCACTCAATCAACAGCTTTGTGTTGGTGAAGATATTATTCCTATTCGTATAGATGTTGAAGGTTCAGCAACTGGAGCAAGTGTGACTGGGTTACCTGCTGGTATAGTTGCTACCCCTGTTACTGAAAGACAAGTTCAAACCATCACAGTTTCAATTACTGGTTCTACAGCATCCCTAACTACAGCAACAAATACAATCAATATTGATGGTATTCCCTATCAATTCACATCTGCTGCTTCCTCTACTGCAACAAACATTGCGCAAAACCTTGTAGGGGTAATCAATTCTGCAGGAGGTGCGGTTGCAGGAGTAACCGCAACTATCTCAGGAACTGATGAAATTGTTCTTACTGCTAACACTCCAGGAGTGCCTTTTGTTCTTAGTCCACTTCCAAGCTCCACTAGTGTAAGTGTCACATTCTCAATTTCATCGATAGTTTCCAATACCAATTATCTCACAATACGTGGAGGCTTAACAACAAATATTAGTAGATCTGAGTCATTTGCTTATAGTATAAACTCTACAGGAAGTAGTTGTGATTCAGTTGCTTTGACCGGTATCTTTACTTACAATGCTGCTCCAACTCTATCATTGATTACTCCTGCTACAGATGCTCAAGACCTATGTAGCGGTACAGATATAGTAGATATTCGATATAAGATATTAGGAGCAACCGGAGCTCAAGTAAATGTATTAAGTGATTTCAGTGGTCTGCCAGCAAATGTATACCAAGCGCCAATTGGAGGTACAATCAGTAATACCTTCCAAACCGAAGAACTTTCCTTTACAGGAGTAGCTACTCAAACTTCAGCGATAGTATCTGAAACCTATACTATTAGCATAGATGGAAATCCAGTAAGTATTTCGGCACCTGTGTCTTCTACAATAGATGATGTTATTGGATTGTTGATTTCTGCTATCAATATAGACCCAACATTGGCCCCAATAGTGACAGCTTCTCAGAGTGGAACAACGCTAATTGTAAGTGCTAATGCAGCAGGGACTAATTTTACAATCAGCATTAATGCAGAGCCAACATTAGACATGAGCCTGACTAACTTGATAGGTTCTGCAGAGTTTATTATTAGTGGTACCGTGAGTTCCGTATTTGATGTCCCTGTAACTTATACGTATACAGTTTCAACAACTGGAAATATTTTTGGCTGTTCTACAGAAGCAACATTACAAGGAACGATACGGGTAGTCCCTCAAGAAGTCTTGACTCATGATAATTTGATTCCGGAAGACTCTTTTGGAACCTCTACATCAACTTTATTAGTTCCAAACGGAAGTTTAGCACAATCTTTATGTGAGGCCACAGATATAGCTCCAATACGAATTGATATTGGTGGATCTGCTACTGGCGCTTCCATTCCTTCATTGTTTGGGAATACAGGCTTGCCGCCAGGGGTGGGGACTCGAATAGAAGCCATAGCTCAAGTAGAGTCGATTCAAGTTTCTGTGACGGGTGTTTTGGCCGCTGCAACCAATGAAATTACAATTAATGGAGTTGTTTATCAATATACTTCTGCCGCTTCAGCGACAGCTGCAGATATTGCCGCAGGTCTAAGAGGAGAAATTATTGCTGCTGGGGCAGGAACAGGGGTTACAGCTACCTTGTCCACAACTACGGAGTTAATTCTGACTGCTAGTTCAGCAGGTACTCCATTTATTGTTGTTCCAACACCAAGCTCAACTTCTGCAAGCGTAACCTTCTCTGTGAGTAATATAGTTTCCAATACAAATTATCTTGTCATAGAAGGGCAACCGACTGAAAATGTCTTGGCAACAAAAACGTACTCTTATGTGGTAACCGCCAATGGTACGAGTTGTTTGCCACACCCTACTATACAAGGAACAATTACTTTACTTCCAGATGCAGTTATTTCTTTAAGAGATACAGGTGCAGATGCACAAGAAGTATGTAATGGAACAGCTATACAACCTATTATTTATCAAGTATTTAATGGTGCTTCCAGTCTATCTGTTGCAAATTTACCTCCTAACTTTGGATTCCAACAAAGAGATACAAACGCAACCAGTGTGGTTACTGTAACTACTGGAGTACTTACTTCACAGGAAACCTTTACTTTAAATATTGATGGTTTCAATGTTTCTTATTTAGCAGCAATTGGAGATGATCAAGGCGATATTAGTTTGGGCTTACAAAATGCGATTAACTCAAATATCAATGTAAATGGTACGGTAAATGCAACTGTAGCTGGCGCTGCGATAACGATTCAAGCACAAGCTGCTGGAGCTGCAGGAAGTTATGCATTGTCAATTGTAACCTCTAATACTTTAGTATTAACTACAGCACAAACTGTCGGGACTAGTGAATTGGAGATTAACGGAAATACAAACTTAGGTACTTTCCAAGATTTAAATACTTGGACCTATGTATATACAATTACTACTTCCAATACCAATGCATGTAATATTACGGATGTATCGGGATCAATAAAAATTCATCCTTCTCAATCCTTGAGTCTCGATGTAACTACTGATGATGATGGAGATGGTTTCTCGGACTATACAGGAGCTCTTGCTCAATATGCGTGTGTAAATAATGCTATAGACCCTATTCGAATTAATTTAACAGGTGGAGCAACCGTTGCTAGTGTTCCGACTTTAGTGGGTACCACGGGACTTCCTGACGGGGTTATCACTAATCAAGTTCGTGCAGCTCAAGTGGCAGTGATAAATCTTACCACAACAACAAATGCATCAGAAACATATATACTGACCCTAGATAATGTTGATTACTCTTTCACAACGGTAACCAATACAACTACGGTAAATCAAGTACTCTCTAATTTAGTGAATACAATTAATAGTGCGACGGGAGTCTCCCAAGCAAATGTTACAGCAACAGTTTCTGGAAGTTCCCTTGTCTTAACTTCTAATGTTTTAGGGGATCCGTTTGATCTGGTAGTCACAACACCAACACTAGGTGGGGGAGGATCAATGACAGAAGATATTGCAGCAAGAGTTAAAAATGAAAATTATGTAGTGATCAGTGGAACTCCAAATCCAACGACTCCAATTACTTCATTGACTGTTTATACCTACACATTGACAACTTCAGGAACAAATTGTCTTCCTGCTTCACTTGTAGGAACCATAGATTTAGTTCCATCTTCTACAATTTCACTTACCTCTGCCAACCCAACCATTTCACAAACAGTATGTGCAAACGACTTTATAACCGATATTGTTTATTCTATAGGTGGAGGAGCAACAGGAGCTGTTGTTACTGGATTGCCAAGTGGAATTATAGCGGGTTATAGAGGTGGGATATTAACTATCTCTGGACAAATCACTGCAGCTGTTTCGGCAACTACTGTATATACTTACACTGTCTCTACAACTGGAAATATAGGCTGTGATGAAGCAAACACTCAAGGGACGATTACAGTTGTTCCAAATATAGTTGTGGATGAAGTTGGAATTGCAGCTTTAATCCAAGATGTTACTTGTGAAGGTTCTGATGATGGACAAATTGGACACCCTACAACTCAGCCCCTTGATGCATTTATAACGGGTGGTCTTACCAATGTTGCACAAGTTGATCGTGTGTTTATTAATAGAGATTTAAATAGTATCAATCCAGTTGCTCCTGCGATTGGAGATGTGTATACCGTCACAGTGAATGGTACAAGTTTCAGTCATACAGTAGTAGGAATCAATGGAGGAATTACAGGTACTGCACAAACAGTAACCCAAACTGCTCAAATTCTTTCAGATCTCATTAATGGTGGAGGTTTGGATGTAACTGCAGTAGCGAATGTTTCTGGAAATGGACAAATTAATTTGACCTCTGATACGGCAGGGACTGCCTTTTCAATTGCTGCAACTCAATCAACACCAAAAACAATACGTTTAAGTTACAGTGGAATCACGAATGGGGATGAAATCACACTCAATATAGGAGGAACAAGCTTTACTAGTATTATTAGTGGAACAACTGCTGCGGAGGTTTCCTCAGGAATTGTATCAGATACACAAGCTTCTACAGTAGTTAGTGCTACAGCTAATGCCGATGGAACGGTCAGTTTAGTAGGCATTACCAATGGTAATGATTATTCTTTCTCTTTGACTGTTTCGGGAAGCACGGTAGTGAATAATGCAGATATTTCCACTCAATTTGAGAATGTTGCAATTACAGCTAATTTTAGTTCTAATTACACCTATTCTTGGTCTATGGATGGGAATGCTGGATTTACCTCAAATAATTTAGAGATATCCGATTTAGCTCCTGGTGATTATACCCTTACCGTGGGAGTAAATGGATCTGGTCAATGCCAAGTAACGACTCAACCCTTCACCATAGAGGAACCTTCAATTGTAATTGGAACAGTATCCCAGACATGTGGTGGAGATATAACTGTTGAAATTACTGGGAATTTGACATCAAGTCAGTTGGCAGGTAATTTACCTATCATGTCCGTTACTCTTTATGAAAAGTCTTTAGGATTGAATCCGGTGTATACTCAAGTAGGTATTGCACAGACCTATAATATAACTTCAAGTGCTACCATCAATTGGACAATACCCTTTACTAATCTTACAGAAGGAAGAGAGTATCAAGTTGAAATTCTAGACAATACTTGTGGTACCCCTACGACACAATTGATTGGACCTATTAACACTTCTATAGTGATAGATGAATCAGCTTCTGCAGCTTGGGCTACAGATCAGGAATGTATAGGTCAGGCAGATGGACGTATAGAAATTCCTGCTGGAGTGATTACGGGTGGTTCAGGATCTTATTTATATGAATGGAGGAATTTAAGTTCAAATTTAACATTTAACACAAAAGATTTAATAGGTGTTTTACCTGGAGACTATACTTTAACGGTTACGGACCAGCTATTGACGGGATGTTCTCAAACTTTAGTTAATCCAGTTGAAATAGTTCAAGCTGGTGCTACGATAGATGTTGTACCTGCTGGGACCAATGATTTAATTAATGAATGTGTTAATGGATTTGGACAAACTCTAGCTGTTGTAGCTACTGGAGGAAGTGGTAGTTATCAGGCAAGATGGGAATTTACTCCAGCCACGTCGTCTTCTACTATTATACTTAATAATGGAAATGCATTAAGTTTAGATACGAGTGATCCGACCATTCAAGGGCAACAACCTACGGGATCTGCTGGGGTTTATGAGGTATATGTTTATGACGGAACTATTTCTGGCAGCACATGTCCAAGTGCATTGGAAACGCTTATTGTAACTGGGCCAACTCAGTTAAGTTTCGCAACAGATATAAATTTCACAAATATTATTTGTGCAGGGGAAACTACAGGATCTATTAATTTCTCCGTTACCGGCGGTACCGCTCCTTATTTTTACTCATTAACTGGAGGAACCCCATCTGTCCAATTCAATGGTGCCGAAACAGTAGCGAATTTAGCTGGTGGCACTTATGATTTAGTAATTGCTGACTCTTCACCCTCTTCTTGTACAAACTCTAATACTTTATCTCAACAGATTATAATCTACGAACCCACAGAGGGTATATTAGAGCTTACAGAAGGGACTATATCCGAAATTCCTTGTTCAGGGGGGAGAGGTTCTTTTGAAGTTGGTGTTTCGGGTGGTTCAATTGTGCCAATCCCAAAATCTATTCCTATTGCAGTTGGACCTTCTTCTTCATCAAGTTCCGCTTCTACGGTATCTACAACAACTACATCTTCTTCAACTAATTCGTTTCAAGTTAGAGTTGTTGGTCCTGGAAGTCAATATATACTGAATACTACTCATGATCCAACACAAAGTAGTTTTATTGTTGAAAATCTTGTTATTGTTGGTGATTATGTTGTTACTGTAACGGATGGTAATGGTTGTTCTCAACAAATAACAATAAATGTTCCAACAAATTCTCCAGACAATCTAGGAGCCACTGCCATAGTAGAGTCTGCAGCTGGGTGTTCTTTAGAATCCTTTAATGATGGAAATACTGGAGCTTCAATTAAAATCACAAGCTTTGATAAGGGAGATGGAGAAGTTGCAGGATATCCTTTATGGCAACGTCAGACTCAAATTGATCTAAATTCCTTTACTATTGCGTTAAACGGTACCATAACGGGTGCTGACTTGACAAGAATTGGTGTTAATATAGACGGGACTTCCATTGATGCTACTTCAACAGCTTCAGTTACAAGTATTCAGGATATTGCTTCAAATTTAGCAACTAAGATTAATCAACAACCAAATTATACTGCTACACTTAACGGATCTTCAATTCAGGTAAAAGGTGCAATAATTGATAGTGTCATAAGCTTAACTTCATCTTCTACTACATCAACAGCTACTTTGAGATTGTCTGTTTCTAATATTTCACAAATTGCAGAAACTGCTTGGGTAGAAGTTCCAGGACTTGCTGGACAGGAAGTTGCTAGTGATCTTCAAGCGGGAAGTTATCGTGCCATAATCAGAGATGGATCTGGCTGTGGGGGTACTTTAGTTCAAAATGCAACACAAGGCGGGTCTATCTTTAGGATTGATACGCCACAAGCTTTGCAGTTTAAGGATATTGAATTTGATGAAATTACGTGTAATACTACTACTTCTAACCTCACCTTTAAGTTGTCCAATGGGACTTATGAATTAGTTCCTGATCCATCAGTCTTTGAATTAACATTAAATTCTAATGTACTGAGGAGTACCGTAGATGGATCGGTCAGTTTTACAACAGGAACCACTACTTCATCTACAAGTTCAAGTAGTTCATCCTCTGCAACTACCCCTTCAGCCCAAGTGGTGGGTAATAGTTATACACCCAACTTAAGGACTAATCTTGTTACTATTGAATCCCTAGCACCTGGTGATTATGAACTAGTTGTTAAGAATCTTCAGACCGAATGTTTAATTGTATTAAACTTTACAATAGAGGAACCCTCTGGAATTTCTTATACAGGAGAAACTGATTTTGTAATTGATCCGTGTTATGAAACCTATCAAGATATTTTCTTTGATCAATTCTTGATTGAAGGTGGAACTCCATTTACTAACCTAGCAGGAGAGACCTTTTATAATTTATCATGGACTTTTTATCCTGAAGACCCATCCATTCCTGTTGCAACCATAAATGCAATCAGTACCGCTGTAAACTTCGCACCTTATCCAGGTAGGTATGAAGTAATGATAACGGATAAGAACGGTTGCTTTATCCAGGATGAGACAGGGGCAGCCACTCCAATAGAATTCAATTTCTCAAAGGAATTAAGTAGTCTTACTATCAATGGAGTAGGAGGTGCAACGGGTGATCAATTATCTACTCCAGTAAGTTGTGAAATAGATGCTCAAGATGGACAAATAAACATAGAAGTGATTAGTGCGGATCCAAATATCCCTCTTTCACCTTATGAAATCAAATGGGAGAAACAAGCGACTAATGATGTAGTTTTCGAACAAAGATTATTATTAGAAGGGGTAGCTGCAGGAGATAGTCTAGAAGTGTATTCGATAAAATTAAATGGTCAAGCCATTACATACACTACGCAAGTTGAGAATGAACCTAAAGCTTCAGTGGTAAACGAATTTACACAAATCATCGATGCAACTTCACAATTTACGGCTGTTGTGAATACTAATGATCCCTTTGAAATTGAAATACGTACGGAGTCACAAGCGAGTCTTGAATTGGAGATTGTTACTAGAAATACAAGATTAGCGTTAATAAATTCTTCTTCAGGAGTAGCTGATTTTGTTGACTTAGACGGGACCAATGGGAATCCAAATTACACTGGCTATTTAAATCTGAGTGGACTTAGTGAGGGCTTATATCGATATACAATTACTGCAGTCAATGTGGCCCAGTGTGATAACAATGTAGAACCGGATCAAATTCAAGGGGTTATTACAGTTGAAAATGAAAATGTATTGGAAATTCGAGAAGGTCCTATAGTAGATGAATATCTCTGTAATGGCCAAGCTGGAACCATGTATGTAGACGTTTTTGAAGGAAATACTGGACCGCTTACTTTCTTCTATAACAATGCACCCGTTACCTTTGAGATTGTAGGTACAAATCAATATCTGATTAATATAAGTAATCCTGTGGAAACGGCTATTCTTGAAATATATAATGCCTCAAATTGTGGAATTTCAAGAGAAATTACAATTGGTAACGGGGAGCCATTATTTGATTTTACTTCAATAAATTTCCAACAATCTGCAACATTCCTTGCAAGAGAAGATATCACTTTCACTGATCTTTCTGAAAATGAATATGATTCTTTTGAGTTTATTTATGGGGATGGGACACAAAGTGAATTGTATGAACGAAATACTCCTGATCCAATAATTCATGAATATGCAATTTCTGGAACTTATTATGTTACCCTTAGAATTTATAATGATTTGGGCTGTACAGAAGAGCTTACAAAAACGATTAAGGTGGGTAAAGGATATAGTATCCTTGTGCCTAATGTATTCACTCCTAATGGCGATATATGGAATAGCACATTTAGACCCATCTTTAATGGATTGAGTGAAGTGACACTTCGAATTTATGATTCAAAGGGAGGTTTACTTCATGAGGAAGTTGGGGCGGTAGGAAATGATCCGACAGTTCAAGGAATTTCTTTGAGTGGATGGGATGGGACAAACGATAGTGTTTCTTCCCCCTACTATGTATATACGATCAGTGGAAAAACCATAGATGAGGAAGAGGTGTTTAGGGACGGTACATTTATAATTCTTCGTTAATATGAAAAAGACGAGACTCACATTTATATTTTTAGTATTGATCCTATGTAAATCATTTGGTCAAGAGGATATTATTGTAAGTCATTCTCGATTTATGCAAAAGGTAAATCCAAGTTTCTTTGGGATGAACAATATGAATAAAACGGGGGTCTTATACAACTCTATTGGTTTATTGGGGAATGTGAACATTGAGAGCAAGTATTTCTTTGGCGCTTTGTCATTTGATTCCGATAACTTCAGTATTGGTTTAGATGTTTATTCCCTTACGATGGACAATACTGGGATGGTGAATACACGACCTAGTCTGAGTTATATCTATAAAATACAATTGGATAATGATTTGTATTTCTTGCCTGCGATTTCAATAGGATCTGGAAGCTCACGTATTGATAATTCTAAATTAATCTTTGAAGATCAATTAACTTTGGTTTCGGGTTATCTTCAAACCGAATCACAAGATCCACTTGCTCCTTTGATTGGTACAGCCAGTTATCTTGACCTTGGTGCTTCTTTTATTATACATTCGTCTAATTATTTGATTGGTTTAAGTATCAAACACTTAAATCAGCCTAATATCTCCTATAATAAGGAGGATAATAACATTAAACTCCCTGTTCGCTATTCGCTTCAAGCTGGGTATGAATTTGATGTAAATCCTTATGATCGACCTCTTTTACCAAGATATTCAACAATTCTCTCGTTCATGAATGCTTCTGTAATGGGCGAAAATATTGATATTTATTTGTCTCAAGAGGCTCAATTGGGTGAATTTTCTATCGGGTTGAATCAACAATTTAAGAAAGCTCAAGATTTTGGATTTACTAATGTGGGTCTTTCAGTAGCGCTCTCCTATGAGAATTTTGAATTTGGAACTTTATATAATTTCCCTTTCCAAAACCAACTTAAAACTTCAGTCTATTCCCCCAGTACGATTGAGGTTTTCCTAACTTTCGACTTCAGTCCTTACTTAAGAAATAAAAGAGGAGATTACCGTAGAATTAGTATTGATAATTACTATTAAATTATAATTTATAGTAAAAAAAATATTCGAGAAGCAATTATTTCTGAAGCTTTTCGTTATGTTTGTATGTAGGATTAATATCCTACCACCCGATCAACCCCCAATCTGATCATCCCCAAATGACGCAAAAAAATCTATATACCTACCTTTTATCTCTCTTTCTTGTTTTTGGAACTCTAGCTTGGAGTCAAGAAGCAAATCTTATATCCACCAATTTTGGGTCGAGTATTAACCAAACAATTTGTGATGGGGAGTCTGTAACATTTACAATACCTCAAATCGCAAATGATAGCGGAGTTATCGATAATGAGTTTGAATTTTTTAGAAGAAGAGGTATCACCACAAGTACAGTAGTTTTTCGAACTCAAAATAATGTATATACAACAAATAACATTATGTCCGGAGATGTTTTTTTTGGAAGACGTTATAATTACGGCCAACCAGGAGGAGATACTACCGGAACTTTGACCGATGAAATTACTTTTCAGGTTTTGACTCTTACGGGTAGTGTCTTTGATGGAGGAACAATATTAGAGTCAGATTTATTTTCATGTATAGGTACAATAAACCAAACCCTGAATGTAAGCAGTACTTCCATTGGAAGTACATATGATTTTCAATGGCAATTGTCAACGGGTGGGTGTAATGGTGATCAAGGAAGTATTTCTTTAGATATCCAAGGAGGGTCTCCACCTATATCAATTCAATGGGAGCAGTACAGATCTGTAACGAGTGGGACTATCTCAGGAACAGCTACCACATCAGTGACCACAACTTTGGGATGGGTGAATCTTCCTACTTATGCCAACAATGCGGTAGCCAGCCAACTAGAGGTAGGAACATACAGAGCAATAATTTCTGATGCTACAAGTAATAATGCTTTAGCGAGTTGTTCGAAAACTCAAATTACTAATCCTATCGTTATTGGAACAAATGCTTTCCAGTTGGCTAATTTTAGAATTACCAATATGGAATCATGTAGCACTTCTTCAGCTACAGCAGAAATTAATTTTTCAATTCTAAACACATTACCGAACAATAACAATGAATTTCAACCTCAGATATTATTAGATGGGAGTGACCCAGGAAACCGACTTATCGCTACTGGGAATAATAGTTATAAAATTATAAATATCGAGGTGGGACAGCACACTTTGAATATTAACACGGGAACTAGTTCATCAGTCCTAGGAGATTTTTCCAATTGTACAATAAGTCATCCATTTGAAATTTCAGAAGCCTTACCTATAAAATATTCTGGGCTAACTCAATTTGAGATTGATCCTTGTCAAAGTAATACTCAGATTAATGTAGATCCACAATCAGTAACAGGTGGAAATCCATTCATAATTAACAACTCGTTTGTATATGATTACTTCTGGGAGTTCATTTCCGAGGCTAATCCGAATTCTACGATAAATCAAACTTTTGTAGGGGACACCATTCAAGGGGCTGAACCAGGAATTTATAATTTGACAATCTCCGATAGTTCTGGATGTAGTTCTGAAATCATTCCGTTTGTCGTTTCAGGGTCTAACGGTGCGCTCTCCTTTTCAGTAGTAGGTTCGTTAAGAGATGTTGAAGGAACTGCTTCAGAAACAACCATTACTAACAATGTAAAAGCATTAGCCCCTAATTGTTTAAGCAGCACGCCCAATGGTCAAATTGGAGTTGAAATAAGCGGAGGTTTAAGACCTTACACCATTGAATGGTTTAAAGAACAAATAACCTCTGCAACTGATCTTGTTAGTGCCACCAATTCGCTGATTCCATTACCAAATTTCACGAATAGAACCTATTTAAATAATTTAGATGCTGGGAAATATAAATTAATAATTCGTTCACAGAACAGCGAATGCCCTGAAAATAATATTGCTTCAAATAATTACTATGAAGAGGTGATAATTGTTCCCAACAATAAAGAATTATATATTGTTGAGGGTCCTGTAATTGTTGACGACGATTTATGTAGAGGACTTCCCGGTAGAGTTTATGTTAAAGTGTTTGACAATTTACAAGGCAAGTTAGCATTCTATTACAATAACGAAATCTTGAGCTTAGCTGAAGATCAACCTTCAAATGAAGGCGAATATTTCTTGTTGTTAGAAAAGCCAGTAGATCAAGCTGATTTCCTAGTTTCTAATGAGGAAGGATGTAGTGTCTCAGTAGATTTACAGATTTCAGAAATTGGCCCTCCTGATTTTCGATTTTTCTCCCCTTCTCAGCAACTGGATGGACAGATCATGGCAAAAGAAGAAATAACATTTGAAAACACTTCTGATGTGCCTTACAGCTACTCTACTTGGCATTTTGGGGATGGAACTACTGAAACTACAAATTTTTCAGGCGGTACAATTTCTCCTACATTACATACATATGGGATTTCTGGATCTTACTTTGTAACCCTAAGAAATTATAATGATATCGGCTGTTATGAAGAGGTTAGTAAGGTAATTGTGGTTGGAAGAGGGTTTAATGTACTTGCTCCAAATGTTTTCAGTCCAAATAATGATGGAATTAATGATTATTTCAGACCCTTATTTAGTGGGTTTAAGAAAGTGATCCTCCGCATCTATGACGATAGAGGGAATTTCCTCTTTGAGGAGAAAGTAGAAGAGGAAGATCCAACTTTGTTATCTGGAATAAATTTTCAAGGATGGTCAGGAAGTAATGCTACTGGATCACCTTATTATATATATCAATTTACTGGTACTCTTATTTCTGATGAATCGGTTGTTGAACGAACTGGGACTTTTGTTTTGATACGATGAAGAATTTTTGGAGTTTACTAATGTTATTTACAGTCGCATATGTTTCGGCTCAAGAAGACTATTTTGTTGGACAGTCACGTTTTTTGCAGAAAGTTAATCCAAGTTATTTTGGATTTAATAACCTCAATAAGGTGGGAGTGCTTTATAATACTTTGCAGATTAATTCAGGACAAACTATTGACAACAAGTATTTTTTTGGAGCGCTATCATTTGATGAAAAAAAATTCAGTTTGGGGATAGATTTAAACTCTTTCCGAATAGATACACCCGGACTAACTCAGAATAACTTTACACTTTCCTATGTGTACAAAGTTCAATTGAATAATAACTTATTTTTTCTCCCAGCGATAAGCCTTGGCATTGGAAGTGTAAAATACAATGCTCAAGGATTTATTTTTGAGGATCAACTAGATCAGGCTACCGGATTTATTAATACCGAAACAAATGATCCTGCTGGTTTTAATCTTATTGATGTGAACTATTTCGATTTAGGTGCCTCTTTTATTGTTCACAATGAAAATTTCCTGATAGGATTAAGTTTAAAAAACCTTAATCAACCCAATGTAAGTTTTTCTCCTGAGCGGGAAGAGTTAAGGAAAGTGAAACTTACCCTCAGTGGAGCCTATGAATTTAATATTAACGAGTATGAACGAAGTGTAATTCCAAGACATTCTTATTTATTGCTTTATGGTTCACTTGCAAATTTCAATAATGCACAATATTTATCTCTTTCTGAAGAAGTTCAATTTGGAGAATTTTCGTTGGGGATCAGCCAACAACTTTCGAATGTTGAAACAATCAATTTGAATAATATTGGAATGTCGGTAGGTTTGTCTTTGGAAAATTTTGATTTTGGTATTTTTTATAATTTTCCCATTCGTCAAGCTTCAAGAGTTTTTTCACCTTCCATTTTTGAGCTCAATCTTATCTTTAACTTCAGTCAATTTAGAAGAAATAATAGAGGACTATACAAGCGTTTGCAAACCGATAATTATTTTTAGTCTCTGAAGATTCCGTTGGGAAATACAACAGGGCTTTCAAAACCATTTTTTCCTACGGTCGCCAGTCCAAAAAAGAAATTGTCAATGACTATTCCATCTAATGTGTATTCATTAACATTCCCAACAAATTTTTCATATTGCCATTCTGGACGTGTGGTGTCTCTCCAATATATTTTATATCCTAAAATATTGGGATCATTAACCTTTTCCCATTTAAATTTTGCAGCGGCTTCAACAATTCCACCAATAGATAATTTTTTCACTGAAGGGGGTGCCCA
>Ga0209653_1002336_pt1 | contig 13905 bp, 14 predicted proteins | sample SaaInl6LU_22_DNA_FD_184644 | JGI IMG/M metagenome (GOLD analysis project Ga0209653, IMG submission 184644) | Marine microbial communities from expanding oxygen minimum zones in the Saanich Inlet - ESP_116LU_22_DNA (SPAdes) (version 2) | ecosystem: Environmental > Aquatic > Marine > Intertidal... | reverse complement strand
TTATCTTGATAATTTTGTTGAACCTAAGAAGTCTTTGAGAGTTTCAAAAAAACAACTTAAAAAATATGATTTTCAGGTCGTGGAGCGAGACTTTGCATTTATTTTAGATAAAAAAATAAAGGCTGGGGATTTGATATCTTTAATTAAAAAAACAGATGAAATAATAAAATCGGTAAGTGTATTTGATCTTTATGAAGGTGAAAAAATTGAAAAAGAAAAAAAATCTTTAGCTATAAAAATTTTATTTGAGCCAACCGAGAAAACGTTAACTGATAATGAAATTGAACAGTTGTCAGAGAAAATAATTTTAGCTGCTAAAAGCTTAGGTGGTTCATTAAGATCTCAATGACAGATATTAGTCTAATTCGCAATTTTTCAATTGTTGCTCACATAGATCACGGCAAATCTACTCTTGCAGATAGATTAATCCAAACTTGCGGAGGATTGGCAGATCGTGAGATGAAAGAGCAGGTTTTAGACTCCATGGATATTGAGAGAGAAAGAGGAATTACTATTAAAGCTCAAACAGTGAGATTAAATTACAAGCATACTGATGGTAAAAATTATATTCTAAACATTATAGATACTCCGGGCCATGTTGATTTTAGTTATGAGGTTAGTAGATCATTAGCTGCTTGCGAGGGTTCTTTATTAGTAGTTGATAGTACCCAAGGTGTTGAAGCGCAAACATTAGCAAATGTTTATCAAGCATTAGATAATAATCATGAGATTATTACAGTTCTTAATAAATCAGATCTGCCAGCTTCAGAGCCTGATAGAGTTAAATCGCAAATTGAAGATGTTATTGGAATAGACACGTCTAAAGCAATTCTTGCATCTGGAAAAACAGGAGAAGGAGTAAAAGACATTTTAGGAGCTATTGTTGAGTCTTTGCCAGCTCCCCAAGGAAATTTAAAGAATAGTCTTAAAGCACTCTTAGTTGATAGTTGGTATGACAGTTATCTGGGCGTTGTCATTTTAGTAAGAGTTATCGATGGTAAAATAAAAAAAAAAGACCAGATCATTATGATGTCTAACAACGCAAGGCATGACGTAGAAAGAGTTGGTATTTTTTCTCCAAAACCAACCGATATTGATGAGATTGGACCAGGAGAAATAGGTTTTATGGTAACTGGTATTAAAGATTTATCTGATACAAAAGTAGGAGATACCATTACCAGTTTTAAAAACCCTGTTAAAAATCCGCTTCCAGGTTTTAAGCCCAGTAAACCAGTAGTCTTTTGCGGTTTATTTCCAATTGATAGTAGTGATTATGGATTGCTAAGAGATAGTTTAGCTAAATTAAAATTAAATGATTCTAGCATTGAATATGAACCTGAAAATTCAACAGCACTTGGTCTTGGATTTAGATGTGGCTTTTTAGGTTTGTTACATCTTGAGATTGTCGTTCAAAGATTAGAAAGAGAATTCGATATAAGTCTAATTACAACAACTCCAGGCGTTATTTATAAATTAGAATTAAACGATGGAGAATTGATTGATCTACAAAACCCTTCAAGTATGCCAGATGTATCTTTAATCAAAACCTTTAAAGAACCTTGGATAGTTGCAACCATAATTACGCCTGATGAATACCTAGGTTCAATAATAAAAATTTGTGAGGAAAAAAGAGGAATACAAAAAGATATGAGCTATTCAGGCAATAGAGTTGTTTTAAAATATGATATGCCTTTAAATGAAGTTGTTTTTGATTTTTATGATAAATTAAAATCTATTACGAGTGGGTATGCTAGTTTTGATTATGAAATTAGTGAATATAAAGATGGAGAGTTAATTAAATTATCAATTTTAGTTAATGAAGAACCTGTTGATGCTCTATCCATGATTATTCATAAAGATTTTGCTCAAAAACAAGGTAGATTAATCTGTGAAAAATTAAAAGATTTAATTCCAAGACACCAATTTCAAATTCCAATTCAAGCAGCAATTGGTGGAAAAATCATAGCTCGTGAAACAATAAAAGGATTTAAAAAAGATGTACTAACCAAAATTCATGGTGGAGGAGCTTTAGATAGAAAAAGAAAATTATTAGATAAGCAAAAAAAGGGTAAAAGCAAAATGAAACAATTTGGCAAAGTTGAAATTCCTCAAGAGGCTTTTATTGGGGTTTTGAAAATTGATAAAAGTTAACTTTTAGTAAAAATTAACTTTTAAATGATGAAAAAATTGTATAAGTTTTACAACTTTATGCTTAATAAAAATCAATTAATAAAATTTGAAAATGAAATTGCTAAAATTTATAATCAGGCAAAAATTAAATATCCTATTCATTTATCAAGTCATAATGAATCAAAATTAATTAAAATTTTTAAAAAAATAAAAAAAAATGATTGGATATTTTGTAGCTGGAGATCTCATTATCACTGCTTATTAAAAGGGGTTCCGTTAAATAAAGTCAAAAAAGAGATTATTAAGGAAGGTAAGTCAATTGCATTATGTTTTCCCGAACACAATGTATACTCTTCCGCAATTGTTGGAGGAATAATACCAATTGCAACTGGTGTTGCTTTTTCAAATAAAATTCAAAAAAAAAATTCAAAAGTATATTGTTTTGTTGGAGATATGACATCTGAAACTGGAATAATGCATGAGTGTTTAAAATTTTCAAAAAATAAAAAATTATCTATTCATTTTATAATTGAAGATAATGGAAAATCTGTGGGCACAGATACTAAAAAAGTATGGTCATTAAAAAATTTAACAAATAAAAACAATAAATATGTTTCATGTTATAAATATAAATTAAGTTATCCTCATGCAGGATCTGGGACTTGGATTAATTTTTGATGAAATATTTTTCAGAGCTTAAAAGATCAATGCATTATTTAGAAAAAAACTCTAAGGTAATTTTTATCGGACAAGCTGTGGAAGTTCCGGGTACAGCGATGTATAAAACTTTAGAAAAAATAAATAAAAAAAAAAGAATTGAACTACCGGTTGCTGAAGAAATGCAAATGGGGATAACTGTAGGCTTATTAATGAATGGTATGATACCAATAAGTATTTACCCTAGGTGGAATTTTTTAATGTGTGCAATGAATCAATTAGTAAATCATTTAGATAAGCTTAATTTAATGACCAAGGGTTATTACAAATCTAAAGCAATCATTAGAACAAGTATAGGATCAGAAAGACCTTTATATCCGCAGCACCAACATGTTGGTGATTATACAAAACAAATCCAAGAGATGTGCCCAAACATTAATATTGTTAGACTGGAAGAACCTAAAAATATTTTTCCAGAATATAAAAAAGCATTAGAAAGAAAAGATAATGTAAGCACCATCCTAGTTGAATATGGTGATTATTATGTTGAAAAATAATTTTTTAAAATATTTCTCAATATATAATACGGTAGAAAAATAATTTTTTTTAAAAAGTAAATAATATTTAAATAACTGCTTTTTAAGCTGTTTAGACTATCATAAAAAAACATAGATTTTAAAAAATCAATTAAATTCATTTTTTTTGAAAAGTTTCTCAAAAATTGCAAAGTACAGATATTATAATACCAAGGAGGTATTGTAATTTTCGGGTTTATTCTGTCAGAATTTTCAATTACTTTTATTAAATTTTCAAAGGAGTATTTTTCTATGTGATTCTTGCAAATATTATGGAATTTTTTAGTTTCATCATCTAATTTTTTACTATTTTGCAACAAATCTTTAACCATATTTAATAATTCTTCCTTATTATTAAATGTATTCAAACCTGAAAACAGAAGATTTAATTGCGGGGCGTATTCTATTAAAGCTAAGCTATTTAATATTCCTGCTCTTAAAAACTTACCTTTGATATGATAAATTGATTTAATAAATTTATTTTGTTCATATTTACTTTTAACATCACCTTTAGAAAAATCTAAAATAATTTTAGATTGAGATATAACATTATCTAATTCATCTTCGGTAATATAGTTATTAACTATTGTACCCACCAACTTTACTTTTATATTATTTTTAATTAGATAATCGATATATTCTTTTCTATCAGCTTTTTTTTCTCCATAAAAAAGCACGTCATATTTTTTTTCTTTACAGATATTATTTAAATTATCTTGATGAAAAAAAGTATTATCAAAATAATGACTATTATAACCTTGCTCTTTATATTTTAGAACAGATGCTGGGCATGCTGATAAAATTATATTACATGAATTAGAAGAGATAAGATTCGTTGTGTGATTTTCAAAATCATCAAAAGTAAAAAAAATTTTTTTTTCAGCATCGATTTTCTTTATAAAAAAATGATTAACAATTGTTAAGAAATCACCTTGAAAAAATACATATTTAATTTTTTTCTTTATAATTAATTCATTAATTTTTGATATTTCTAAATTTATATTTTCTGAAATTTCTTCTTCTAATAAAATTTTATATAGAGTATGATTGGATTGTTTTGTAATTTTTGTAAAAAAAAGATTTTCAATATAATCAAATTTTTTAAATATAATTAATATATTAGCCATTTTGGTATATGCTAAAATTAATTACAGTTTATATTTTGATTTTTTTGCATCTTCATGAAACATTTTTACTGTTTCTTGGCTATATTTTAATTGTGATTTTCCAAAGTTTTTTGTTTTTAGAAGTATAGAGTTTGGTATGGTTATTATATCGCAACCAATATTTTGAGATTCTATAATGTCATAAGGCATTCTCGTACTTGCCCATAGTATTTTACAAAAAGATTTTTTGTGGACATAGTTATTTATATCTCTGACTATTAGTGAAGCATTTTTTCCACTATCATAAATTCTACCGGCAAAGACTGACAAAATTACTTTTTTACCATTTACATATTTTAAAATTTTAGAAATTTGTGATTTAGTAAAAATAGCCGTTATATTCAATTTTATTTTTAGCTTAAAAAGTTTTCTTAAAACCTTTATTGTTGATTTACCATTAGTAAAGACTATAGGTATTTTTACATATATATTTTTTCCTAAGGAGTTTAAAACTTTTGCTTGTCTTATCATCTCTTTTTCATCGTCAGCAAAAACTTCAAGTGACACTGGTTTATTTTTGCAAACATTGACAATTTTTTTACAACCTTCCAAATAATTTTTAATTTTTAGATTTTTAAAAAGGCTAGGATTAAATGTAAACCCATCATAAAATTTATAATACTTTTTTATTTCTTGAAAAGTTAAACCATCTCCATAAATTTTAATTTTTTTTTTTCTAATCATTTATATTATCTATTATTTCACATATCATATGTAAAATTACCATGTGAGATTCCTGTATATGAGAGGTAACACTAGACTTAATTTTTATATAGTGATCTGAAATTTTTTGAAGTTCGCCACCAGATTTTCCTATTAAGGATATTACGCAAATTCCCATTTTTTTCGCTTCTAATGCTGCATTTACTAAATTTAGTGAAAATTTATTTTTTAGGTCACCTCCACCGGTTGAAATTAAAAAAAGAACATCTTTTTTTCCCCCTAAAGATTTAAGTTGTCTAAAAAAATATGAGTCGTAACCAAAATCATTTGCCCAGGCAGTTACAGCTGCATTATTGGACGCCAAGGATATAGCTGGAAAACCTCTTCGCTTTGGGTTTTTATATGTGCATAATAATTCTCCAACAAAGTGTTCTGCGTCTGAAGATGAGCCTCCATTTCCAGCAACTAAAATTTTACCGTTTTTGTTTATAGCTTTGACCAGTATAGTTGTTATCTCAATAATTTTATCAATCTCTTGTTCTAATGATAATGTAACACTTGATGTATTTAATAGATAATTTTTAAGATCATTTTTATTTGCATTAATTTTATTAATCATTTTTAATTTGATTTAATATTTTAGTCAGCATTAATATTTGTTTTTTTTCAAGTGAGGGATAGTTTCCAATATAGTATCCATAAAAATGCATATGATCTGCATTTTTATAATTTTTAAGATTAATTTTTCCTAATGACCTTTTTAAATATGGTTGTCTTAAATGATTCCCTCCACATGCAGTGCCACGTCTATATTCAATTCTATTTTTATCCATTAATTTTTCAAATTTATCTCTTATTTTGTAGTTATTTTTTTTTAGGACTGCAATTAAAGCATAGTTAGAATTTCCCATGGTATCAAAATCTGTGTAAAAATAATTTTTATCTAAATTTTTTAAAAAAAATTCAAAATTTCTTGCTCTAATTTTGTTTTTTTTGTCTAAGTCTTTAAGTTGACTTAAACCAATTAAAGCACCGATTTCTGTATTTCTCATATTAAAACCTGGATATTCAAAAATAAACTTTTTATTAAGATCTTTATTTCGTCTTTCTATTTTTTGTTTCATTACTTTACTATCGATTTCTCTCACCATTCCATGAGATCTAAACATCCTAGCAATTTCATAAATTTTACTGTCATTAGTGCATATCATTCCACCTTCTATAGTGCTCAAATGATGTGCATAGTAAAATGAAAAATTTGATACCAACCCAAAAGACCCTAATCTTTTTTTATTGAATGTTGCACCATGAGACTCGCATGTATCTTCAATTAAAGGTATTTTTTTTCTTTTTAATGTATTTAAAAGCTTTTGATTTAATCCATTAAAGCCAAGTATGTGTGTCATCAAAACTGCAGCAGTATTTTTTGATATTTTATTTATTATTTTTTCTACATCGGCACTTAAATTCTTTACATTTATATCAACAAATACAGGTTTAAATCCAGCGTAAATAACAGCTGATATATCTGACACCCAATTAATTGGAGATAAAATCACTTCATTTTTTTTAGTTATTTCTCTTAAAATTTTAAAAGTTATAAAATTTGCAGATGATCCAGAGTTCACAAATACACTATGTTTAACACCCAGCCATTTTGACCAATTTTTTTCAAATTGCCGAACATACTTATGCTGTGTAAGCATTGGATCTTTCTTTTTGAGGTGTTTGATTACCGGTATTAAATCTTTTTTCGATATATTATTTTTCATCAATGGATGTCTCATAAAAAATTATAACCTCATTAACCTTGTTAAATAATATTGCTCACATTCTAAAAAAAATTTTTTTATTGATTTTTTAAAAGAAATTTTTGGTCTCCAGCCTGTGTGTTTTCTAAATTTTTTTGTACTAGGTATCTGTACTTTTATATCAGTTGGTCTTAATCGTGTTTTATCAAGTACACATTTTACTTTTAAACCAGAAATTTTAATTAATTCTTTTAAATAATTTTTTACTGAAATAATGTCATCTCCTCCAATATTATAAACTTCTCCAACCGTACCTCTTTTTGCCGCTAACCAATAAGCTTCCATACCATCATCAATATCAACAAAAGTTCGCAAACTATTTAAATTTCCATGTTTTAAATATTTTTGTTTTCCATATTTTATTCTTAATAGTTGATAAGCAAATGCCGATTGGAAAAGATTTAGACGTCGGGCGTTTGTGTAAGAAAACATTCTTGTTATAATTATATTTAAGCCGAAAGATTTATAATAAACTTGAGACATCAAATCTTGAAAAGTTTTTGTAACAGCATACGGGTTGATAGGTGCGATTTGTTGACCTTCATTTACTGGTATATCTTTTGATTTTACATTGCCATAAACTTCTGAACTACTACAGATCATTATTAATGGCTTGAAATTTAGGTTTCTTACTGCCTCAAGTAAATTTAAGGTGATGCTATTATTATTTTTAGCATGTGCGAGCGTATCATAAAATGAACCTTTAACATCTGCGTTAGAAGCAATATGAAAGATAGTGTCCGGTTTAATTTTTTGAATAATAGTTTTTAATTTATTATAGTGAACCATATCACATTTATAAAAAGTTATCTTGTTTTTGTGCTTTTTCTTTAAGTAGTTTAAAAAACCTTTAGATCTATAAATTCCAAAAACTTTGATACCACCCTTGCCTAAGATATGCTCTGCCAAATAGCTACCACCTGACCCTGTTGAGCCAGTAATAAGGCACTTTTTAATTTTTCTATTCATAAAATCTTAAGTTATTTTAATTAATTGAATATTCAATAACTTTTTTAATTCCTGTTTCCAAATTTATCGATGGTTTCCAGTTAAAAATTTTTTTTGCCATTTTTATACTTGGTATTTGTTTTTTTGGACCAAAAGTTTTTTTATTATGTATTTTTACTTTTGCATTAAAGTTATTGGCAATAATTTTTGCTAATTTTAAAGTGGATATTGCTTCCCCAGATGCTGCGTTAATTGGACCTCCGATAAATTTGCTTTTTGAGGATTTTTCTAACAAATCTGTCAGATTATCTATGTAGTTAAAGTCTCTAATCACCTTTCCATTTTGAAGATTTATCAATCCTTTTTTTGCCTGATTTATTAATGATGGGATGATGTAGCCTTTATCTTGACCGGGACCAAAGGTATTAAAAAATCTGAAATATATTGCGTTAAGACTTTTAGAATTAATTTCATCTTGAATTATATTTTCACAAATTCTTTTAGAACCTGCGTAGATGCTTTCATAAGGATTTATTGGATGCTTTTCATCTATTGGTAAATATTTTGGTATATTGGTATATATTGCTCCAGCAGAAGCAAAAATTAATTTAGTTTTTAGTTTATTTCTTTTACATAAGTTTACCAAGTTTATAGTTCCAAGAATATTTGATAGATAAGTCTCTTCAATTTCCTTTTCAGCTTTTGCTGGACTGGCAAATGCAGCTAAATGATAGATGATATCTATTTTTTTATTTTCAAATTTTTTTAAAAAACTTTTTTCATATATATTTAATTTAAAAAATTTAATTTTAAATTTTTTTAAATTTTTTTTTAGTGGATATTTATCAACTGCATAAATAGTTGTTTTAGTGTCATATATTTTGTTTAATAAATTATATCCTATAAGACCATTAATGCCTGTTATTAAAATTTTTTTTTTCATTTTTTAATAGGATTTACTAAAATTTTACTTCCGCTATTAGTTAGATTAAATTTAACATGTTCAAGATTTCTTTCTTTTAAAAACTTTTCATATTTTTTTTTATTTTCCTTATTTACGTGAAAAAGCATGAAACCACCAGATCCTGCACCAATTACTTTTCCACCAGTAGATCCATGCTTTAAAGATTCAGAGTATATTTTGTTTATGTAAGAGTTTGTGACATGATCGCCATATTTTTTTTTGAGCTCCCAATGTTTTTTCATAAATAGTCCAAAACTATACAAATTACCTTTCTTTAAAAAATTTTTATTTTTAATTCCTATTTTTTTAATTTCATCTAGGTAAAGCATTTTCTCTTTTGATTTTTTTAATAAATTAATCGTTTTTTTTTGCGTGTTTGACGATGACCTGTAATAACCAATTTTAATTAAATAAAATTCGTTACTAATTTTTTTCTTATTTTTAGTTAAATTTATTTTATTAATTTTTATTTGCCCTTTTTTGCTTATTTTTATTGATTTTACACCACCAAATGCAGCAATGTATTGATCTTGAACGCCCCCAGCTTCTTTTAATATCAATCGTTCAAGGTTCCATGATTTTTTAGCTAGAGTTAAAGGAGAGAGCTGTTTTCCCTTTAAATTCCACAATGCGTTAAACAAACCTACTATAAAACTGCTCGAACCTCCTAGACCTGAATTTGCAGGCAAATCAGATAATGTTACAATTTCAATATTATTTTTGATATCTTTAAAGTCATCTATTTTTGTTAAAATAGCTTTTAATACTGGGTGTTTTAATTGTTTTGGATTTTGTACAATTTCTTTGTTGTAATAACCAGTAAACCTAATTCCTTCATCTAAGTTTCTTCTTACAATAACATAAACATATTTATCTATTGCAGCGGTTAAGAGGAGTCCACCTTTTTTTGTTGAGTATGATGGCAAATCTGTTCCTCCACCGCCCAGAGAAATTCTTAGAGGTGTTTGACTTATTATCATATATATTTTTTTAATTTTTTAAACTTTTCTAAACCTTCTATAGATCCAATTTCATAATATTTTTTACTTGTCATCAAAAAAGATATTTTTTTATTAATGATATGCTTTCTATAGACAGTTTCCATATCAAATTTGCCATTTTTTATCTTGGGCCAAATTAATTTGGAGTCAAAAAGTACCATACCATAATCTATAAAATTAGAATTATTTAAACCTTTTTTTTTATATTCTGATATTAAATTATTTTTTATTTTAACATTAGATTTGCTACTTCTTGTTATTGTCATGATAGGAATTTTAATTTTATTATATTTTTTTAAAATTTTTTTAGGATCAAATGTTAAAAAAGAATCTCCATTTAAAACAAGAAAAATACCCTTTACTTTTTTTAGAGCCTTTTTTATGGAACCACCAGTTCCTAATAATTTTTTACCATCATCAGAATACTCAACTTTAAGCCCATACTTTTTACCAGTTCCAACATGCTTTTTTATTTGATTATTATAATGACCAGTACATAAAATAATATTTTGAAAAGAATTTTTTTTTAACCAATGTAGCTGATAGTCAATAAATTTTTTTTTTTTTATTTCTATAAGGGATTTTGGAATTTTTTTAGTAATATTTCCTAATCGTGTTGCAAGTCCGCCGCAAATAATTAGAACTTTCATTTTTTTATTTTTAGCTTTTTTAAAAGTTGATTTTTCCAACTCTTTTTAAAAAATAATGCCCTATCATCAATTATCAGGTCATAAGAGGTTTTGCCCAAATTTAGCTCGTGATATTTTACTCCCCATCTTTCCATCTGTTTTTTCGTAAGTTCAAAATATGCCTTTTGTACTAGTTTTATATTCCCATTAAATTTTCCCATGCCCCTAGCTGTATAAAGTTTTATATAAAAATTTTTTTTATAAAGATAATTAATAGTTTTAATATTTGATTTTAAAGGTTTAGCATTTTTATAATCCTTTTTTTTTGTCAAGCAAATAACACCATCTATATCAAAGCAAATTATTTTCATATCTATTTTTTATAATTCATAAATGTTTAAATTTTATATTTTTAAAATATAAATATTATATTTTTTATCAATAAAATTGGAGAGATGGCCGAGTGGTTTAAGGCGCACGCTTGGAAAGCGTGTAAAGGGGCAACTCTTTCGCGGGTTCGAATCCCGCTCTCTCCACCATTCTAAATAAACTCATATAACTTCTTAATTAGTTTTAATGCTCTAGTATCAGCATTCATACCTGAATTTATTTTTCTGGTTACATATGCAATGCCTATTCCATTAGTTGGATCAGCGAAACCAAGTGAACCGCCCCATCCATTATGTCCAAAATTTTCCTTATTTTTTCCAAACATCCAACCGCCTCTAAGAATAAAACCAGAATTAGTCCATTTAATTGGCAGTTTTAAGCTTTCATCTACCTTGTTATTTGATTGAGTCAGAATTTCTTTAAATGTTGATTGGGTAATAATATTCTTTTCATTTGATCTTAAATCATTGGAAAGCAAATCGTATAATTTAGCAACTGCTAAAGCTGAACCATGGCCACCCATTGATGGAACGCCAGCTAATCTCCATTCTTTTGTATTATAAAAATTAATATCATGTTCTGGATTGTTAAAAGCATTAAACTCATCAGTTTGAGATTTTTCAATTTTATTATTCTCTAATAAATCAGCTGTATTTTTAAAGTCATCATTTTCAAAGCCAAAATTGAAATTAAGATTAAATTTTTCAGAAAAATTAATTCTAAAGAACTCCTTTAAGTTTAAGTTTGTAATTTTTCTAATAATATTTTCTACCAAGTAACCATGTGTTTTTGCATGATAAAAAGTTCTTTCGCCTGCTATATGGTCTGGCTCTTGTTTTTCTAATAACTTTATAATTTTCTCAAAATCCAAAAGATCTTGATTAGTAATTTTGGATTTAAATCTATAAAGGCCAGATTGATGTGAAAGTATATCTTTGACTTTTATATTTTCCTTACTATCTTTGAATTCAGGCCAATAAAATGAGACTTTTTTTTCAATATCCAGTTCCTTCTCCCCTATGAGTTTTGCAACACAACTAGCATATATTCCCTTACTTAATGAAAAAGTATTAACAATAGTAGATTCATCCCATTCATCATTTGAATTTTTTGTTCCTCCAAAAATATTAATTAAAACTCTATTGTTTTGGACAACGGCAAAGTTAGCGCCAACTTCTTCTTTGTCATTGAATAGATTTTGGAAAACTTGTTGAACTTCTTGAAACTTTGGAGAGCAAACTCCCTTTACAATCATTTAACTTGCCAATTTAAAAGCAAAGTTTCTACCAAGGCTAATTTTTAGATCTTGGCAGAATCTTGCAGCTTCTGCACCATCTATAATTCTATGATCATAGGACAATGAAATAGGCATCATTTTTCTTGGTTGAAAATTACCATCAATATAAATTTGTTTAGTCTCAGTCTTTCCAATTCCTAGAATACAAACTTCAGGTAAATTTACAATTGGAGTAAAAAAACTTCCTCCAATTCCACCAAGACTGGATATAGTCATAGAACCACCAAAAAATTCTTTTTTATCAATTTTAAGTTCTTTACATTGTTTGCTTGTTTTACGAAGCTCTTTTCCTAATGTCATAACATCTTTTTTATCTATGTTTCTAATTTTAGGAACCATAAGTCCATGGGGCGTATCAACTGCAATACCAATATGAAAATATTTTTTATAAATAACCTCCTCTTTAATTGGATCAAGTGAACAATTAAAATTTGGATATTTTCTCATAGCATTTACTAAAGCTTTCATAATAAATGCAAGTGGAGTCACAGGAATTTTTTCTTTTGTATTTAAATCAACTAATCCTTTTCTAAAATCCTCCATTTCAGTAACATCAATCTCATCATGCTGTGTAACATGAGGTATGCTATTCCATGCTTTTACTAAATGTGGACCAGATAATCTTTTAATTCTTGGTATTTTTTGCACATCAACCTCACCAAATTCAGAATGCTTATATGGCAAATCAGGCTCATCATTTTTTTTCTGAGGAGTAGAAGAAGTGGTGGAATTTTTGTTTTTAATAAAATTTTTGATATCGTCTTCTTTAACTCTTCCACCACGACCTGAACCTTGTAGTTCATTAATATTGATACCCAATTCTCTTGCAAATTTAAGCGTATTTGGACTTGCGCCAGTTGAGTTTGCAAAAGTTTTTTCACTAATGATAGTTTGTTTATTTCGAGTAATGTCTTGCTCTGCTTGATTTTCTTTTTTGATAATTTTTTCTTCCGATTTTTTAGAAACTTCGACTTGATCTGAACCTGAGTCTATTTCTAGAATTGTATCTCCTTCCGAGACTTTATCTCCAATTTTAACGTTAATATTAATTATTTTTCCAGAGAAGCTTGATGGAACTTCAACACTTGATTTGTCACTTTCGAGTGTGATTACAGGGTCCCCCTTATTAATATTATCACCATTTTTGACAAGAACCTCAATGATTTCAACTTCTTTAAAATCTCCAATATTTGGAACTTTGATTATACTGCTCATTTACAACTTAGTAGGATAAGGTTTTTCTGGATCAATTCTAAACTGTTTTATTGCGTCATTTACAATTTTTGAAGCTATTTTTTGCTCTCTAGATAACGTGCTTAGTGCATTAACTACGATAGATTCTTTGTTAACTTCAAAGAACTTTCTTAATTCTTTTCTTGTATCACTTCTTCCATAGCCATCAGTACCTAAAGTAGTAAAATTTGATTTTATGTAAGGTCTAATTTGATCGACATGTGATCGAATATAATCACTAGCTGCAATTATTGGACCCGATCTTCCTTCAAGGCATTTTTCAATATAGGTTTTTTTAGGGTCTTGTTCTGGATGAAGTTGATTCCATCTTGAAATTTCTGCACCATTTCTTTGTAGTTCAGAATATGAAGTTATGCTCCAAACATCACTATCGATACCAAAATCTCGACTTAGTATTTCTGCAGCTTTTATTGTTTCATT